>JQIA01000731.1_pt1 | contig 17214 bp, 15 predicted proteins | sample 811431 | NCBI WGS metagenome assembly JQIA01 (sample SAMN02998118, study PRJNA258478) | marine sediment metagenome | biome: marine; feature: seafloor; material: sediment; isolation source: oil-polluted sediment collected from 3 locations (0.5 km, 0.7 km and 0.9 km)... | place: USA: Gulf of Mexico ...
GCCCCATCTACTTCGCTTTAGTGTTCAATCAGACTTTTGACGTACAACAGGTACTACTTCAAGCCTGATTGAATACTAAATCTTGTACCCCAAGGGCACTTGCTTCACAGCGTATATGGAACCTTTTCCTTAGCCATCTTAAATACTATTTTTTACGAGATCATCAATATTGATAGTGCAGGTGTAATCTTATGAGTGAAGCTGAGAGTAAATATTCAGAAAGTCTTGTTTCTCAGGAAACCCTTGATGAGTTGATGAAAGAAGCTGAAGATCAGCCTCAGCCTGCTAATGTTGGTGACGAAACAGCTGACCTGGACCTTGTCAGCCCTGAAGACATTGAAAAGCTGCTTGAAACAAGTTCATCCGGAGCTGATAATAATGAGGACGAGAGCGAACTTGATTTGATTTCTCAGGATGATATCGACTCACTTATATCTGGCGAGGAATTAAGTGGGGCGGGTAGTTCAGACTCAGGCGATTCGGATGATGCACTGATTTCACAAGATGATATTGATTCTCTTCTGGGCGGAGCAGATAGCTTTGATAGTTCAGATAGTGGCGGAGGGGAGGAAACATCAGAGGATTCGCTGATTTCACAGGATGATATTGATGCTCTTTTAAGTGGGGGGGATGCTCTCAAAGATAATGAAGACAGTATTGAAGCCGTTTCAGATGATTCGGATGCGAGTCTGATTTCGCAGGAAGATATTGACAGTCTTTTGAACGATGTCGGTTCAAGTGAAGATACGGACGAAGAACAGCTTGTCACTCAGGATGATATTGAAAGTCTTTTAGCAAATGACGACGTTGCAGAAAAACCTGAAGCAGTTGTTGATACAGGTGAAAAACTGGTTTCACAGGAAGATATTGATAAACTTCTGAATGCTGACATAGATGATGATGTTGAAGAGAATGAAGACGCAATAGAAGCTGTTGTTGATCAGGTTATTCTTGAAAAGAGTGATGATGATCAGGCAGAAGAAGGGAAAAAAGATTTAAAAAAGTGGCTGACGAATAAAATTGTTATTGGGTGTACCGTCGCAGCACTTGTACTTATTGTTGCAGGTGTTGGTTTTGTCGTTTTTTCCGGAAGTTCTGATACTGAAATTGTGGAAATAGATGTTGTTGAAGAGGCTCAGGATGAAGTCGTAGTAAGTCTTGATGAAGAAACTCCCGAAATACAGGATTTAACAGAAGATGTTTTTGTCATAGTAGAGTTGAAAGATTTTGTCGTTCCGGCTCCGCTTGCAATGAAAGATATTTCATATATTTCTCTCGATTTATCTCTTGAAATTGTTGATGTTACATCTGATCCGATTAAAGGTTATGAACCCTTTTTCCGAAATATAATATATGAAGTGCTGAATAGGGCACTTGAATTGCAGAGTGAATCAAGAGTTATTGAGGCTGATCTCGTTAGAATGATAAAGAAAGCTTTAAATGATGCTTTATCAGAAGGGTCGATCAACAAAGTGAGTTTTGTGGAGTTTAATATCACCTGACCCTCTAATTATTCCTCGGTGTTTTTGTTTTCACTTGAGATTTCGGAAATGAATGACCGGAGGCTAGTATGACAACTATACCAAATTTGAACATCGTTGTTCAGCAGGGTGACCTTGTTAGAGAAACTCAGAACATTCGCAATCAGGCTTTAGATTCAGCTCAGTTGTCTGCTCTTGAACGGTTGGAGGAAGAAAATAAAAAAAGAAATAGTGTCTCAGAGGCCGAAGAAACAGAAAAAATGTTGTTGAATAAAGATTCCTCTGAAGAAAAGAAAAATAAACCAGAACCGAAAAATTTAAAAAAGAGAGAGCAGAACGAAGAGAATAACGATGGTAAACTAAATCCCACAGGTCGATTGCTGGACACAGTCGTTTGAAATCTTTTTTGAATATAATAATCAACAGGGTTAAATTATAGTGATTTTTTTGTCAACAGAGTTTTGGATTGTTTTTCAGATATGTGTTCTGTTATTTCTTTTCCTTATTATCTGGTATTTTTTGAAAAACTCAAGACCTGTCGCAGTTGACAATAGTAAAATTACGAGTGAATCAGCGGATCAGATCGTTAAACTCCTTGAACCACTTTTGAAAGAGGCTGAATCGTCAGCAATGGTTTTTGAAAGTCAGATCCTTGAGAAAAAACAGTTAATTAAACAGTTGAATGAAAAGCTTGACAGTCGAATAATAAGCTTGAACCTTTTGCTGAACAGAGCCGATGCCTGCTTGATGAATAATGCAAATTTGAAGACTGATATTGATGTTGCCGGTATTCAGGAAGCAATTCTTTCCTTATACAAGGAAGGTTATACGACGGGAGCTATATCTAAGGAACTCTCGCTTTCTGAAAAAGAGATTGATCTTGTCATCGGACTGAAGAAAAAGTTTTTAGCGATGGAAAAAAATACGGAAATGGCTAAACTCCAGTAATTCGAGATTCCCTGCCTGTTTTTCTTATGATTTATTATTGACCTGTTACAGGATGAATATGAGATATGCATGTGTCACCATTGATATCAAAAATACTTGTGTCCTCTTCAGAAATTATCCTTGATAACTTAACGGATAAAAAATCTGAAATTGCTCAACTGAAGTTGAACAGTATTGTTGATGCAAAAGTGGCAAAGCTTTTACCTGACGGAAAAGCAAAACTCTCAATTGCAGGCCAGACAGTTGTTGCAAAAACCCATGCGTTGTTAACTGAAGGTGAGACAATAAAACTTAAAGTTATCGCTGACGGTGATACAAAAGTTTTAAGACTTGTTCCAAAAAACAGTGAGCAAAATATACTTCAGGGCTTAAAAGAAACAGCCGCTTTTGGACGGTCGGGGCTCTATTCTAAACTGACTAAAGTGCTTGATGACTACCTGCCGTCTGTATCAAAACAGATTCCTGAAGCGATAGAAAAAAATGAGTTTACAGCAAGGGGAGGAAAAGACCTGCCTGATGTGAAATCCCTCAAAACACCCCTGGAAACAGCGGTTGTTTCCAGATCGGCCTCTCCTATAGAAATTAAACCTGCTGATGTTGTTAAACTGAAACAATTTATTGCAAATAAAAATATGACCTGGCCTGAAAAGGTAGCTTCAATCGTTTTGAATTCTGAAGTGAAATCAGATTTTTTACCGCCAAAGTTGATTACAGAACTGGTTGAAAAACTGGTGAAAGTTTCTGGGAAAGAATTTGTGTCAGAATCAATCAAGCCTGCTTTGACTCAGCTCGAGGAAATGAATGTTAAAATGACCGAAGGACTTCCTGTTAAAGACAAGGTGTTGCTGAATACTGTTGTTAAAGATCAGCACCTTCCCTTAGAATATAAATTGTTGACGGCTTTATCAGCGGAGAAGAATGTGATACCAGCTCAGGAGTTGGCACCTCTTCAAAAGTTTCTGGTAAAAAACCTTGCTCAAGGTGGATACAAAATCCCGGTTGAGCTTCTTCCAGAGAATTTTGCCGATATAAATGCAGGTATTTCAGAAATTAAAAGTATCCATGCCGCAAAGAAATTGAGAACGCTTCTAAATACCGTTTCAATTATGCAGGGTAAGGAACCGGATGATGAAGTTCTTAAAGCAATGGTGCAGAGTAGTGGGTTGGTCTGGGAAAAAAAGTTGAATACTGTTATTAGCACTATGAAAGAGACGATAACACCAAAGGATGTGGAAGCACTTATTAATGGAGATATTAAAGCTTTGGCAATGAAGCTTGCTGAAGTTATCGGAAGTGAGGATAAAAATAACGGTAGTATACTACGATCTTTTGTTGACGGGCTTGAGAAGATGCAGCTTTTAAATACACATTCATCTGATGAGTCGGGCAGATATCTGTTGCCGTTGCCCTTTTTTTTAAATGACACACTGAAGTTCGGTCAGATGCTAATCGATCTTGACAAAGACTTTAAAAAAGAAAGTGAAACCGGAGAAAAGGCTATCCGGGTTGCATTTATCTTGGAAATGAGCAAACTTGGACATTTAAAGGCTGACTTTTCAATGTATAAAAAATCAATCAGTGGTGAATTTGGTGTGGAGAATGAAGAAATTCAGGAACTTTTCAACCAGTTGATACCAGATTTAACGCAATCACTTGAAGAAAAGACTTATGATGTTAAAAGGATATGCTGTTCAGTTATTTCTTCAGGTGAACTGGCAGGAACTTCTTTGACAGATATGGTTACAGACAACCCGAATGGTGTATTAAATATTGTTGTCTGACAGGATAATTTCTATTGAAAAAAAGAAAAACAGCCGTTGCCTTACGTTATGACCCTTTAAAAGACGGGGCACCTAAAGTTGCTGCAAAAGGCACAGGCGCTGTTGCTGATAATATCATCTCTCTGGCAAAAGAGCACGGAATTCCTGTAAAGGACGACCCCGATTTGGTTGAGATTTTGTCTAAGCTTGATATAGAAGAAGAGATACCTTCAGAAGTTTACGTTGTAATTGCAGAACTTTTGGCATTCGTATATTCTGTGAACAAAAAAAGAGATTATAATCCCTGATACTCTGGTTTGAATTCATGAGGCGTAAAATATATGAAAACACTTTTGTTAAGTGATAACAAACTTGTAAGTAAATTGATTGTACATGAACTGATTAGTGCAACTCGTGAAGTTGCTGTTTATAATGTTGATGATAATATAATTGGAAGTATAAAAGAATTCTTACCTGAAATAGTTATTGTTTTTGCCGAAACTAATGTCGCAGTTATAGAAGAAATAAAAAAAGCGAAGCTGTTTATGCCTAAAACATCAGTACCTTTGCCTGTTGTTGCGATTGTAGAAGCAAATGATGAAAGGATTATTGATGCCGTTTGGAATGCAGGTGCGACGAAAGTCATAGAAACACCCTTTGAAAAGTCAGAACTTGTTGATGTTTTAAACGGTCTTTATGAAACCAAAAAAAACCTTGCGGGTTGTTCGGTTCTTGTTGTTGATGATGCAAAATTTATTTTAAAAGTGGCATCCGATGCGTTGACTGGAGCAGGGTTTAATGTCTTCACAGCTGAAAACGGTCAGGAAGCCTGGGATTTTCTTACAGGTGAAAAGGGTGAGGCCGTTGATATCGTTCTGACAGATTTACACATGCCGGTTATGGATGGCGAAATGTTGTGTAAAAAGATTCGTAAGCATAAACAACTCGGTAGAATACCCGTTGTATTTCTAACCTCACAGAGTGGTGAAACGACTGAAATAAGAATTTTGAAGGCCGGAGCCTCTGACTTTGTTGCAAAACCTTTTTCAAAAGACCTTCTTATCTCAAGGATATCAGTACATCTTGAAAGCTGGATTTTGACAAAAAAACTGAATCAGCTTGTAGATGCGAGAACAGAAAAATTTTTAAGGGCAAAAGAGGCGGCTGAAAGGGCAGACAGATCAAAGAGCCAGTTTCTTGCGAATATGAGTCATGAAATAAGAACGCCTATCAATGGTATACTTGGTTTTACAACCATGGTTCTGGATATGGAGCTATCCGAAGAGCAGCGGGAGCTTTTAGGCACCGTCAATCAGTGTTCGGAAACCCTTCTTTCATTAATTAATGATATTCTAGATTTAACAAAGATTGACTCTGATAAAATTGAGCTTGAGAATATTGAGTTTAATTTTGAGGACCTGCTATATGACGTTTGTGATATGGTCAGGACGAAAGTAAATAATGACAAAGTAGATCTTCTCGTTGAAATAGAAGAGGATGTTTATTCAGTCGTCAAAGGTGATCCTACCAGGTTACATCAGATTATTACCAACCAGCTTAGTAATGCGGCAAAATTTACAGAAGAAGGTAATATCATTGTTAAGGCACAGCTTGAAAGCGAAGATGAGAACAATTGTATTGTACAGGTTTCTGTAAAAGACTCCGGAATCGGTATGGATGAAGAACAGGCGGCTAAAATATTTGAACCTTTTACTCAGGCAGATGGCAGTACGACCAGAAAGTATGGGGGGACAGGTCTGGGGCTGACTATCTCACGTAGACTTGTGAGTCTTATGGGCGGTGAACTGCTGGTTGAAAGCTCACCGGGTGTTGGTACACGGTTTTATTTTAATGTAACATTTGACAAAATCACTGAAGATCAGAAAACCGCGGGCAATTTTGTTGCGACAGACTTTTCCGGTAAAAACTGTCTTATTGTAGATGATAATCCAGAAGCACTTAGGATTGCAGCAGAAATTGTTAAACGGGTTGGTATGATTCCGGTGACGGCATCATCGGCTGTTGAAGCAATGGATATTTTTTCTCCGGAAGTTGTTTTGATACTATCAGATATCATGATGCCCGATATGGACGGTTATGAGTTTTTAAAACAGATAAAAGAAAAGTACAAAGAACATGTGCCCCCTGCTATTGCGATTACTGCAGATTCAAAAAGTGGCGTGGTTAAAAGAATTACCGATGCCGGGTATGCAGGTTACTTATTTAAACCTGTAAGGCGGCGTGCACTTGTAAGGATGATCCACAAAGCGCTTGAAATCACAACCGATGAAGTGAAACGTCCAGTATTGACTGAGCAGGTTGTAACACAGGCAAAACTTGTCAGCTATAACATTCTTGTTGCGGAAGACAATAAAGTCAACCAAATGCTTGCAACAAAGATGCTTGAAAAAATGGGACATAAACCGACAATTGCAGAAGATGGGCGCATTGCAGTTGAAAAAGCTCTTGCGGAAAATTATGACATCATATTTATGGACATGCAAATGCCGAATATGGATGGCCTTGAAGCCACTACAGAGCTTCGGATAAAAGGTAACAAGACCCCTATTGTTGCCATGACGGCAAATGTTTTTGATTCTGATCGTGAAGCTTGTCTTGAAGTAGGTATGGATGACTTTGTGGCAAAACCGGTAAAACGTGACATTGTCAGAGAGATGTTGAAAAAATACTGTATGGATGAGGATGCTCTCGGTGTTTCTGACCTTGATACGGCAAACTTCAGAATCCTTATTGTTGAAGACGATAAAACTGCTTCAAAGATTTTGAAGCGGAATATTCAGAAAAACTACCCGACATGGACTGTTCAGGTTGCCCATGACGGTGTTGAAGCATCAGTTCTCCTGGGAAGTTTTAAGCCAATGCTTGTCATGTCAGATATTATGATGCCGAATATGGACGGGTTGGCGCTTGTTAATTTTATTAAATCGAATGAACGGTATTCCGATACAAAAATTATTATCATGTCATCTCTTGATAAAGAAGATGAACGTGTTTTAAAAATAAAAGAATTGGGGGTGTATGCAGTCGAAAACAAACCCTGTAAATTTGAAACCTTGAAAAAACATCTTGATGGAATTGCAATGATGCCACTTTGGCCTACCTGATGTTGAAGTAGTCGATAATACCAAGACTCAAGAATGGTACATAAGTGATGAGTAAAAGGCCGAACATGAGAATGAGGATAAATGGGATAGTTGCCTTATACAGGGACAACACGGGTTTTTTGAATCTTAAGCAGGCTATGAAAAGGTTCATACCGACAGGAGGGGTAGAGTAGCCGATTTCAAGGTTTGCCAGAAAGATGATGCCAAGGTGCACCAGGTTGACATTATAGCTTTGTGCAATAGGAATAATCAGAGGAACAACAACGAAAATTGCTGAGTAAATATCAAGAAGGCAGCCAACGACAAGAAGAAAAATATTTAATACAATTAAAAATACTATTTTTGAAGAAATATAACTCCTGATAAAATCTAGGATTATCAACGGAACCTCAGCATCGACCATATAGTTAGTAAGGCTATATGCAGATCCCATAATAATCAGCATTCCACCCGTCAGTTTGATACTTTTGTTTAGAATACGCGGTATTCGTTTTATCGGAATATCTTTGTAAATGACAACTTCAATAAATAGAGCATAAACAACAATTACAGTGGCAACCTCGCCCAACGTTACAATACCGCCAAATAATCCCCCAATGATGATTACCGGAATAAGAAGTTCCCAAGTCGCTTCTTTTAGCGCTTTAATTGATGTGTCAAGTCTAAACGGTGTTGTTTTAACCATCTCTTTTTTTGCTGTAAAGACGCTGTATGTTGACAATAAAAATATCAGCAGAATTCCAGGCAGTAGCCCGGCGGCGAAAACCTGCATAATACTTGTTTCAGAAACAACTGAAAACATAATCAATGGAAGGCTTGGTGCAAAGAGAAGACCCAGGCTTCCGGAAGAGGTCAACAGACCAAGGGAAAAATCTTCAGGGTATTTCTCCTGGTGTAGTGCCGGAAAGAGGAGTCCTCCTAAAGCAACGATGGTTACACCTGATGCCCCTGTAAAGGCAGTGAAAAAGGCGCAGGTTACAAGAGCGACTATTGCAAGGCCACCCGGGAGGTTACCAAAAATAGTTTTGGAGAGATTTACAATACGGGTTGATGTTTTACTTTCGGCAAGAATATAGCCTGCAAATGTAAAAAGAGGAATGGTATATAGTAGTGGATTGCTTGAAAAATTGTTATAAACATCTACTGTCATTGCTGCAATAGGGATTTCAGCAGATACAAAACCTGTGATTGCGTATGCTGAAAGAACAATAAAAATCGGAGCACCACATAACGCCATTATCGTTATAAGGATTAAAGCGATAGTTATCACTTATATCTCCTTGGTTGTGTTTAAAACAGACTTAATGCCATTGAAAAGGGTATGTATTGCAACAATTGTATAGCCTGCGGGGATAATAATTTCCATTGTCCAGACGGGTATGTTCATCAATGGAATTTTTTGGCTGTCAGTATACTCCATGGAGACGAATGTCATGGCGGCGTAGATAAGGATGCCTAAAACAATCGTTGAAAATAATGAAACAAGAAAGTTAATGATTTTGTTTATGTTGTTTGGAAGTTTTTTTGACAGGAGATCTATTTTGATATGACTGTTGTCTTTTGCAGCAATTCCTGCCCCCAAAAAAACAACCCATAAAACAAGGTGGCGAACAAGGGGGTCTGCACCGCTGATTCCTGTTTGATAAAAATTTCTGAGAAAAATCTGTGTCAGAACAATGATTATCATTGCTGACAGGCATAAACCAGCAAAGATTTCATCAAATTTTGTTAACAATAAAAAGAATGGGCTACGATTAATTTGAGACTGACAATATGGACACCTTACTTCAATGATGAGAACTTCTTTTTTGCAATATTTACAGATCATTTTCTCTGCCATTACTTCAATATCTGTTACAGAGGCTCAGTTATATCAAAGTTTTAGTATTCTTTTGTTATAGTTTTTTGTCAGTGTTTTGTTGCCGGTACTCATCAATCAGGGCTAACGTTTTGTCCATTAACTCTCTTGGGTAAAGAACGTCAACCTGATTTTCTCGCGCTTTTACTCCCGCATCAAGCATAAACTGAATCTCCTCAGGTCTTTTCACCGGGTCAATATTTACTACCTTTACACCGGCCTGTTGTAAAAGATCGTAACTTTCAGCATTAGCAAGTCTAAGATCACGCTTTTGTATATCGCTGTATTTTTTTGCTATGTCCATTATTATTTGCTGGCTTTCCGGTGAAATTTTTTTCCATATTCGTTTAGATACAATGTTGGCACCAACAATATTTATCAGCGGGTAGTCCGATATATACTGAAACTTAGTGTACCAGCGAAAAGCGATGGCTCCTAAAGGTGTCATCCCTGCAGAATCAATGAGGTTTGTTGAAATAGATGTCATAACATCATTGATCGAAAGAGGAACGGGTTGAATGTTCATCGATTTATAGAACGCCTGTCCAAGAGAATCCTCACCCGGAACCCAGCATTTTGACTCTTTCAGGTGTTGTAACGAGGTGATTGGTTTCTTAGAAAAAAGATACATGAAACCGATATCGATAAAACCTCCTAAAACAATATAGCCTTTTTTGTCAAAATAACCTGACATTGTTTTTTCAAGTTTATCCCTGACATATTTTACCTCCATGTCATCATTGAAGATAAATGGCATTTCGGTTACTCTTACTTCAGGAACAATATGCCCTAAGCTGTACCCTGAAAAGAAGCCTCCGTGAAGTTGTCCCAGTCTGATCTTCCGAAGGACATTGTTGTCATCTCCCTGAACCCCACCCCAGTATATCTTGAAAGTAACTTCGTTGTTGGTGGCTTTAATAATCTCCTCATTGAAAACGTCCATTCGTTTTGTGAGAGCATGGCCTTTAGGTGCAACTGTCGCCATTTTAATGGTTATCTTGGCTTTTTTACCGCTACGGGCAAGGGCATTATCAGGTTGACCAAAAGAAAAAAGACAAATGATACATATAATCCAAATTAGTTTTTTCATAATTATATATCTTTCTCCAACAGATTAAAAATAGTCATCTACAGATTCCAATAAAAATTTAGCCTTCATTTTGCAGAGATTAGTAATTGCACAATGAGTCGGAAGGAGGTCTTCGGGAGCATCGAGAACATGTTGTAAAAGTTTCATATATAAATCCCTGTCCTGAATTCTGACAGCATAAAATTTTGCATAGAAAAGGTGGTGCATTAGAAAGTTTCCTTCAGAAATGCTTATTGCTGTATCAAAGTGTTGCTTTGCCTTTTCAGGATTACCTCCGGTTACTATAGGTTGGGCAGAGTAGTATGCGCCCATTACTGCATGCGGACTGCCAAAATAGTGGGCTTCGTCAAGCTCCAGAAGTCGCCTGGCAAGAATTTCAGCTTTTGGGATATCCAGAAGAACTTTAACATCACCCAAATTGATACGGATATAACTCAACCATGAAAGAGTCGTCCAGAATAGTGGGGTTATGTCATTTTTATCAATTTTTTCAGCATGTTCAGTAAATTCACTGAGAGGAGCGTTAATAATGTTTTGATAGTTGTCTTTAAATAATGCTTTGAACCCATATCCCATTGCTGTTTTGTAAAGTTTTTTTGCTCTTTCATTATCACTGTCTTCAATGAAAGCAAACGAGTATCCAAAATAAGCATGGGCACCATTTGTTAAAAAGACCTTGTTGTTAGGCGAAATATCAATCAGGCCGCTCAGGCTGGTTAATGCAAACGGCAAACTGTCTTTCATTAGAGTGATGTCACAGTTTTTATTGAAAGCGACATTCATTGCTTCAACGACCGGGGTTGACGTGTCAACCAGAAATCGTGTTTTCAGTGCACAACCTGAGAATGAAAACAGAAAGAAACCAATAAGATACAACCGTAGAGCTTTAATGACATATTCCAACATGATTCTGCTCCCCCTGCAATGTTGAATCTACCATATTTCAATAAATTGTAATTTTTTAACCTGTCAAGGGGAGTTACCCTTTAACAGGGACTGTTTGTTTTAAGTTGATAATTTGCTGAATGAGCTGTTAACTCTTTAGTTTGCCCTTAAATCTGCCTTATTCGGCCTATAGTGTCAACGATAATAGTGTAAAAGAATAGTAAGTGAAAACTACCGTCCGTATAAAAATAACTTTAGAATTTAACGTTTATTTATTCTTAAAAGCGCCTGCTTTGACTGGTAGAGTACGAATTAATATTCCTAAGCAAAGGAACTTAAGAATAAGAAGAAGATTATTGTTTTTTTACTAATATTGATATCGATCTTTTATGGTTATAATCTACTATTTTTCCTGTTATAGGGTCGATTTGAATCTGTTGTACATCATCTGGTATATCGAAATATTTAATCGGTTGGTTTTGGAATGTCTGTCTCATGACATCAATCCATACCGGTAGTGCAGCCTTTGCACCGGTCTCTTTTTCCCCAAGGGATGTATGGTTATCAGTTCCGACCCAGACACCAGTTGCAACAGAGGGTGAGAATCCTATGAAAAGAGCATCTTTGCAATGGTCGGTTGTGCCTGTTTTACCAGCAACAGGTCTATCGAGAGTTTTTGCTCTTTTCCCGGTCCCTTCGTTAATCACACCCTCTAACATGTTCGTTGTTATTGCTGCAACCTGTCTTGATAATACGATTTTTAGCTGAGGGGTATGCTGCCAGATGATCCGCCTGTTTCTATCAAGTATTTTAGTAATGGCAAATGGTTCAGAACGTCTTCCGCGGTTGGCGAAAACAGAGTAGGCTGAGACCATTTCAAAGAGTGTTGTTTCAGAGGTTCCCAAAGCCAGTGACAAGTTTGGTGACAGGTTTGACTTAATTCCGAATTTTCTCGCAAAGCCAGCGACATGAGATGGACCGAGTGCTTCAATAAGTCTTACTGCAGGTATGTTTTTTGAGAGAGCCAGAGCCTTTCTGATAGTAATTTCACCTAGAAATGTTTTGGAATAGTTCTGCGGTTCCCAGTTAGTATGACGATTCGCACCACTAAAAGACACCGGTGAGTCGAGAATGGTCATATTTTGTGAATAGCCGTTTTCAATAGCGCAGGCAAAAAGAATTGGTTTAAACGATGAACCGGGTTGTCTCATCGCTGTAGTCGCTCTGTTGTATTGGCTTTTTGAAAAGTCACTTCCACCTGACATCGCAAGGATTGCACCTGTTTCTACATCAAGTGAGAGAACAGCCATTTGTGGGTTCGGGTTTACAATATTACTCCTTTGCATTCTTTTCAGCAAAGCTTTTGAATGTTTGTCGATTGATCTATCGGCTGTCTTTTGAAGTTCATAAGAGAGTGTGGTGTGGATTATGAGACCGCCATTGTATAATCTGGAAGAACCGGTAATCTCTTCAATTCTGTTTTTTATAAAAGCTGAAAAATAGCCGGCTTTTTCTCCAGAACTAAGCTTTTGTGCAAGGTTCAGGGGTTGTGCTTTTGCAGTTTCAAAAGTTGATTTTTCAATGTAGCCTGTTTTGAGAAGTATTTTTAAAACGATATTTCGTCTTTTTACAGCGAGTTCCGGATTAACAAGTGGAGAATACCTTGATGGAGATCTTGGCATGGCAGCTAAAAGAGCACATTCAGCAAGGTCAAGTTCCATCACTGATTTTCCAAAGAAAATTCCCGCCGCTGATTCAACACCGTATGCACCGCTTCCGAAGTATACCTGATTAAGGTAGAGTTCAAGGATTTCATCTTTAGTGTATCTACGCTCAAGCTGAAGAGAAAGTACGGCTTCACGGATTTTTCTTGTAACAGTCTTTTTTGAGGTTAGAAAGAGTGTTTTAGATAGTTGTTGGGTTATGGTGCTTGCCCCTTCGACAAATTCACGGGCAATAATATCTTTTATAATTGCACGTATTATCCCTTTTATATCGATACCGCTATGCCTGTAAAAACTTCTGTCTTCCGTACGGACAAGGGCCTCTTTTAAATCTTTTGGGATTTTATCAATTGCAACAGGTATTCTTTTTTCTGAGAAAAACTCTTTAATCAGTACGTTGTCTGAAGAATATACTTTTGAAATAGCAGAAGGTTTAAAAGACTGAAGTTGTTCAATTTGTGGGAGATCATTTGTAAACGCAAAGAAAGCGCCGACTGAAACACCTGAAATAGCACCGCAAATGAGGATTAAAATGATAACAGTTTTATTGTTTTTTATCACAGTTTAATTCGCTACTTTTCTTCTTTGTACAGGTTTTTGATTGACTGCTTAATAGTTGTTCGAATTTTATTACAAATACCGTTAAAACTCAAATGAAAATAAATAAATAGAACTGTCATTAAGGCCAGACTGTTTTTGTATATAATTAAATTTTGCAAGGTGTATAAAATTAAGAATTGATTATTATTTCGATTTGTTGTACGGATACTGTTTCTTAAAACAATGTTTTGTTATTAACCGTTTCAAACGGGATTATACAGTGTTGTCGACAGAATCTTATGTAATGAAATTTTGTTGACTTCATTCAAATGATATGGCGGGAGGCAAGGATGTCGAAATATTATGAAGTAAGATGGCATGGGCGTGGGGGCCAGGGAACAGTGACAGGAGCAAAATCTCTTGGTGAAGCTGTTCAGGGAGTCGGGAAATATGTTGTGGCATTTCCGGATTACGGCCCGGAAAGAAGAGGAGCACCCTTAAGGGCATTTAACCGCTTTTCAGATGAAGCGATCAGGATTCACACTCCGGTTCAAAATCCGGATGTTGTAATTGTTGTTGATCCGACCCTGATAGGCAGCGGTGCAATTATTTCAGGGGTTAAACCTGAAACGATCTATATTGTAAATACAGAAAAGCCGGTAAAAGAAGTGAAAGAACTCCTGAAAGCCGATACTCAGAAAGTTTATACAACTCCGGCAAACAAAATATCCAGAGACCTTTTTAAGAAAGAGATACCTAACTCTGCCATGATGGGGGCTTTTGCAAAAACAAGTGAGCACATTATTAAAATTGAAAAGCTGATTGAAGAGGCAGAAAGCGTATTTTCAAAACTGCTACCGTCGGATCTGGTTAAAAAAAATCTTGAAGCTATGAGGCTGGGTTATGAATCAGGAGATATGATATGAGTGATAAGTATAGTTTGAAAGACTGGCAGAATTTGCCTCTTGGTGGTGTTGTCACCGAGGGTGGAAATTCCAATGATTATGAGACCGGCACCTGGCGGACTTCACGTCCTGTTTGGAATGAAGAAAACTGCATTAATTGTCTGCAATGCTGGGTTTTTTGTCCAGAAGAAGCTTATTTTTTAAAAGATGGTGCGACTAAAAAGGGCAAACCGAGAAAAGAAATTGAGAAGATTAATTACTACCATTGCAAAGGCTGTGGTCTTTGTGCACGGGAATGCCCGGTGAATAAAAAAGGTAAAAAAGTAGTTATTGAAATGGTGAAAGAAGAAACTTGATAGTTCTATACAGACCAAAAAGCTTATTTTAAGCAAACTATATGGAGAAAGTATGAGTAAAATATTAGCAATAACAGGTGCAGGGGCAATGAGTGAAGCCATGCGTCAGATAAACCCTGACGTTGTTCCTGCTTTTCCAATTACGCCTTCTACGCAGGTTGTTGAAGACTTTTCGCAATTTATTGCAGATGGTAAAGTTGATACTGAGATGATTACTGTTGAAAGTGAACACAGTGCGATGAGTGCCTGTATTGGTGCCGCAACGGCGGGTGGTCGTGTTATGACGGCGACAAGCTCAGCCGGTATGGCCCTCATGTGGGAAATGCTATATATTGCTGCAAGCATGAGACAGCCTATCGTTATGACCCTTATTAACAGAGCCTTATCCGCACCGATTAATATTCATGCCGATCACAGTGACTCAATGGGGGCTCGTGATGCAGGGTGGATACAGCTTTATACAGAGAATAACCAGGAAGCCTATGACAACCTTCTGATGGCTCCGAAAATTGCTGAGCATATGGGCGTCAGGCTGCCGGTGATGGTTTGCATGGACGGATTTATTATTTCTCATTGTGTTCAGACAATGCAGCTGGAAGATGATGATAAGGTAAAGGCGTTTATTGGTGAATTCCAATCGACTTATCCGCTCCTTGACACTGATAATCCTTCCACCTGGGGCGCTCTTGATCTTCAGGATTATTATATTGAACATAAGCGTGGTCAGCATATGGCAATGCAGAAGGCTAAAGATGTTATTGAAGAGGTAAGCGAAGAGTTTTTTAAGGTTTTCGGTAGAAAATATGAACTTTTTGAATCGTATAAACTTGATGATGCTGAAAGAGTTATCATTGCAATCAACTCTGTTGCCGGTGAAATTAAAGAGGTGGTTGATGAAAGAAGAGAAAAAGGTGATAAGGTCGGGTTGTTGAAAATCAGATCCTTCCGACCATTCCCGTATGAAGAAATTGCAGAAGCTCTTTCGGGTGTAAAAATTATCACTGTTCTTGATCGCTCAGAAAGTATGGGAGCATACGGCCCCCTTTTTACAGAAATACGTACAACATTGTATGATGTTACTGAAAAGCCGCTTGCCTACAACCGAATGTACGGACTTGGCGGAAGAGAACTCTTTATGGATGATATTCACGATATTTATGAAGAGAGCAAAGAATATCTTGAGGCCGGTAAGGTTGAAAAAGTTTTTGACTATCTAAACGTCAGGGGAGGTTAATGATGCCAAGTATACAAGAAATGGCACAAAAAGAAGGTGCTTTTGCAGGCGGACATAGAATGTGTGCAGGCTGCCCCGTTCCAATATTTACTAAAATGCTGACACGAGTGACTGAAGGCTATGAAATAGTAGCAGGAAATGCAACCTGCTGTCTTGAAGTTGCTTCGTCAATATTTCCCTATTCGGCCTGGAAAATTCCATGGATTCACACTGCCTTTGAAAATGCAGGTGCTTCAATGAGTGGGGTTGAGACGATGTACAGGTCGTTAAAAAAACAGGGGAAAGTAACCAAACCCTATAAGTTTATTGCAATTGGTGGTGATGGTGGGACCTATGATATTGGCCTCCAGTCACTATCCGGTGCTATGGAACGTGGCCATGATTTAGTTTATATCTGTTATGACAACGGTGCTTATATGAATACAGGTGTGCAAAGAAGCAGCGCAACACCAACCGGTGCCGATACAACCACAACACCGATCGGTGAACACAGCTATGGAAGAGCAGGGAACAGGAAAGATCTTTCCAAAATTATGGTTGCTCACAATGTACCCTATGTTGCTCAGGCAAGTATTCATGACCCGGTGGACCTTTCTGAAAAACTGAAAAAAGCGATTGAAATTGACGGGCCTGCATTTATTAATCTGCACACACCGTGTATACCGGGCTGGAAAATAGCACCGGATATGGCTGTTGAACTTGCGCGTCTTGGTGTTGAGACGAAATACTGGCCTTTATATGAAGTGATTAACGGTGAATATAAAGTGACTTATACACCGAAAAAAGAGATTCCGGTAAGCGAGTGGATGTTTAGTCAGGGACGTTTCAAGCATCTTCAAAAACCTGAATTTAAAGAAATTGTTGAAGCCATTCAGGAGGAGATTGACAGAAACTGGAACTGGATTCTCAAGCAGGCCGGATAGGGATATGATGAATCAGATACCGGCCTGGGGCCCTGTTTCTGAGTGGACAGAAGCCAACTGGTCGGTTGACTATCTTTTGAAAAAATATTCAAGCGAGATTTCCCGGGTGAATGAGCTTGCCCGGGAAATTCAGGCTAACCTTGAGACAATATTTTCAGTACAGAATGATCTTTGCAGTGAAACCTGTCGTTTCTGTCCTGATCCCTGCTGTTTGAATGCAACAGTCTGGGCTGATTTAAAAGACCTCCTTTTCATTCATTTAACAAAACAAAAAATTCCTGACACCCAGCTAATATCAAAACAGGAAGATAACTGTGTTTATCACAGCCCAAAAGGCTGCAGATTACCAAGGTTATCAAGGCCCTTTACCTGCACTTTATATTTA
>JQIA01000732.1_pt1 | contig 17214 bp, 11 predicted proteins | sample 811431 | NCBI WGS metagenome assembly JQIA01 (sample SAMN02998118, study PRJNA258478) | marine sediment metagenome | biome: marine; feature: seafloor; material: sediment; isolation source: oil-polluted sediment collected from 3 locations (0.5 km, 0.7 km and 0.9 km)... | place: USA: Gulf of Mexico ...
TAAAACCAAAATCCAAAATACTTCCAGTAAATTGAAGTTGTGAATTAATATGATATGTAAAACCGAAATCGAAACCAAAACCGAAATTTCCACTTAATAAAGATTTTTTAAAAATAGTACCTGCATCATCAACTACGTTTTTATCAAGATCTTTATCATACTTATATAAACCAGAAGTTTTTATATTAATATTTATATCACTTAAATAATGCTTATATATATTATCTGTTCCTGAAACTGTTGTAAATGTTCCTGTATTATTGTTTGACTCTAGATTTAAAGCAGAAGAATAAATTTTAAACCGACCACCTAAAATAAGTTTCTGATTTATTTTTCTTGAAATACCCGCGTGTAATACACCCAAAACATCAACTTTATAACGTAATTGAGAAGCACTAAAACTTTTATTTAAATACGCATCATTTCCTTGATAAAATAAGGTGAAACCGTCTTTTGGATAATAACCGATGGCATCTATCTCTTCATAAAAACCAAAGCTAAAATAAGCTTCCTCGTCTAGTCTAAATCCAAAATTTAAAACTTCTACTTGAATATTAAGACTCACAAAATCTCTTGCTGTTAAAGTATTTAAAACATTTGAAACTTTATCATTAACATCTTTGTGATCTAATGCAAAAACATCTGTTAAAACAGTACCTGAAGAACCAATTTTCATAGACAAACCAGATAATAGTGGTATTCCAATATGAGACTTATAATTTATTTCAGCACCTGGATTTAATAACAAAGTTTGAGGTAAACCTGCAAAATCATACAAAACCTGTTTGTTTTGTGCGGTAATATTAACAACTGATAAAATCAGTAAAAAAAATAAGATTTTCTTCATTTTTAAATACTTGATTCTATGAATAAAGTAACAGATGATTTAAACTCAAACTTACTCGTATCGTTAATATTAATAGAAGTTCCTGTGTTTTCTAATGAAAGAGTTACTTTAACCTTACTTGTCTTTAAAATTTTTGGATTTGATGCCACATCAATTTCCTCTAAATAAACAAAATCTATTTTTTTAGATTCCACAATAATATCTGTAAATGAATATGTAGGTTTATTGTTATAATCTAAAAGCTCTACAGTAATGGTAACAGTTCTATCTAATTCATTTTTGATTTCTGCGTTAAAGTCAATTTTTATTACATCATCTATAAAAGGTGAATTTTGTAAGCCTTTAATATCTGTAACATCAGAAATGGAAAGTTCTTGGGTATTTGAAGAACTAAGAAACTGAGAAGGAACAATAGAAAAATAGTTTAATGCTGATGTAAAAACTGGTTTAGCAACAAACTTATCTAATTGATTAAAATCTAAACTTTCGTAACATGAAGTAAGTACGAAAAAGCATAAAAAAACGCCTATTTTTCTGGGGGAATTCATAAATAAAAAATGTTTAAGACAACATTTCCAGATTTAAAGATACTTTTTAATATCTAAAAGAGATGTTATCGAATTAAAATTAACATTGTCTACTTTTTCTTTTTCAAAATTTACATGAATTGCTTTCATTCCTACATTTAAAGCTCCTTCAATATCTGCTTCTATACTATCTCCAATCATTATGGAGACGGTATTATTGGCACTGGCTTTTTCAATAGCATAGTTAAAAACTTTTGAATTTGGCTTTTTAAAACCAACAGATTCAGAAGTTACAACTATATCAAAGTAACGCATTATTTTTGAATTCTCCAATTTTTTTACTTGAATTTCTTCAAATCCATTTGTGATGATATGCAACTGATATTTACCATGTAAATACTCTAAAATTTCAATTGTATTCTCAAACAAATGATTAAAATCTGATAAAAAATCTAAGTACTCAATAGCAATAACATCAATTAAATCATCAGAAATAACAATCTCTAATGCATCAAAAGTTTTTTTAAGTCTTCCATACCTTAACTCACTTTTAGAAACTTTTTCATCTCTATACAATTTCCAATATTGTTTATTTAATGGCTTATAGATTTCTAAAAATTGGTCTAAATTAATTGTAACACTTTGTCTGTCAAATACTTTTTTAAAAGCCAAATCTGAATTCTTTTCAAAATCCCATAAAGTATGATCTAAATCAAAAAAGACATGTTCTATATGTTTCATTTCCATTATATTTGAATACATTATTTAAGTAAGTAATATGCAACTATTTTCTTTTTTAAAAAAAGAGTTTGTTAAAAATGTTCTAACATTAATAACAGGTTCTGCAATAAGTCAAGTTATAATTTATACATCAATTCTATTACTTACTAGATTATTTTCTACTGAGATTTTTGGTGTTTACATCTTGTTTTCATCAGCAACTTTAATCCTAAAACCATTAGCTACTTTACAATATGAATTTGCTATAGTTTTACCTAAAAAAAATGAAGATGCTATTAATTTATTAGGTTTTTCTATACTCGTTTTATGTTGTTATTGTTTGATACTTTTTGTAATAATCTTTTTTTTCAATGAAGATATCTCTAAATTTTTCAACATTACAGAACTTTCAAATTTCATTTACTTATTACCTTTAAGCGTTTTCTTATTTGGTTGTGTCTCTGTTTTTGATTATTGGAACAACAGAACAAATAATTTCAAAAACATTTCTCAAGGACTAATAGTAAAGTCATCTGTTATGAGTGTAACCCAAGTTGCTACAGGTTTTAGTTCATTAAAACCATACGGATTAATTCCAGGAATGTTATTAGGTCAATTTTTACAATTACTATTTTTGATAAAAGTGTCTTCAAAATTATTAACTGATTTAGCAAAAGAAATATCTTTTAAAAAGATGTTTTTTTTAGCAAAAAAATACAAAGACATCCCTGTTTTTAATACCATCATAAATTTAACAAACAACCTTTCTAATGAGTTACCAGTGCTTCTTATTACAAAATATTTTGGTCTAGAGAGCTCTGGGATTTATGGTCTTGCCATAAAATTTACGAGAGCTCCTATTGGAATTTTTCAGCAATCTGTTGGTCAAGTATTTTTTAACAAAGCAAGTAATGTTTACAATAATGAAGGTAATCTTCATGCCTTAGTTATAAAAACTGCCAAAAATTTATTGTTCATTAGCATTTTTATTTTTATTCCTTTATTTACATTATCTTTTTATTTAGACATTATTTTTGGAGAAAATTGGTCTGATGTTGGCTTATACTCAAGAATTTTGATTCCTTGGTTATTTTTTGCTTTCTTAAGTAATCCAATAACATCATTAATTATGATTTTAAACAAGCAAAAAACAATTGTTATTTATGATATTTTTTTATTGACATTTAGGTTTCTAGCATTATTCTTAGGATACTATTTTTACAAGAACATCGTTATTTCATTAATGCTATTTTCAGCAGTAGGAGTCGTGTTTAATATTCTAATTTTTATATACCTTTTAAAAACATCTAAAGAAAACAAAATTGCATATAGCTAATATGGAGGTATTTACACAAAAAAATAACGGTTTTAGTTGGTACAAAAATGATTTTGTTTCTGTAAAAGGATATTTTTATGACAGTAATAATATTTTTTACGAGAAACAAAATGCAATAACCTTTTTAAGTTCAATAAAAAACTTAGATAGCTTTAAATTAATATTACCTCAATTAAATGGTGTTTTTACAATTATACTTTGTGTTGATGATTATATCATTGTCACTACTGATATTACTAGAAGTTTTCCTGTTTTTTATACAATTCAAAAGGGTAAGATATATTTAAGTGATGATATTATACATTTAAAAACCATGTTTCAAATTGAAGAAATCGACGATCTATCAGAAATCGAATTTAAAGCATCCAAACATGTTCATGGTAAAAAAACATTATTCAAGAATCTTTTTCAGATTCAGCCAAGTGAATGTTTAATCATACAAAACAATAAAATTTTAGAACGATTTTTTACATTTTCATATGCTATATTAAAAGAGGAAAACTCATCTTATAATAAGCTAAGAGAAAAAACAATAAATACATTTGAAAATGGTTTTAAACGATTTATAAAATCTTTAAATAATAGAACCGTTTTAGTTCCTTTAAGTGGTGGCTTTGATTCTAGGTTAATTGCTGTGATGCTAAAAAAACACAACTACACAAATGTAGTTTGTTATACCTATGGAAGAAAAAGTAGTTTTGAAATTGAGAATTCAAAAAAAACAGCAAAAGCTTTAGGTTTTCAGTGGCATTTTATTGAATACAACCGTCATTTAATTAGCAATTTCATTAATACAAATGAATTTAAAGAATATGCACATTTTGCAGGAAAACTATCATCAATGCCTTATATGCAAGAATATTTTGCAATAAAATATTTAAAAGAAAACAATTTAATTTCTTTAGATGCCATTTTTGTTCCGGGTTTTGCAGGAGATTTGTTAGGTGGAAGTCAATTTTTAAAAGTAATACCTAAAATTTTAAAGAAAGACGGTATTAAAAACTTGATACTAAAAGATAAGTTTTCTGAGCATGTTTTAACAACTTTAGAAAAAGAAAACTTAAAAAAGGAAATAGAAAAAAACTTAATACAGTTTGATAAAAATTACTTGGAAAAAATTCCATCTTCTGTTTTTGAAGATTATGATATCAAAGAAAAAATAGCCAAGTATATTTTTAATTCAGCTAGTTTTTATACTTTTTTTGGATATGAATTTCGTTTTCCTTTTTGGGATAAAGAACTTTTAAATTTCTTTAAAACGGTTCCTGTTAAATATAAAGATATGAAAGTACTTTTTGATGATGTTTTAATCAATGAGTATTTTAAAACACATCAAGTATATTTTGAAAGTGAACTTCGACCTTCAAAAAAAACAATCTATTTTCAAAAAGTAAAAGACAAAATAAAACCAATTTCTCCCACTTTTATAAGACAAAAACTCTTACAAAAAAGTGATTGGAATAATTATGAGGCAATCACACAAAAAATGTTATACTCTTTGAAAAAAAACAACCTTAACATTCAAAGAAAATACAAGAGTTATAATGAAATTATTACACAATGGTATATTCATTTTTCAAAAGGCAATATCTATAAACAGTAAAAAAAATCAATAAAAAGAGAAACATCTAATATTTAAAAACAATTATAAAGACATTCTTTTAAAAACATGCGTTTTTAAATTATAATAAATTGTTTTATCACCACCAAAACTTTTGTAAAAGCTGGCAACATTAGGTATTGTTGAGCCTTCAAAATCGAACACGAAATTTGAATTTGAATATTGTTTGACCACTGAATCTATTAAAAATGTTGTAGCACCATATTTTTTACCTAAAGTATTCGAAGCTGCAAAAATATAATAAATTCTGTTATTAAATTTTATAAAAAAACCTGATGCTAAAAGCTTATCGTTTTTATAAATATTTCTTATAAAACCTCTGTTATTTTTCAAACAATTCATCATTAATTTTTGAACTTTGTTAAAACACTTTTCTGAGGTTTTTAAATGCTCAAATACTTCTTTATAAAGTTGAATTAAGTTTATGACAGTTCCATTATCTTTATAGCTTAGGTTTTCTTTTTCTGCTTTGTAGAAGCTTTTTTTTCTATCTTTTCTATAATTCTTAAATATATTTGTATACTCAGAGTTTAATTTTAATTCGTAATTTATTTTATCAATTACAATATCATTTTGGGGCTTAAAACTAAGATTTAAAAAGATCATTAAAAATGATTTTGGAATTTTTTTTAGAAAATTTTCTTCTTCAATATTTTCGTTTGAATAGATTGAAATTTGTTGGCAAAAAAAAGGTTGTATACAATATTTTAAACCATACTTAGAGTTCCAAGGAATTGGCATAACAGCTTTATAGTTGTCAAGAACTAAAACATCCCAATTATCTGCAACAATATCTAAATACCAAGAAAATGCATATACCCTAGATTGTATTGAACTCTCAATACAAGTATTATATTTAATAATATCTAAATCTTTTCTTTTAATATATTGAATCATCCTAAGAAGTTGCAATTTTTAACATCGATTCATATAAACGTTGCCAACCATTCCAGCGCATATAATTGCTTAAGCTTTCATTATGAAACAAGGTTATAAAAGTGCCATTTACAGCTTTTATTTCATTTTTTAAATCTCGAATTCTTCCTAAAGATTGTTTAGGTGTTAATTTCATATAATCATTTAAAGTAGTATCCATTAAAGCAAATGGATATACTTTTAAGGGAGTTTGAATCTCGAAATCTAAATCATAAAAATAAAAAGGAGTACAAGTACCAGCTCTAAAACCAACATTACTTGCATAGCCCATAGAATAGTCTTCCTCTACCTCTAAATCTATTAAATTCTGATATGTTTCTGGTAAAGAAAAACGCAAATAATGTTGCCTTGATCTCGTTACGGGTGTATTAGTTATGCTTTCTAATCGTTCTTTTTCCTTCTTTAAAACTACAGCATTTTGCATGGTAAAATAAGAAGGATGTAAACCTACTCTTGCATAATCCACCATTTCTTTTATCAATAATCTATATTTACTTTTTGATGCAGAAACATTCGTATCAAAAGATGAATAATCACCTATTAAAAAGAAAAAAACAGTTTTTACATTGTATTCTTTTTTAAGTCTTAAAATAGTATCAAAGGTATCAAAAGGATCCTTTTTCAGATTCCAAACAACTGCAAGACGAGTCCATGTTTCTAACAATTTAAACTTCAGTAAACCATTAAAAAAACCTCCAACACTCCTTATCAAGCTTTTATGTTTGTAGGCAAAAGCATTGTCTATATCTACAGTAGAAATGTAGTTGTATTCTCTTGTTTTGTAATCGTAATCTGAAAACTTTCCTTTCAAAGCTTCCAAAAATTTATAAGACCAAATATCAACAACAGGTTTTTCTAAAAACCCATGTTTAAAAGCCATACTTTGCTCTGCTGTATAGCGTCCATGAATGTCTTTTACATGAGGTAAATACTCTTCATATCTAGATATTAGGTAGAAGCTTGCTGCAAAAATATCAAAAGGAATTGCCGACTTTAAATTGGTAGCAAAAAAACAAGGTATAGTATCCCATTTTTGAATATTTATATCTAAATCATTTACACCTTGTTCAAATAACAAATCGTTACTTTTTATAAAAAATTCGCTTCCTAAAGGCACTTTAGTATACGTCAGTTTAGGTCCATTATGTGCCACAAACTCTTCGATTTTTGAAGTAAAATCTACAGGTATTAAAAGTGTTCTTGTAAGAATATGCTTAAAAACATACCGTATTCTAGGTGTTATTTTATGAGTGTAAACTAGTATCATTTTTTTCTATAATTGCAAAGCTGTAAAGTAACAAAGTTTAAAAGTCAACAACCTACTTAAAATATAAAAATTTAAAGTAAATTTTCATCAGCAAAGCTAAAATACGCTTTTTCGGTAATTATTAAATGGTCTAATAGTTTAATATCTAAAGTGATGCCAGCTTCTTTAATTTTTTGAGTAATTTGTTTATCTGCATTACTAGGTTCTAATTTTCCTGAGGGATGATTATGACATACAATTATAGCAACAGAAGCCAATTCTAATGCTCTTTTAAACAATAATCTTACATCTACAATTGTAGCTGTAAGTCCTCCTTTACTTATTTGATTTTTAAACAATACTTTGTTTGAATTATTTAAAAAAAGCACCCAAAATTCTTCATGTTCTAAATCACCAATAATAGGCTGCATTATATTAGAAACAGCTCTACTACTTGTGATTTTTGGTTTTTCTAAAGCGACTTCAAGCTGACGTCTTTTTCCTAATTCTAGCGCTGTTATAATTGCAATTGCTTTAGCCTCCCCTATCCCCTTAAAAGTTGTGAGTTTTTCCACGGATAATTTTGCAAGTTCATTTATATTACCATCAGCAAATTGTAAAATTCTTTTTGATAATGCTACTGCGCTCTCTTGCCTATTTCCAGAACCTATCAAAATCGCAATTAATTCTGCGTCAGAAAGTGATGTTCTTCCTTTTGCCAACATTTTTTCTCGTGGCCTATCATCTAGAGCCCAAGATTTAATTGTCAATTTTTCCATTTTTATTTTTTTTATAAAAATACAAAAACGGAAATTGATTATAACTGATTCAGGAAATTTCTATATTGTTGATTATTTGGATATAATTCGATTAGTCTATTGACAATATTTTTTGCTTTTTCTTTCTGATTAGATTTAGAATACACATATGCCAATACATACAATAAACTTTCATTATTGGTATCTATTTTTAATCCAGAAACTATTGTTTTCTCAGCATTTTTATAATCTTTATTTTTATCATATAATAAACCTAAATTATAATAGACACGTATGTTTTGAGGCATTATTTTTATTGCTTTTTCCAATTGGATAACTGCGTCATCAACTCTATTTAATTCACTATATAACAATGCAAGTGAATAATACACGGGTCCAAATTCTGATTCCTGTTCAATTACTTTTTTAAACGCTTCTTCTGCCTTTACAAACTGCTTATTATTATAATATAAATTAGCTAAATTTATTCTTACTTGGTTGTTAATATTATCAAGATCTAAAGCACTTTCGTAACTTTCAATTCCTTTTTCTAAGTTTCCTGCTTTTACATAATAATTACCTCTCTTAATTCTTGTTCCTACAAAATCTGCATTGGTTTTTAACTGTAAAAGAAATTCTTTTTTTACTTTATCATAATTTTCTCTATAAACTTCTGGTACTTCAGATTCTGGTAAACCGCCTAAACCATAGAACGCTTTAATTCTAATACTTCTTTTCGGATCTTCTAATAATGGGAGGAAATAGGAAATATAATCAGTCGTATTTATTGTACTTAGAACATCTATACTTGCTCCTCTTACCAAAGCAGAATCATCATCTAAAAGTTTTATATATTCTTTAATAAAATTTTGTGTGCTATAATTAGATAATATTTTTGTTGCAGATGCTCTTACTATTTCTGGCTGATGTTTATCATGCATCAAATCAATTAAACCTTCGTGACCATTAGGTTCTCTAGTAATTCCAGGAGCTAATTTTTCTGAAAAATGTATAGAATCTACTTCACCAAAAAGATTTTTAAACTCTTTTTCTGCCCAAACATCATCTTTATCTTTGTGACAACCTGCACATGCATTTGGCGTTCCGTATTTTACACTTAAATCTGGTCTTGGTATTCTAAAACTATGATCTCTTCTAAAATCATTTCCCATATAAAAACGTCCTGGCATATGACAATTTATACATTTTGAAGACTCTGTATTTTGTTGATGAAAATGATGTTTAGGGGTATCAAATTTTTCTGGTTCATGACATTGCGCGCACAATTTATTTCCATCAAACTTTAGTTTTAAAGAATGTGCATCATGACAATTTGTACACGTAACATTATTCTGATACATTTTACTTTGTATAAATGAACCATAGACATAAACCTCATCTAAAATTTGTCCATCAGCTTGATATAATCCTTCTTGTAATAATTGTGGATAATAATGATCTAAGAGTGTTCCTTCAAAATTAAAAGCTTCAGAGAATTGTTCTCTTCTCATATGACATCTTGCACACTGATCCACCAACTCTTTTGGCCCTGTTTCTGTAGTCATTTGAAAACTACCACTTGCTACATATTCTTTTCCTAACTTATCAACGTCTGTAACATGTTGTTTTCCTGAACCATGACAAGCTTCACAATTTACATTGATAATTGCATATTCTGTGTTGTAACTATGAGTTTTTTCATCATAATTTTTACGAACATTTGTAGAGTGACAATCTGCACACATATTATTCCAATTTAAGCCACCTCTAGACCAATGCAACCATTCTGAATGCACAACTTTAAAATCTGGATATAAATCAAACCATTTATTTTTAACAGAATCCCAAGCGGTTCTTAAACATTGATAATGTCCGTCAGGAAATTGAACAATATATTGCTGTAAAGGTGTTAATCCGAAAGTATATACAATTTTATAATCATGATTTTCACCATCAGGTCCATCAGTATTTACATAAAAATCTTTTCCTTTTTTATAAAATAGAGAAGTTACACCTTGACTTGTAAATTTTTTATTATTAAAATTCCCCAAAACAGAAACACTATCAGCAATTTGCATCGCTTTATCGTGATGAGAACCTTCCCATTTTTTAAATTCATCTTGATGACATTCTTTACATTTTTTATCTCCTAGAAAATGACTATCGGGGATGAGTTCCCCTGAAAGAAATACACTCTTTTTTTCATCAACTTTTTTATATTCAGGTTTATTATCACATGAAGAAAAAGAAATCATTAAAAAGGAAAAAAATAAAATTGCTACTATTTTTAAGAAGCCTGAAGTATTGATGTGTTTTAAATCCACTAATTGTATTTTTATCAAAGTAAGCAGTAAAACTAAATTTTCTAATTTAAATAAAAAAAGATTTTTATCAGCTTTTTATCAAAAAGAAAAAGAAAAATTTTTCCTTTTTGAAGCTGAAGTATAAATTGAAATATCCCTTTTATTTTCATTTGCAACAAAACTAATGATATATTTGTAAATTATATCTATATTTTTAATATGAAAATTATTATAGCTGGTGCTGGAGATGTTGGATTTCACTTAGCAAAGCTACTTTCTTACGAGTCTCAAGATACGTACATTATTGACTTTGATGGTGAAAAGTTAAACTACTTAAACAATCATTTAGATGTAATTACTAAAAAAGGAGATGCAACTTCTATAAAACTCTTAAAAGAAGTTGGTATAGATTCTGCAGATTTGTTAATTGCTGTTACTGATAGTCAAAATACAAATTTCACTATTTCTGTAATTGGGAAATCATTAGGAGCGAAAAAAACAATTGCAAGAATTGACAATCCTGAATTTTTAAATGACTGTGAAGTTGATTTCAAAAAATTTGGATTAGACTTTATGATTTCTCCTCAAGAATTAGCAGCAAATGAAATAAAAATGTTGCTAAACCAATCTTCATTTAATGATACCGTAGAGTTTGAAAGCGGTTTATTTAATGTAATGGGTACAACACTTACTTATAAATCCCCTTTAGTAGATTTAACGGTTAGAGAAGCAACAGAAAAATTTCCGAATGTAGATTTTATTACGATTGCTATTAAAAGACAGAAAATTTCACAAACAATTATTCCAAGAGGAGATACTACTTATGAAGTAAATGATCAAGTTTATTTCTCTGTGCCTAATTATAGCATGAAAGATTTGTATCCTATTATTGGAAAAAAGCAATTCAACATTAAAAACGTAATGATTCTTGGTGGAAGTAGTATAGGTGAAAAAACCGCAAGAAATCTTTGTGAGGACAACTTTAAAGTAAAGTTGATTGAAAAAAATAGAGAGAAAGCAGAAATGCTTGCAGAAACCTTAACCAACACTTTAGTTATAAATGGTGATGGTAGAGATTTAGAATTATTAGAAGAAGAAAATATTAGAGAAACAGATGCATTTATTGCAGTTACTGGTAATTCTGAAACGAATATTATGTCTTGTTTGGTTGCAAAATCTAAAGGAGTAAAAAAGACAATTGCTTTGGTTGAAAATATGGATTATATAGATATTTCTCAAACTATTGGAATCCAATCTTTAATCAATAAAAAACTAATTGCAGCTAGTAATATTTTTAAACATATTAGAAAAGGTGAAATTTTAGAGTTAGCCAATCTTCATAATATTGATGCTGAAGTTTTTGAGTTTGAAGTACAGGATGATGCAAGAGTTACAAAAAAATTAATTAAAGATTTACGTGTACCAAAAGAAGCTGTTTTTGGTGGAATTATTAGAGATGGTAAAGCATTAATGTCTTATGGTGACATGCAAATACAAAGTGGAGACAAAGTAATTGTTTTCTGTTTACCAGAAGCTATAACAACAGTAGAAGGGTTATTTAAGTAAAATGGGAACTCTTAATTTTAAAGTAATTTATCGTTTTTTAGGTATCACAGCAATCTTAAATGGATTGTTTATGTTTATAGCTTTTCCTTTTAGTTTTTATAATGATGAAAGTCAAGCAAACGGAATATTAAATGCAGGTATTATAACTGTATCTATTGGTCTACTACTCTTCTTTTTAAACAAACCTAAGAGTACTAATATTCAGAAAAAAGAAGGATACTTAATTGTAACCTTGGGTTGGTTAATTCTTTCTTTTACAGGAATGTTACCTTACCTATTATCAGGTGCAATACCCAATATTACTGATGCTTTTTTTGAAACTATCTCAGGATACTCTACAACAGGATCCTCTATTTTAACAGATATAGAATCCATGCCTAAAGGAATTCTTTTCTGGAGAAGCGCAACACATTGGATTGGTGGAATGGGAATTATTGTTTTAACAATTGCCATACTTCCCCTCTTAGGAATTGGAGGAATGCAACTTTTTATGGCAGAAGCTCCAGGGCCATCAGCAGATAAATTACATCCAAGAATTACAGATACAGCAAAGCGTTTATATCTAATTTATGTCACTTTAACTTTTGCCCAATTCTTTTTATTAAAAATTGCTGGTATGAATTGGTTTGATGCTATAAATCATGCAATGGCAACCGTTAGTACTGGTGGATTTTCTACAAAAAATAGTAGCGTTGCATTTTATAACAATCTACCTTTTGTACAATACATCATTATCTTTTTTATGTTGGTTGCGGGGACTAACTTTGTATTAACTTATTTTGCTTTAAAAGGGAAAATTCAAAAAGTATTTCAAAGTGAAGAATTTAAATATTACCTATTCGGAATTTTAGGAGCTTCTGCAATTGTAGCGATTATAATTCTATTTTTTCAAGATCCTAACTTACATACTACTATTGCACATCCAAAAGTTTTTGGTGAAACAGAAAGTGCAATAAGACATGCGTTATTAATGGTAATATCCGTAGTTACCACCACTGGTTTTGTTTCTGCAGATTTTACGATGTGGAGTTTCTTTGCTACTGGAATTTTCTTTGCACTCTTTTTTACTGGAGGTTCTGCAGGTTCTACAAGTGGAGGAATAAAAGTAGTGAGACATATTGTGATGTTAAAAAATAGTTTTTTAGAATTTAAAAAAGCATTACATCCAAATGCAATAATTCCTGTAAGATATGATGGTAAATCAGTCAGTCAGACTATTGTTTTTAATATTCTTTCTTTCTTTATTATCTATATGCTTATCTTTATAATGTCATCCGTTTTATTAACTTTATTGGGTTTAGATTTTATTTCTGCATTAGGAGCAGCAGCCTCTTCTTTAGGAAATATTGGTCCAGCAATTGGCTCGGTAAGTCCTGTTAATAGTTATGCTCATTTATCAGATGGTGCTAAATGGTTTTGTTCTTTTTTAATGTTAATTGGTAGATTAGAATTATTTACTGTTTTAATATTATTTACACCTTTCTTCTGGCGTAAGAATTAAGATATTTCTAAGTAAAGTGTAGTTTCTACTCATTATTAAAAAAACCTTATAAAGTAAGTGACTTCAAAAACAGTTGACAATTTACTTTTTTGTTCCAAAAAAAAGCCCCCCTAAATGCACTACCTCCACAAAGATCCAAAGCCCTGTCCTAGCATTAAATCTATGAATAGATTTACTAGTACTTTTACAAAAAAGATAAGTATCAAATACCAAATAATTTCTCAACAAGAACTAAGCTTAAATCAACGGAGTGCAAAAAACCTTGTGAATCTTCTAAAATCTATAGCAATTCTATTTCTAGATATCGTATCGTAACACTTTTCAATTGGTACATAAAGTTAAATTCGGTTAGTTTTTTCAAATTTCAAAAAAAATGATAACTATTATTTTACAAAACATTAAAAACAAACATGCTTTTTTAACTTAACATTATCTTACTATGAAATAACGGTTTCCCGTAATTATATTTTTATGCTTTTATGTAGTTTTATAGCATCAAAAAAAATAAAAACATGAAACAAAAAAACTTTTTAAAATTAATTTTCACATTACTTCTGACTACTAGTGTCTGTTTTGGGCAAACAACAATTAGTTATGATTTTTCAGATGGAGGAGCCGTATCTGGATTGAATGAAGCTCCAGGAGGTATTATATTAGACGCAAATATTGGGTTTGGCTCGTTTAAAAATACTGGTTCATCAAATCCAGGGATTTTTAGTAGTCAATTAAGATTATATCAAAATGCAACAAAAGGTGGATCAATTATTATTTATGCCAGTAATGGTGTAACCATTACAGATATTGTTATAAATGCATCAGACAGGACTGGTCCTGCTGGTTATACTGTAGATGGTGGAGCACAAACTAACCTATCAGCAAGTAACACATATACAATAAGTGGTATAAATTCAACTTCAGAAGTTGAATTCTTTCAAAGAGATTCAGATTCTGGTAATAGGATTTATGTAGATAGCTTTTCAGTTACTTATACTTCTGCTTCATCAGACCCAACAATTACTTTTGACGCTACTTCTAGCTCAGTTAATGAATTAAATTCTGATGTTGTAGTAGCAGGAGGTATTCCTCTTACTTTTTCAAATTACCTTTCTAATAGTGTTACTATTACACCATCAGTAAATGGATCAAGTACAGCAGCAGCAGCAGATTACACAATAGATTTAACACCAATTACTATTACTGCAAATGGTGCTTTTAATATTCCTTTAACAATTAAAGACGATGCTGATTTTATAGATGAAACAATTGTTATTGATTTTACAGTAACATCTGGAACTGCAGATTTAGGAATAAGTCAACACACAGTAACAATTACTGATGATGAAACTGCTCCGACAATTGGTTTTGACACAGAAACTAGCTCTGAAACAGAAACTGATGCGACTTTTACGAGTTCAAATATTCCTATTACTGTTAGTAGTTATTCTGGAACTCAAATTGATATAAATGTTAATGTCACTGGAGGAACAGCTGCTGCAGCAGACTTTATTTTCACATCACCAACTGCACTATCTTTTACAGTTGATGGTTCTCAAAATATTACATTCGATATTAAAGACGATGCTGATACTGATACTGAAACAGTAATTTTCACAATAACAGAATCAAGTAGTGTTAGTGGTTTAGTTATTTCTCAAAGTACACATACTGTTACAATTACAGATGATGAAACTCCACTTGTACCAACTTTAATTATAACAGAATTAGCAGATCCAAATAACTCAACAACTGGAAGATATGTGGAATTATACAATACTGGAAATTCAGACATAGATTTAGCTACACAAAACATTAAATTAAGAAGATACACTAATGATAACATAACTTTTACAGATTTAACTTTAACAGGTACAATAGCTGCAAAAAGTTTTTATTTAGTTGGAAAAAGTACTTTTACTAGTACTTATGGTTTTACACCAAACCAAGAAACAACTAGTTCAATTGCAGATAGTAATGGAGATGATCAATTAGCCTTAATAAAAGATGGAACTATTTTCGATCTCTTTGGTGTTGTTGGTGAAGATGGATCTAATACTTGTCATGAATTTGAAGACGGAAGAGCTGAAAGAAAAGCATCTTCAAAAATCGCAAAGTCTACATGGGACACTGACGATTGGAATGTATGGTCTGATGGCTCAACTGCTAGTGGATGTAGTAATCATAATAGCAGTACCACACAAGATTCACCAACTGATTTTGATCCTGGTTCATGGATTGGGGCACCTAGATGGAAAGGAACAGATAATAACACTTGGAATACAACAACAAATTGGGATACTGGAATATTACCAAGTTCAGACGCTGATGTTTTTATTGATGCTGGTTTAACAAATTATCCTACTGCATTTGCTGCTATAACAGTTAACTCTGTTACAATAGCTTCTGGTGCAAGTTTAAAAGCTACAAATACATTTTCTGGAGATGTAACTTATAATAGATCAGTAACTCATGTTGTAGGAGATTTAAAAGGATGGTTTTTAATGGCCTCTCCAGTTGTAGGACAAACTTATAATGACGCCTATGTTACTGCTAATGATATAGCTAATAAAGGGACAAACAGAGGTATTGCAACTTATACAACCTCTTCAGATAGTTGGTTATATCATCAAGGAGCAGCTAGTGGAACTTTTATTCCAGGTAAAGGTTATTCTGTAAAAAGAGAAACAAGTACTGGTACAGTTTCTTATACAGGAACCCTTAATACAAATGATGCTGGAGTAGATTTTACACTATCTACAGATGGCAATCGTTTTAACTTATTAGGAAGCCCTTATACTTCATACCTTAGTAGTGCTACTTTTTTAAATAATGAAAGTGCGGTTTCTGAGACAAAAACAATGTGGGTTTATAATCAAACTCTTGGTACAGATGGTCAATATGAAGTAAAAACTATTGGTCAAGATTTTAAAATTGCTCCAGGACAAGGTTTCTTTGTTCAGGCAAATGCTGCCGGTGGTACTTTTAATTTTTCTGAAGCAAATCAAATTCATAATGCAGATACTTTTCAAAAAGGATCAGGAGATAAAACAGAAATCACATTATCTATAACAGATGGAACTATAAATAATTATGGTAAAATTTATTATTTAGAGAATGCTACTAATGGTTTAGATATTGGTCATGATGGTGAATTATTTAGCGGACAAAGTAGTCCTTTTGCAGTATACACTCATTTAGTTGCTGATAGTGAAGGTAAAAATTATCAAATACAATCTTTACCTAATTCAGATCATGAAAACATGATTATCCCTGTTGGTATTAATGCTGTTGCTGGCAAAGAAATTACTTTTACTGCTGAAGTTTTAAACTTACCTTCGGAATTGAAAGTGTTTTTAGAAGACAAACAAACAAATTCGTATACAAGATTAGACGGTACTAATGCAAATTATAAAGTCACTTTAACAGAGGACTTAAACGGAGTTGGGAGATTCTTTTTACATACTTCAGCTAAATCAACTTTAAATATTGATGCAATTGCTTTAGAAAATATTAGCATTTATAAAACAAATAGTTCTAATTTAAGAATTGTTGGTCTATCTCAAGGAAAAGCAAGTGTAAAATTATTTAATATTTTCGGTAAACAAGTTTTAAATTCTACTTTTAATTCTATCGGTGTTCAAGATATTTCATTGCCCAACTTAGCAACTGGAATTTACATTGTTCAATTAGAAACAGAAGCAGGAAAATTAAACAAGAAAATTACTTTAGAATAATAACGAGAATTTAAATACGATACATAATGAAAAATAACATAGAAAATAAACAAGAAGAAATTACTCGTAAAGAAGCTATTAAAAAAATAGGAAATTATAGTAAATACGCAGCATTAACGGCA
>JQIA01000733.1_pt1 | contig 17208 bp, 14 predicted proteins | sample 811431 | NCBI WGS metagenome assembly JQIA01 (sample SAMN02998118, study PRJNA258478) | marine sediment metagenome | biome: marine; feature: seafloor; material: sediment; isolation source: oil-polluted sediment collected from 3 locations (0.5 km, 0.7 km and 0.9 km)... | place: USA: Gulf of Mexico ...
CAGAAAAACCCTCATTTCTGAATTGGAAACCAAAAATTGTGTCCATCCACTGACGTGGATGGACACTAATTAAGACACTTTAAAACGCTATTCTCTGCCATACGCCAAATTCCATTACCAAAAAAACTCCGGATTACCGCTCCTGTGTTAAAATACATTGACACTTCACACTTGTTAAATTATATCTTAACCCTATGTTATGTTGTACGAATGCCGCTTAATTAAAAAAAATTGTCTTTTCTTACGACAAGGCAATGAAACAGGATTATTAATGAAAAACAAAGTTATATTTTTCAGTATCGTCATTTTGTTTATGTACTGCACCACTTCATTTGCCTACGAGTTTTCCGGAACCTTTAAACGATGGCCGTCAATTCAGACGAAAGCTGTTGTAAATGCCACGATTAAGGGTACACCTTATGTTTTTGTCGGAGACGGTGATACAATAAACATCTATAATGCAGCTAACCTTAGCTACTTAAGCCATGTCAGAATACCGATGAAGAATGGTGAAGGAATATACTCGCTTACTATTTATAATAAAATCAATGAGGAGACGCTTTATGCAGCATGCGGTTCAGGGGGAATACATATAGTTGATATCAGCGAACCGACAGTCCCAACTACTGAAGGAACATCCCCTATTACTATATCTAATCATGTAACCGAAGGGGATGCTGACAATAATGAAACTGTCTCAAATATCAATGCATTTGATATAGCCATTTTAAATGACATCATGTACGTTGCTGATAACGACTATGGCATTAGACTTTTTATGTTTTCCGGTGGGTCTGCCAGCCCAAGAAGCCCAAAAGACACCAATTTAGTCGGGTTCAGAACAGATGAGAAGCTTGTCAGAAATATTGGGGTTTTCGAATATTCGGGCTCAGCCTATGTTGTAGCACTAACAACTACCGACATTGGCTATTTAAAGTTATCTGATAACGGGCGAAAAATAGATGCAAACACCTTTAAAAGCAGTACAGTAGCAATACTGGCGGGGCTATCCACTTTATCGATAGATACACTTGGGTATGCTTATTTTACTGATCAGGTGAGCAATAATTTACTTATCTATGACATTGCAAATGCAATTATAAGATCAACAGACCCCATACAAATCTATCCTAAAAAACCATTAACATCCAGCGAGCCTTATGACGATTTGAATATTACCCACCCAAGAGGTTTTTTCATTACTGAAAACGAAACTGATGCAAACCCCAAAATATATATGACCAGTTATTACGGAGAAACCGAGGACGATAATGCTGATGCCGGACTTAATATCATTAATGCATCAGACCAATATAACCCCTATCTGCCTGCGAGTACCGATTTTGCACTTCCATATGCCAGCAGTGTAAGTGTACGGGTTGATGGGGCAAGCGTTTCTGCATACATCATGTCAACAAAGAGCGGACTGAGCATGCTTAATATAAACGAAAACCCAATCACAGTAACGGCAACCCAACAAACGGCACTCAACGCTAAGGATGTCTTTGTCGCCTATGAATATGCATTTGTGGCTGATGGCCTGGCCGGGAGTGATTACGGATTTTCAATTATCAATGTAGATAATCCGTTCCACCCCTATTTTGAGAAATTTGTTAAAACTCCTGGACAGGCACACAGCGTATATATTGACCCCGGCTACAGAACCGGTTTTGTTGCTGATGGCACTGCAGGAATACAGATTTTGACGTTCAGCAGCCAAACAGGCCTTGTTGAACCGACAATACTCGGGGCATATGATCTTGGTAACCCAAACCTGAGCGCTGTAAAAATATCCGGGGTAGACAAGAAAAACTATATTCTTACACTTATCGAAAATACGACGGACGCAACATTAAATGAAGTCTGGGTATCTGATTTTTCTACAGTATCGACGTCCTTACCCACCGTATCGATTAATATGGCTAACGCAGTAAATGTTCATGCATATAGCTCCTATGCTTTTGTTTCTTCCGGAGCTGATGGCGCAGGTATAATCAAAATATGGGACAATGACGCGGTTCTGGCAGTGCCGGAAACCATTAGTATTATTGATGCACCTGGCTATACAAATGTCGTGGACATCTGCACCGGGTCAATCACAGATCCGGACGAGTCCGAGGCTATCGGGAGTTTTTCAGATGATGAAAACGGTGATCAATATGCCTTTGTTGCTGATGCAGGATCCGTTCATCTTATAGCTATCAATTCTGATGCTTCTAATTTTTCACCAAAAAAGACATATACAATCGATATTTCAAGTTATGGTCAGGCTATGGATGTTGAATTTTCAGACAACACTCTCTATATAATGACGAACAATAATGACCATGCAATTCTAATTTATGATGTAACTGATGTAAATAATCCGGTATTTAAAGATTCTGATAATTCATACGGTACGCCATCCGGCCTTTTTATATACAACATTGTTGAAGTAGACGATGGTAGCATCACTGGCCAGCAAACAATAAAAGCGGCATTTTTAGCTGAAGGCGCAGGTTATCTTTCAATAAAAGATGTTCAGAAAGATCCTTCAGGTACTGATGACAGAGTCTTCACTAACGGAACTGATATGCTGTGTTTTTTATCAGCAATATCAGAAAAAAGGATCGCCGGCTCAAAGACGATGATCATTATGTCACTCCTTTTTTCAGTAATCGGCTTTGTATTTACACTAGCGGCAATGATCTTTTATTACAAAAAACGAAATAGTTTTTGAGGAGTTAGTGTACAGTTTCCCATGAAAACACTTGTAATCATACCGGCATTTAATGAAGCAGAAAACATTTCTAATGTCATTAAATCACTAAAGCGGGAAATACCGGATGCTCATATTCTGGTAATTAATGACGCATCGACAGATGATACATCTTATATTGCCTCATCTACTAACTTAGCTAAAGTTATAGATCTTCCTGCGAATCTGGGGATTGGTGGTGCGGTTCAAACAGGTTTTAAATTTGCTGCCGCAGGCAATTACGATATAGCACTTCAATTTGATGGGGATGGCCAGCACCTTGCGAGTGAGATTAAACCTCTTATAAATCCGATACTTGAGAAAAAAGCCGATGTGGTTATCGGTTCAAGGTTTTTAGATAAAAATTATACCGGGTTTAAGTCCACCTTTACCAGAAGAATAGGTATTCATATTTTTGGCATAGTAAACTCAATCATTATCGGACAGAGAATAACAGACAATACATCCGGTTTCAGGGCATACAATAAAAAAGCTATTCAATTCCTTGCTAAAAATTATCCTGTAGACTTTCCTGAACCTGAAGCGGTTATACTTTTAGGGAAAAACAATTTTAAACTTGCTGAGATTTTTACAAAAATGAAGGAGCGTGAGAATGGGATCTCTTCAATTTCATCCGGCGATTCTTTCTACTATATGATTAAAGTACTTCTGGCTGTTTTTATAAATGCAATACGACCATCCATTTTAACGGAATAGATATATGCCGGAAACACTTAATGTAAAAGTCATACAATACATCGGAATTTTTGGCAGCCTGCTATTTATTACATCGATTATCATGCTCATTCGCGGTAAAAAACTAAAAGAAGAATATTCTCTTCTCTGGCTTTTTTTTGGTTTTGTCTTTCTTGTGCTGTCAATTTGGCGAAACAGCCTTGAATATATAGCCTACTTTATTGGAATCGCATACTCTCCGGCAGCATTATTTCTTATTCTGATTATAGCAATTGTCTCAATACTTATTCATTTTTCGGTTGTATTATCACGAATAACCGACATTAATAAAAATCTCATACAGGAAATGGGCCTGCTTAAACTCGAACTAAAGCAGAAAAAAAATAAATCTGAAAAATGACGACCGAAATAAAACACACATTCGTGATCCCGGCATATGGAGACTCAGACTTTATTGAAGAGTGTCTGGACGCCCTAATAAAGCAGACTGTAGAAAGCAGAATAATTCTCTCGACATCTACACCATCTCTGTTTATTGAAAAACTATCAAAAAAATACAACATCCCCCTGTTTATCCACACAAATCGGACCGGGATTGCATCAGACTGGACCTTTGCCTGTCAAAGCTGCGAAAGCAAATATGTAACAATAGCTCACCAGGATGACATATACCTCCCATCTTATACTGAACAATTTATGTCTGCAATTGAGCAATCTCAAGACAGTCTTATTGCTTTTTCAGATTATAAAGAAATCTATAATGGCGCATTAAGAACGGATACCCTTCTGTTAAATATTAAAAGAGCAATCCTTTTTCCCTTTTTTATACTAAGTAACAGAATATCATCAAAACTCTTTAAAAAAGCAATTTTAGCGGGGGGATCTTCGATATGCTGCCCCAGCGTGATGTTTAATAAAAAAAAAATTGGGGACATATCGTTTAATACTAAGATGTCAATTAATATGGATTGGTATTTCTGGTGGAAACTTGCCGGTAAAAAAGGGGATTTCGTTTTCCTGAAAGAGAGGTTAATGCATCATCGCATTCATTCTGCCTCAGAAACAAGTAACGGACTTATCTCAAACCGGAGGCAATCAGAAGATCAATACATGTTTCAGAAAATATGGCCAAAACCGATAGCAGCAATTCTTTCAAAATTGTATTCTTTTTCCTATAGGTCTAACAACTGACAGGTTTCCTGTTCATTATTGAATTGAATCAAGGAAACAACCTGATCCACCGCCCCCACCTTTAGAGTCTTCAACGTCAGCATCTGCTAATGTATCGTCATATTCTACACCATCCAGCAGCACTGACACACTAACGCCTAAAGCACGAGCAGCCTCATCCTGACTTAATTCAATTGCATACAGGCCATCATTGATACCGCCATCATCATGTTGTCCGTCATCAAAAAGCGTAATCGAAGCCCCGCCGTCAGCTAACCGTGCAACAACATCAGCATCAGTAACGGGTATACCGCAGCCATCTGTCGTAACTGCTTTAATAAAAGCACCCTTACCATTTTCAATTAAGAACCGTGTAGCCTGTCCCGGCCCTTCAACAAGAATCTTATTATCCGGGCACTCAGCCTCTTTCACGAGTGCCTTTATGCACACACTTGCATTGGGATATGAGTCTGTGACATCAGACCATGTCGTCCCATTTGCAGAAATATATCCTTCTCCGGCATTTCCAACCGCAGCTGAAGAATATCCTGAGAATGGTTTTTCAAGAGGAACCGGCCAGTTGTATCCGGGGGTCTCAAATTTTACAACAATTGCAAAATCATTCCCGTCTGATATCGAAATACCGGCATCAAGGTTTATGGTATGATACCCTTTGCCCGCAAGTAAGCCCACGTAAGGGCCTCCTTTTAAAGTCTGAAATGAAGAACCGTTAAACGTTTCATAAATAAAAATTTCATAATTTGTATCAGCTGCCGAAGTAAACAGCCCAACAGCAACTATCAACCCATCTTCCTCAGCATTAAATATATTAGCTCCCCATGCGGGTTTTCTTCCGTAACCGGTGCTGGATGTTCTGCCAAGCTTGTCATAGGAATAGACCCTGTCAAATTTTAACAGCGGATCCGGTTTATCAATAAATGCTGCGATAGCTGCCGCCCCGAGACTTCCATCGTAATATGAAATATAGAAGTAACCACTCTCCCCCCAGTTCACTCCCCAGCTGTTCTTTACAATAAAAGCGCCGACGCCAGGTGCACCCTGAACGACCTTACCATCATCCCACCCAACAATTGTAACAGCATGGTTTGTACTGCGTCCTGAATAATAATAGGTTTTATTTGAATATTGATACGAATTTTCATGCCAGTACATTGAGGCATATAGCCCGCCATAATCAAAAACAGCCTGCTTGATATACTGAAAGTCTTCATTATTTGCCCGAACCGGAATTTTGATCACACTGTCAATATATCTGATGGACTTACAATCTTCACAATAGTCCGAGCCATTATCATTATAAGTATCTTCAGATTCTCTTACCGGGCCGGCATTTCTCGAAAAATACCCCATACTCATATCAATATTGCCACCACCACAAGGCCCCCAATCGTAACCGGATGCAAATATAACATTATTTTCTGAAAAATCATCAAGATAACCATAAGCTTCCACCAACCCGGTCTCAATACCGGCAAGCGCCGCAAAGGCCCAACAAGCACCACACCCCCCCTGATTTCTCACCGGCGACACCATTGAATCCGACCTGTTCCCATCATTGTCAGGGTCTCTTAAATCATATTTTGATTCAAGCGTTGTTTTACCTGACGTTTTAGCTCTGACGACCTGATGAACATCCGGCATAATCGGTGAAGGAATCCATCCTAAAGTTTTAACCTCACCTTCGCCTGTTTTTGCTAATTTGCGTGCTGCCCCCGGTTCACCTTCAAACTCCATAAAGCTCGGGTTCAAGGGGCTAAGGCTAACCGTACCATCTACATATCCGGTTTCATAAATATCGCTTTCTTCACTGTCATGATATCCCAACTCACCCGGGCCTTTCTTATAAAAAATATCGTTAACGGTAAAAAGGGTGACGACAAAACAGCAGGCAACAATACAAACGATTAGTATTTTATTCCGATTTTTCATATAACCCCTTAAGCAAAACGAAAGTTTTCACTTACATGTATATTCTTAGAATAATAATATCGGCCTAAAAGCAGAATTCTTTAGTAAATTATGATGTTCTCGTAAAAAGTAGATGGCTAATATACGCTGCGAAGCAAGTGCCCTTGGGGTGCAAGATTTAGTGATTAACTGTATAGAGAAATTAGTTAGCTGAAGGGACTTGCGAAGGCATGGTTGATCAACTTAATAGTCATTCAATTCTGGTTACCGCCCTATGTATGGGCAGCTAACCAGACAGAGAATTATACTTACATCGGTAAATCTTCAGGTATTTCACCACACTCATACCGTTGAAGAACCCCTAATGTTTTTGTCATTTCGAGAACCCTGAACAAGCCGGATGCAATTGCAAGCTTATAAACATGATATGGTGCCTGTCCGCCTTCTTCCGGGTTTTTAAAGATATCATGAATCAACAGATATCCTCCGGGCATGATATGCTTTGCCCAGCAGTTATAATCATTGTATGCAGCTGCATAAGTATGGCCTCCGTCAATAAAAACAAGGCTGAGAGGTGTCGCCCACATCTTTGCAGTTAAAAACGATTTTGAAACGATTGGCACAACCGTATCTTCAAGGTCTGCCGTTTCAAGTGTTTCCCTGAATGTTCGGAACGTATCAACCTTTTTTAACTCATAATCATAGAGTTCAGGATCAAAGTACCCTTCACCATGCTGCTGCTCTTCAGAGCCCCTGTGATGATCTATTGTAAAGACAACACCATTATTTTCGCTACACGCACTGCCAATGTAAATTGTAGATTTGCCACAATACGTACCGATTTCAAGACAGGGTCCAATTTTACTTGCCTTTTGGGCAATATCAAAAAGCCTTAAGCCCTCTTCTTCATCTAAAAAACCTTTTACACTATTTATTAAATCAAAATTCAGTTTCATTCCTATGTAATTCCTTTAGGGTAAATCATCAACACTGCCTAAGAATAGTTCCCGGGGCTTCGACCCTTCCTGAGGCCCGATAAGGCCATCACGCTCCATTGACTCAATTATTCCGGCGGCTCTGTTATAACCAATTCTTAAATATCGTTGAACACTTGAAATCGATGCCTTTCCTGTTTTAGTAACAAGAGCCACCGCTTCATCATATTTTTCGTCGTATTCTTCATCACTTCTATTTTCGCTACCACCCTCAGAGTCTGCCGATGTATCAAGAATTGATTCATCATGACCTGGGCCATCCTGTTTTTTCCAGAATTCAATTAAGTCATTCAGCTCATCATCAGAAACAAATGCACCATGAATCCTCTGAAGTTTTGCCGTACCAGGCGGTAGAAAAAGCATATCTCCCATACCAAGCAGATTTTCGGCACCATTCGCGTCAATAATTGTTCTGGAATCTGTCCGTGACGATACCTGAAATGAAATTCGGGTTGGAAAGTTTGCCTTGATTACTCCGGTAAGAACGTCAACAGATGGCCTCTGCGTTGCCAGAATAATATGAATACCGGCTGCTCTTGCCATTTGAGCAAGACGCATCAATGAGACTTCTACATCCTTGGACGAAACCATCATAAGATCTGCAAGTTCATCGATAATAATTATAATATAAGGCAGTTTCTCATGGTGCGTCTTTTCTTCACCACCGTTACCCTCCGGGGCGAGTGGTTCTTTTTCAAGTTTCTCAACCTTTTTATTATATTGAAGAATATTTCTTGTTTTCAAATCTGCAAGGCGTTCATACCTGTTTTCCATTTCCCGAACAGCCCAGAATAATGCATTTGTTGCTTTTTTCATATCGGTAACAACCGGGGTAATCAGATGGGGAATTCCATCATATACAGATAGCTCAATCCTTTTTGGGTCGATCATAATCATCCTGACATCATCGGGGGTCGATCGAAAGAGGATACTGGAGATCATCACATTCAGGCCAACACTTTTACCTGCGCCTGTGGCACCGGCGATAAGAAGATGGGGCATTTTTGCAAGATCTGCAACAACAGGCTGCCCAACGATGTCGTTCCCTAAGCAAAGAGTAAGCGGTGATTTTGATTTAACATAAACACCGGAAGTCACAATCTCTTTAAAAGCAACAGATTCTCTTACATCATTCGGAATTTCAATACCAATGGCGTCTTTACCGGGTATTGGTGCAATAATTCTTATGCTTATTGCCCTTAATGCAAGAGCAAGATCATCTGCAAGGTTAACTATTTTGTTAATCTTCACACCAGCGGCCGGTTTATACTCAAAGGTTGTAATAACAGGCCCGGGGGCTATTTCAGAAACATGGCCGTGAACACCAAAATCTTCCAGTTTCTTTTCAAGCACCATTGACTGCATTCGCAGACTTTCATTATTCACAGCTCCGGCACTTTTTTCCGGTTCCGCTAAAAATGTTGTTGAAGGAATATTATAGGACTTTTCAGTGCCTGAACTCATAAAACCGAATTCTTCCTGCTTGGCAACCGGAGCGGCTTTGATCGGCTTCACTTTTGCCGAAACTATTTTAACTTCTGCTTCCGGTTTTTTAACAATTTCAACTTTTACATTTTTTCTTGCTTTCTCATGGACTGTCTCAATTTTTTTCTTCTTATCTTTTCTTTCACTATTTTTTTTCTTAACCCACAGAATCAGACTTAAATAAAGTTTTTTCATATCTAAAAACAGTTTGAACACGAATCTTGAGGAAGAAACAATTGAAAATCCTGTAGCCAGAATCAGCCCTATTGTAAAAAGTACAAGGGTAATAATGATACTGCCTGTCGCGTTTGTATATAACATTAGTGCATCTTTTAAACGAATAGTCATCCCGCCGGAGGAGAATTTTTTCCCAAGAAGAACACATGAATTATCAGGGGATATTATCGACAAAAAAGTTCCGGTCGTAACAATCAGAATCACCGCACCAATAATAAAGAGAAACGTATTTTTTTCTTTTTTCTGGCCAAGAAACCGAACGCTCGCAATCAGCAAAAATACAGGAATCCAGAATGAACCAAGGCCAAAAAGAGCTACAAGGAGGCTTGAAAGGTAGGCACCTAAAGGGCCAAAGAGATTTTCACATTTCCCTTCAGCACCGATATGAAGAAAAGAAGGATCTTCCACATTGTAAGAAAGAAGACTTACAAGTGTTAATACCACAAGAAAAAAAAGAACCGTACCAATAATTTCTTTACGCATAAATACTCTTAATCCGATCCGTTAAAATAACCTGCCATTATAATTCTTTCGCCAGTTACATATAGATGGCTAAGGAAAAGGGCCCATATACAATATTTAGTAGTTGGGACTTTTTACGCGCCATCAAACTTCCATTATAACAGGTACTATAATCGGACGCCGCTTTATAGTAAAGTTAAAATACTGCCGAAGGGCTTTCTGTATTTTTGACCGGATGATATCCGTTCTGTTTTCAACATCCAGACCAACATCTTCGATAATTTCCAAAACAACGCACTGGGCATCATCCAGCAAATGTCCGGTTGCCGTCCAGAATACGAACCCCCTTGAAACTATTTCAGGCCCATAAACAATTATGCCGGTTTCTTCATCAAAAATAATAGTTACGACAACAAGTCCATCCTCTGAAAGCATCTGACGTTCTTTGAGCACACTGCGGCCGACATCACCGACCCCCTTCCCATCTACAAGAACCCGGCCTGTGGGAACTTTACCATTAATACGACCGCTTTTACCATCAAAGGTAATCACATTGCCATTCTCTGCCAGAAGAATCCCTTTTTCCTGAATGCCCGTCGACCTGGCGAGATCTGCATGGTGTACAAGGTGTCGGTACTCACCGTGTACCGGTATAAAATACTCCGGTTTGGTAAGTCTGATCATAAGCTTCAGCTCTTCCTGATACGCATGGCCGGAGACATGAACATTAGAGGTTTTCTCATATATGACATTGGCACCCATCCTGTAAAGGCCGTTTATAATATTTGAAATAGCCTTCTCATTACCAGGAATCACCTTTGATGACATGATAACGGTATCATTTTTTTCTATTTTAATATGACGGTGGGAACCGGCTGCAATTCTGGACAGAACCGACATGGGCTCACCTTGAGTACCCGTTGTAAGCATCATTATTTTATCGGTTGGAAATCCACCAATATCTTTGATATCAATTTCCATTCCCTCAGGCACTTCAAGATACCCGAGTTTTTTTGCAATACCGACGACAAGTTCAACACTGCGACCGTTAAATATCAATTTCCGGTTTCTTTTTTGGGCAATATCGACAAGCTGCTGAATCCTTGCAACATTAGATGCGAATAAAGCAACAATGACCCTTCCGGCGCTTTGCTGACAAATAAGATCGAGTGAATCAGCAACCAGCTGATCGGAAATAGTATAACCGGGTGTTTCCACATTTGTGGAGTCAGACATCAGTGCCAGCACACCTTCATCACCGTAGCGGGCAAAGCTATTTACATCTGTCATCGTATTCTCATTACCACTATGACCGATTTTAAAATCTCCGGTATGAATCACAACGCCATAGGGTGTTTTAACTGCAATACCAACACCATCAACGGTACTATGGCTGACTCTGATAAAATCAAGCTGAAACTCACCGATTTCAATTTTTTTCCCGGGGTATATTTCAGTCATAGAGATATCAGTGATACCCTGTTCCTCTAATTTATGCCTCACAACACCAAGGGTAAAAGCAGTGCCATAAACAGGTAACCGGATCTCTTTTAATAAATATGGGAGGGCGCCAATATGATCTTCGTGAGCATGGGTAAGAACAACAGCCTTTATAGTTGTCTCAGATTGTTTAATATAATCCATAACCGGTATGACGATATCAATTCCCAGCATATAGTCTTCAGGAAACATCAAACCTGCATCAATAATGAATCCTGTATCGCCATATTCTATCACCATCATATTGAGACCGATTTCACCCAGTCCACCCAAAGGAATGATTTTTAACATAGCATCTGATCCTTAATTATTAAGTAAAATGGATGAATCTCTGCAAAACATCTATCCGGAATATCTGATAAATAATATAAATTCAACAGGTTGGAACAAATGTGTCTTAATTATTAAATAATTATTTGATTCTGTTCCATTATTGAATCAATAGTATCAATGAGCCAGTTCCGTTGTTCAACATTTGCATAGCTGATACAATGACACCTAATACTGGATGCAGTTCGGACAAGGAGTCCACATGAAAAGTTTTGCTCATCAAGCTCGACAGCAAAATAATGTGGCTGGCAATCAGTATGAGATCTCTGGGTTTCTGTAAGTATCCCCTCAGGAATAGTTAGCCAGTAAATACCTTTAATTGGACCCGGCTTAAAAAAATCATCCAGATACTGTTTAATTTTTTCGTAATCTTCCAGTCTTAGTTCATCTATTAAATATTGTTTCATAGTCCGTCGAAATTACCATAGTTTAACCGCAGAGGCAAGGCAGTTATTGGAGTAAGATTACTATAGATTTGAGATTTACTATTTATTCGGCTTATGAATAAATATCGTTATTTAAATGCAGATAAAACGAAAGGGTTATATCTCCGGCCAAAGGTAAAGACTCTTTCAGCCGGAGATTTAATTGTATCAGCTTTCTTCAACTGCAATTGCGTCTGATTCACAAACTTCTACACAACTTTCACAACCAAGACACTCATCTGCTTCAACAATAACAGACTTTTCATCTTTCATTTCAAAAACTTCTGTAGGACATACATCAACACATTCTTCACAACCAGTACATTTTTCTACATCTACACTTGGAATAAAACCCATTTTAAAAAACCTCCTTAAATAATAATATCATTCATGCATAACTATTCTTAAACTTAAAAAAACAATCATCATCAAATTAACCGCTTTATTCTTATATATATTTTTTTAAAGCTGTCAATATGGTTTTTATTAAAAAAACGGCACTTTTTAGCAATTATCCCCCAACACGCTAATATTACACTACATATCAACAAAAGCAATAACAGTGTTCCGCATATCATTTATGCTATTTTTATCGTGTTGAATACCTTTAAGCCCTTTTGAAAACCTACAAAAAAAATCAACCGGCCCTTTTCCAGGTACCAGGTAGAGGGAAAGCTTAGCACCTTCGCCCGTCTGAATGCTTCCCTGAACTACGTGAGTATCATTATAATTATTCCAGTCACAGCTTATCAGCGTTTTAATATAATCAGAAAGCTCTAAAGGTTCAAAATCGTTAACAGCCAGATCTCTGACATGAACAACAGACGGCTCAAATTCAATAATATGCTCTATAACATCTGCAATATCAGTTACGTATAACCCTTCACCTAATGCCTCTGCTTCAGCCGCAGCAGTCATAAAAACCATCGACCATGCTTCAAGTCGTGGAATAATCTGAAAATCAATTTCAGTTTTATAGTCATCGGTTTCAGCAACCATAACGCCGGAATCGAGTCCATCAAGTTCTTTTAATATTGACTGTTGTCGTTTTTGAAATGAAGCCAGTTCAGCATTAATTTCCCGGGCCTGACAATCATACTTTCCTGCCATTTGCAAAAACAACCGTGCCCTTAGAATTCTATCCTTTTCGATATTTGATTGTGACCCCTCAAGTGAACCTGATGTCATCTTTAATAAATCAGCACCAACCTGGGTCGCTAATTCAGGTTCATAGAAAGGGGCAGCATTAAATCCATTCATAAGATATGCCATCAAATTGTCGTCATCATTAAAACCGGGTGTTATTATTTCTACCGAACAAGCCCCACCCGAATCAGTTTCAATCCCACCGTCACTGCCCGCAACATCATAAACAGAGATTGTTTTTAAAAATGCCCCAAAAGAATTTACAAACTCAGGCGTGACATAGATATTTGGGAAATATAAAGGTTTTATCATAAATCTCTTCCTGCTTAATAATTAACTCATTTTTAATGCTATAATATCAATAATCTGCTGCCTTACTTCATCTTCGTTCTTTGACGCATCAATAATCATGATCCGTTCAGGCTCATGTTCTGCCAGCTTGAGGTAACCCTGCCGGACTTTTTCATGAAAAGATAATTTCTCTTTTTCAAAACGGGTTTCTGCACCGGACCTGCTGCCACCATCAATCTGTTTCCAGGCACGCTTTAACCCCACTTCCGGTGAAAGATCAAAAAGAAATGTAATATCGGGCTTAAGTTCACCGAGGACTATAGTATTTATCTTCTCTATTAACGATAGATCCAGTCCTCTTGCATACCCCTGATATGCAGTTGTTGCATCAGAAAAACGATCACATACGACAACCTTACCATCTGTAAGAGCCGGCATTATTCGTTCACGAATATGCTGAGCCCTGTCTGCTGCATAAAGAAAAAGCTCAGCCTGTGGGACAAGATCACTATGATCAGGGTTTAACAATATTGATCTTATTTTCTGCCCAACAACGGTATCGCCTGGTTCCCGTGTTCCGATACAGTTATATCCTTTTCCCCGTAAATAATTGAGGATTTGTTTTATCTGAGTCGTTTTCCCGCTGCCTTCAATCCCTTCGAACGTAATAAACATTTATTCACTATCCGTCTGTTTAATTAAATTTAAAGATGTGATAATAATACCTTGACTTTTATTTTTAATTTAGCTTTATACTGCTTTTTTATAAGGTGCACAAGCTTTATCAATATAATCATTCGCAGATACAGAAAGATGTCTATGGGGGTGATTTTTTAATTTTTAATCTAACTTACAACTATCAGTTTCCGGGTATGAATAAAATCATTCATTATATATATAAACATCTTCAATATGTTATCATCTTGACAATAGCATTATTATTTTTTTCTATACCAGATGCTTTTACAATGGACCGAACCCCAGATAACAATAGCCCATGGCACATAATTGCAGATCAACTTAACTATGATAAGGCATCAGGTGTCTATACTGCTGCAGGGAATGTTGTCGTAACAAGAGATGGCAGTAAAATTTCATCTGATTTCCTTAAATACAATTCAACCGACAGCACTGCGCTTGCCCGTGGCCATGTAGTTGTCTCTTCCGGTGGAGATAAAACAACTGCTGACAGCATGGCGTTTGATACAAAGTCAAATAAAGGAACCCTTTATAATGGTACAATATTCATTGAATCAAACCATCTGTATATAAAGGGCGACAAAATCGAAAAAACGGGTGAGAAAACATACCGGGCTGACAAGGTAAGTATTACAACATGTGATGGAGATTCCCCGGACTGGAAAATAACCGGACGGGATCTAAAAGTCACTATAGAGGGATATGGAACTGTCTTCCATTCCGCTTTCTGGGCAAAAAAGGTACCCCTGCTTTATTCACCGTTCTTTCTCTTTCCTGTCAAAACAAAACGGCAGACGGGCCTCCTCCCACCGTCTATAACCCTCAATTCTGAAAGAAAAGGTTCCGAATATTTCCTGCCCTTTTTCTGGGCGATCAGTGATCATTCAGACGCAACGATGTATCTGAGACATATGGAAAAAAGAGGAGACCTCACAGGTATTGAATACCGCTATGAACCGATGCAGGGTATTTCCGGCGCCGCCATGTATGATTATTTAAAAGATCATAAAATTGATGACGGCTCTGATTATGCTATAGATAACTGGGGATATGAAGGCGGGGATATACGGGAAAACAAAAAAAGATACTGGTTCAGAATGAAACACCAGCAACTTCTTCCGTTAGACATTACAATGAAGCTCAACGGTGATATTGTCAGTGATGAGGACTATCTCAGAGAATTTCTCGATATGAAAAACGGGTTTGAGGATACGCAGGCCTTTTTTGAGGATAAATTTGGTAGTGGATTTGACACTGAGGACGCCCTTCAAAGAGCAAACAGCCTCCTTTTTAATAAAAGCTGGACAACCTTCAGCCTGGATGCTTCTTTTTTCTGGTATGATAATATCTATGCCAGAAGAAATGACACTGATGATAATACCCTGCAAAAATTACCGGAAATAAATTTCACCGCCTCCAGACAACAATTGGTAAACACACCATTATATTACGATTTAGAGTCTGAATATGTCTACTTTTACAGACAGGACGCTTCGGAAGCGTCCTATAAAGGTGCCAGAAGTGACATACGCCCGGGCTTATACCTTCCGCTAAACATCCGCAACTGGTTTACCATAGAACCATCTGTACGTATTCGTGAAACCAACTGGTATATTGAGAGTGACTTTGGCCCGGAAGCAACAGTTGCTGAAACGACCAAAGAGCTTAAGGGCGAACATGATAGATTTATTTATGAAACCGGCCTTGAAATCTCTTCTGATATTTATAAAATATTTAATTTTGGTATCGGCAATATTGATAAAATAAAGCATTCCGCCACATCAAAGCTAAGCTATAATTACATTCCGGAAAGAGAGCAGGATGCCCTCCCCAGCTTTGACAGTATTGACAGAATTGCAAAGAATAACACCCTGACCTTTTCAATTACAAATTATCTGACCGGCAGATCAGAAATTAAAGCCCCTGCTACAGACAAGACAGACATTACTGAAAAGAAATATTCCTACAATCAGTTTTGCCGCTTCCTTCTATCACAATCCTATGATATTAATGAGAAAAATGAAAGTGAGCCGGATAATTTCAGGAATCAGGTTACACGTGAGCGAGAGGAATATTTACCGTTAATTGCAGAGCTTGACATTACACCGGTTAACTACCTCTCTATTGATGCTGACTGTGAATGGTCAAAATACGTAAGAGGTATCACTAAATCAAGCATAAACATGTCACTGTATGATAAGCGGGGGGATACTTTAAGCGCTGAATACTCTTATACAAGAGATGCCATTGAATCAATTACCGCTAAGATTAAATTAAATATTACAGACAAACTATATATATATGGATCTGATGAATACGATATGAGCTCAGAGAAACATGAGCATATTGAGAGAAATGCTGGCATGTCTTATACCTCTCAATGTTGGGGAATTAACCTTCTCTATACTGACAAAACAGACGAGAGGCGCTACACACTCAAAATAGATTTAATGGGATTAGGTGGTTTGAGAAGTAAAACCGGTGCCCAAACGGTTGAAGATTATTTTTAAAATACAGGTGGAAAAGACAAAATGTCGTCAGAAATATTAGTACCGAAATGGTATGTACTTCACACAAAAAGCAGATGTGAAAAAGTTGTAAATGAAGGGCTTAACAAAAAATCGTTTGAAGCATTCCTGCCAACCATGCATGTTAAAAGTAAGAGACGGGACAGGAAAGTCATGCTCGATATTCCAATCTTCCCCGGATATACCTTTGTAAAATCCACTTTAAGCGCAGAAGAGCACCTTTCCATTGTAAAAACAGCAGGGGTTGTAAAAGTAATCGGGAATATGCAGGGCCCGGTTCAGGTTCAACCGGATGTTATTCAATCACTTAAAATAATGATTGCAAACAGCGAATCTGTTAAAACTGAAAACCGTTTTAAAAATGGTGAAAAAATTATTGTTTTATACGGACCGTTTGCAGGTTTAACCGGGATCTTTCATAAATACAGAGGTAAAGGGCGCGTTTATGTCAATATTGATCTTTTAGGTCAGGCCGCATCTGTTGAAATTGAAGAAGAGGATATCGAACATATTACAAAATAATATCATAACCACTTGACTTACTATTAAATTACGTCTATTAGTTTTCTTTATTAAAG
>JQIA01000735.1_pt1 | contig 17181 bp, 13 predicted proteins | sample 811431 | NCBI WGS metagenome assembly JQIA01 (sample SAMN02998118, study PRJNA258478) | marine sediment metagenome | biome: marine; feature: seafloor; material: sediment; isolation source: oil-polluted sediment collected from 3 locations (0.5 km, 0.7 km and 0.9 km)... | place: USA: Gulf of Mexico ...
TGAAAATGATTCAATTAATGCTAAATTTTCCATGCATCCTCTTTATTAAAATATTATTTTCACTTTTGCTTCTTGTATCTCTTCAAACTGTATTGTTGCGTTTTTAACTACAGTTATTTTTCCTTTCCCTATAGGTTTAGGTTCTCGTGCTTTCCACTCTAATTTTATTTCATTATCAGTCACACTTTTAAGTTCACCCTGAACCGTTTTATTATCGTGCAATTTCACATTCAAAATACGATTCATGTTTTTAATGTACTGCCTTTTAACTTTTAACGGGTTGGCAACATCTGGAGAAGTAACTTCTAAAGAAAAATCCTCTTCTTCTCTATCTAAATTATGCTCAATTTCTCTGCTAATTCTAATACATTCTTTTAACGACACTCCCTTATCGCCATCAACCTCCACATAAATTTTGTTATCTGCTAAGAACTTCAATTCTATCAAAAACAAATCGGTGTTTTCTGAAAGTGCACTATTCAACAGGTTTTTAACTTTTTTCGTATCCATTATTGTATAAAAAGAGGGGACTTACCGTCCCCTCCTATCCTTCTAAACTGTTCTAATTCGGTGCAAATATAGTAACAATTTTTCAATTGATAAAAATTCATTCTTCTTTTTAAATTAAAATTGTTAACTTTACCTCAATCTAAATAACTTTTACAACAAATTTTTATGAAGAGCATACTAGTCCCTATCGATTTTTCTGCGCAAGCAAAATATGCCGCAAAAGTAGCAACAGATATAGCAAAACTTACCAATTCAAAAATATTTTTATTACATATGCTTGAGTTGCCAACTGGTGTTGTTGACCCGTCTAGTTTTGGAAATTCAAACAATGCTCCAACAACATTGTTATTTTTAAAGCGGGCTCATGAAAAATTTGAAGATTTTAAAAAATTACCATTTTTCGAAGGTGTAGAAGTTGAGGATTCTGTTCAATTTCACAAGGCGTATGATGGGATTATTGATGAAAGCAAAAAACAAAATGTAGATTTAATAATTATGGGATCCCAAGGAACTTCAGGACTTGAAGAGATGTTAGTGGGTTCAAATACAGAGAAAGTTGTTAGAAATTCTAATATTCCTGTATTGGTTATTAAACGTGAAGTTGAAAATTTCAAGATTGAAAATATTGTTTTTGCCTCTAATTTTGAGCAAAAAAGTAAAGTTGCTTTTCAAGATATTTTAGAGTTTGCTTCCCTTTTTAATGCGCGGTTACATTTATTAAAAATTAACACCATTCATAATTTTGAGACTACCAAAGAATCTAGTGATGCCATTAGAAACTTTATCAACAATTTTGACTTAGGTGATTATACTTTAAACATCTATAATGATTCATCTGTTGAAGCTGGAATTTTAAATTTTGCAAATGTTATTGATGCCGATGTAATTTTACTAAATACTAGTGGAAGGCGCGGTTTAGCTCACTTATTTACAGGTAGCATTGGTGAAGATTTAGCCAATCACGCAAAACTACCCGTTATTACATTTAAAATCTAAATTTCAATACAATATATAAAAAAAAGCTTCAATTAAATTGAAGCTTTTTTTGTTGACCCACAAGGACTCGAACCTTGACTGACGATACCAAAAACCGGAGTGCTACCATTACACCATGGGTCATTTTGAGGGTGCAAATTTAACGTAAAGTTTCAATACGGCAAATAAATTTTACTTTTTTTTCTTAAAATCACTTTTAACAACACTTTAATACTTTTTCCGCACTTGACTGCGTTCTATTATTCCTTATTTAAGTTTAAATTTACTAAATTCGCCTCAAGAAAAAAAATTTATGAATTCATTCAATTTTATTAAATGGAACACCATTCTTGGATGGTCTGTTTTTGTCATTGCCTTAATAACCTACACATTAACTCTTGAGCCTACAGTTAGTTACTGGGATTGCGGGGAGTATATTTCTACCGCTGTAAAACTAGAAGTTGGACATCCACCAGGAGCTCCATTATTTCAAATGTTAGGTGCATTTTTTGCAATGTTTACAACTGAAGTTACCGAAATTGCTAAAATGGTCAACTTTATGTCTGCTCTGGCAAGTGCCTTTACCATTTTATTTATGTTTTGGACCATAACAGCCTTAGCAAAAAGATTGATAAAAAATACAGCTAATCTTTCTAAAAGTTCTTCAATTGCTATCTTAGGAAGTGGTCTGGTAGGATCTTTAGCATATACCTTTTCAGATAGTTTTTGGTTTAGTGCAGTTGAAGGTGAGGTATATGCAATGTCTTCTTTTTTAATGGCATTGTTGTTTTGGTTAGGTCTTCGTTGGGAAACCGAAATGGACAAACCTCAAGGCAATAAATGGTTGCTACTAATTAGCTTTGTTGTTGGATTATCGTTTGGAGTGCATATTTTATCACTACTGGTAATTCCTTCTATTGTATTTCTATATATCTATAAAAAATACACCCATTTAAATACGAAACAGTTTATTATTGCCAATGTGGTTTCAGTATTGGTTCTAATGTTTGTATTTAAAATGTTATTCCCATACACTTTAAAATATTTTAGTGCGTTGGAATTGTTTTTTGTAAACTCAATTGGATTACCATTTAATTCTGGAAGTATTATTGCAGGTATTTTACTCATTGGAGTATTCTATTACGGAATAAATTATACGCATAAGAAACAACTGGTTGGGGCGAATACTCTTATTCTTTCTGTGTTGTTTATAATGATTGGTTTTTCATCTTGGTTAATGCTACCTATTAGAGCAAATGCCAATACAACCATTAACGAAAATAACCCTTCAAGTGCAAGAGAATTATTGGCATACTATGACCGTGAACAATATGGCGATGCTAATGTTTTTTATGATACTTATTATTCGCTAATTTACAATAGAGATACCGATAGGAACAACCCTACTAGAAATGACAAACCTAAATATGAAAAAGACGAAAAAATAGGGGAATACGTAATTGTCAATAATTACAAAGATGCCTTACCAAATTGGAATAGCACACACAAAGGTTTTATACCTCGAATGGTAAGTACAGATGCAGGTGTAATTAGAAATTACAAATCTATTGCTGGAATTCCACAAAACAGCAAAAGACGCCCTACTTTTATTGAGAACATTCGTTTTATGATTGATTTTCAGTTTGGATATATGTATGGTAGATATTTTATGTGGAATTTCGTTGGCCGACAAAATGACGAACAAGGACAACTCGATCTTCAAAACGGGAATTGGCTTAGCGGCATTAAATTTATTGATGAATTAAGATTAGGAACTCAATCTAATTTACCTTCCGATGTGAAAAATAATAAAGGTAGAAATACCTATTATTTCCTTCCTTTTATCTTGGGAATTATCGGATTTGTTTTTCAGCTAAAAAGAAATAAAAATGATTTTTACACCCTCCTTTTATTCTTTGCTTTTACAGGTTTGGCTATTATATTTTATACAAACCCAAAACCATTTGAACCTAGAGAACGTGATTATGCAGTAGTTGGATCCTTCTATATATTTGCTATTTGGATTGGATTTGGAGTTTTAGCACTCTATGAATCCTTAAAAAAATATGCTAACAAAAATACAATTTCCATTGCTGTTTCAGTTGTCTCCTTAATTGCTGTACCTATCCTGATGGCTACAGAAAATTGGGATGACCATGACCGCTCGAATAGATACACATCACATTTAAATGCCAAGGCTTATTTAGATTCATGTGCCGAAAACGCAATTCTATTTACTATTGGTGATAATGACACCTTCCCTTTATGGTATATGCAAGAAGTAGAAAATCATAGAACGGATATGAAATTGATTAACACCAGCCTTTTTCAAACCGACTGGTACATAGATCAAATGAAACGAAAAACCTACAAAGCAGATCCTATTCCTTCTCAATTAACTCATGATAAATACAAATATGGAACCTTAGATGTCGCTTATTATTTTGAGGAAATTTTTCCTCAATTAAAAGATTCTGTTGTTGATATTAATTACTTTATGAGGTGGATTGAAAGTGATAATGAACGTACTTTTTATGATTTAGATGATGATGGAATTCCTGAAAAAATCTTACCAACAAATAAAATTAGAATTCCAGTAGATAAAGAAGCTGTTTTAAGAAATGGCACTGTAGCCCAAAAAGATGCACACTTAATTGTTCCTTATATAGATATAAATTTTGGTGGTCATTTATCTAAAAACAGGATTTTAATGCTTGATATTCTGGCCAATAATAATTGGGAGAAACCTATTTATTTTACTGGTGGAGCTCAAGCCGATGAAGAATATATTTGGCTAAAAGATTATTTGCAGCTAGACGGAATGTCGTATAGACTTGTACCTATTAGAACTCCAAATGAGGGTAACTTCTTTGAAATGGGAAGAATTAATACCGATGTTATGTACGAAAATGTAAAGAACTGGGATTGGAGAAACATTACCGATGACAACATTTATCTAGACCCTGAGACTAGAAAAAACTCGGTTTCATACCGTAATAACATGGAACGCTTGTCAAGGGCTTTGTTTCAAGAAGACAAGCTTGAAAAAGCTATTGAAATTTTAGATATTTCATTAGAAAAAATGCCTGTACATAAATTTGGGCATTACAGTATGTTAATTTCTTATATAGATCTATACTATGGCTTAAACCAACAAGAAAAAGCTCGAAAGTTAACATCCGAATTAAAAATAGTTTTACAAGAAAAACTAACGTATTACAGTCAGTTTGATGAACACGAAATAGAAAGTATTTTTAACGAAATTGAACGAAATATATTAATGTATGATCAACTTGTTAAAATAGCCATTCGTTTTGATGATGAAAAATATGCAGTATCTATCAAAGATGAATATGTAAACTATCTAGAATTATTTAGTTTTTTAATGAGTGAAGAAGAATAATGAAACCTTATTTTGTAAAAACACCCAGACTACTAAAGTTCTTTTTCAAGCATTGGGTTTGGGGTTTTTCAAAAAAAGAAAAAGTGCTGTATTTAACCTTTGATGATGGGCCAACACCTGAGATAACCGAATGGACATTAAATGTACTAGATAAATACAATGCCAAAGCTACCTTTTTTTGTATTGGAAAAAATAGTCAAGAACACCCTGAGATTTATCAAAAAATAATTGCTAAAAATCATGCTATTGGAAATCATACAAACAATCATTTAAACGGGTTAAAAACAAGTGATTCAGCCTATTTTGAAAATATTGATCGCTGTTCAAAACATTTCAACAAAAACCCTGATCTCAAACTTTTTCGGCCTCCATACGGAAAAATAAGCCTTTCTCAAGCTAGGTTAATTAGAAAAAAAGGATACAAAATAATAATGTGGGATGTTTTAAGTGCTGATTTTGATACTAAAATTACAAATGAAAAATGTTTAGAAAACGTAATTAGAAATACAGAAAACGGAAGTATTATTGTTTTTCATGACAGCTTAAAGGCATCTGAAAAATTAAAATATGTGTTGCCTAAAATAGTAGAATATTATACCCACAAAGGATTTTTATTCAAAAAAATTACTTGATTTTTAAACGTACTGCTGCACTAAATTAATTAAGGTATTTGCATCTTGATCTCCTGACTGACGCCACTTCATTTCACCATCTTTGTAGATAATAAACGTAGGATTCCCCTTTATTCTTAAGGCATTTGCAAGTGTTTCGTTTTTTTCAATATCAATTTTTATCACTTTTGCTTTATCGCCTAACGCTGCTGCAACATCGCGTAAAACACCGTGTAAATCTGTAGAATTTTCATCCCACTCTGCAAAAAAATCTATTAAAACTGGAATATCTGAACCAATTAATTCCCCAAATTTTGTCATAATTTTTTATATTTTTTTGAGTAAATCGTCAAAAAATAATATGCTAATTACTTACAAATGTAGCATTTTATATTAAAAAATCGCTATCTACTTCTTTTTCAATGTAATTACAGTTATTTCAGGCCAAATTCCAACCCTTCCAGGAAAGGCCAAAAACCCAAATCCTCTATTAACATTTATGTAACTATTGAACTCTTTATATATACCTGCCCATTGCTTATAAATATATTGAACGGGGCTCCATTTTATACCTGGAATTTCAATACCAAATTGCATTCCGTGTGTATGACCGCTTAATGTTAGCTGATAATTTTTTTGATGATTTTTCACTTCCTTATCCCAGTGTGATGGGTCATGACTTAATAGCACTTTAAAATCTTCCTTCGTTATTTTAGATGATGCCAAGTTTAAATCACCTGCCTTTTTAAAGCGGGTTCCCCAGTTTTCAACACCAATAATGGCTATTTTTTCACCTTCTTTTTCTAAATAAATACTCTCATTTAGTAATAAATTAAATCCTATTTTGGGGTGGATATCTTTAATTGCTTGAAAATTTTGTTCTTTTTCTTCAGCTGAATTAAATCGAACATATTCTCCATAATCATGATTTCCAAGTACTGAATACTTCCCATAGGCTGCTTTTAAACTCTTAAAATGTGAAATCCAAGGATCCATTTCTTCAGCTTTATTATTTACAATATCTCCTGTAAACAAGATAACATCAGATTCTTGTTCGTTTATCAAATCCATTCCGTGAGCTATTTTCGAAGCATCATCAAAACTCCCACTATGAATATCAGAAATATGAGTTAATTTAAAACCGTCAAAAGCAGCTGGTAGATCTTCAAAATATAAGGTATGCTTTAGTACTTGATAATTATATTTTCCACGTGCCATTCCGTACAATACAGATGCAAAGGGTATTGCTGCCAAACCCAATGCTACTTTGCTAACAAATTCTCTTCTTCCAGGAAAATAAGTTGGTGACGAAGAATTTGAAAAGTAGTTAACTCCTAATTTAACAACTCTAAATAGGTCTTCTCCTACTAATATTAATAAAGAAACAACTTTTGGTACAATTGATAACACCAATATACCAAAGGCCAACATGACGGTTTGTGACAACCCATCAGACCTATTAAATGTAGCCAGTTTATATATGAAATTTGATAAAATTGCAATTGACAACAACCAATATATCAAAAATATAATTTTGTTTTTTGTAATAGTTTTTACACTTTGAAACGCATAAAAATCTATAAACAATACTATTACCACTAAAATTACCCATCTAATCATGAAACAAATCTAAATTTATTTTATGATTAATAAAAAAGGAAGGTAAAATCTTAAGCTATTTTTAACAGTATTTTATTGTACAGATTGAATTAACAAATTAAAATTATTAATCTCTAATCCGTTTGTAGCATTATTATTTTCTGCCCAAATTTCAATCCATTCTCCATTTGATAATTCAACAGTTCCAGAAATAGATAAAGCACCTACATCAGACCCTGTTGATACATATCTATCAACCCTTGAAGAAGGAAGTACAGCAGTAGCAATACTTGCAGACCCTTTGGCTACATAAAAAGAATACACATCATTATTTGAATTATTAAGCCCGTTAAATGATAAAGAGCACACAAACGTAAATTTCCGTGTATCTGAACCGTCATAAACCAATCTATTATCTTCTCCTCCAGAAGTAAAATTGACTAGGTTTAATGCCGTAGTTTCACCAAGTATTTTTTTTGCGGAAGTTAAATTCGAAGTACCTGTTGAACCTCCAGTCCAATAAATATTCCCTAAAGATTCTGAATCCGTTACTACTGAATCAATTCTTATTAATAACCAAGTAGTTCCGTTCCAATAGTAAAATGCCGTTAAATCGGTATCAAATACTAACATTCCTTCATCTGCTGAAGCAAGTTCAATACCCAAGGTGTTTTTTTCAACAGTCGTCATTCTTGGAGGCATAAATCCCTTTTTTGTACTTAAACTAGAAACGTCAATATCAAGCATTGCATTGGTATTCGGATCTGTTGTTCCTATACCTACTTGAGCAGTAGTATGCATACTTATTACTAAAACAAACAATACTAAAAATCTTATTTTTTTTGAAATGAAATTCATCACTTAATACTTCTAAATTAACAGTGACAAAATTACAACTATTAAGTCATTTTAATCGTGATTTATGTTACACTATTACGAGTGTAATTACTTTTATAATTTATTGATTTTATACAAGTTATACAATTTATTATATTTATAAATCGTCATAAATTTATGCCAATAAAATACATTCTCAAAAGGTAGTTTTGAAATATTTAATTATGATTTGAGTAGTTAATTAAGACTTATTTTATGTATTCCTGACGGCTACCATCCGAGTCAATTTCAAAATGAAAATCAAATTGTAACATTCCTGCTTCTTTACCAAAATCATCAGAAGTATTTGAACCTGTGGCATCTCTAAAAATTCGGCAAACTAACATACTAGAAAGTGTTTTTCCACTTCCATCAATGGTTCCTAAACCTGTGATATAATGTTTAAATGCCGTAACACTTGTATCTCCTCCAGCAATTGCTTCTCCGTAAATTATAGTTGTATCAGAATTAAAAACATCTAACACATTTGCCCATACATACTCCAATGCCCAACCAACTGTACCAGTCCCGCTATCTTTTGCTGCCCAATGCACATGGGGAGAAATATCAGATCCTTCCTTCCACTGGTGAGGCATTTGTACTGTAAAAAAAAGTTCTTCTTCCGTGTCATCGTCAAACCAAAAAGTATAAACCCCTAAACTTCCCAAACCATCATTATCTATAAAAGTACCCCACTCTGGCATTTTAAGACCTTTGTCTTTTAAGGAGGTAACTGGCACTCTTAAATCATCGTATCTTGTAGCCGAACCTTGATAACTTAATGACCCATCAGGTTCAATATAGGTATTATTGGTTCCATCACCTATAATGGTATTTCCAACTTCATCAATTTGCATTCTTTCAGTTCCAGCAGTTGTCAACCTAATAATATCTTCATCAGCATTTTTTTCAACTTCAATTTTTGTATCATTATCATCATCTACTAGTGTCGTCTTTGAATTTAATTCATCCCAACTACTTGTATAAAACCAAAAGCTTTGTGTGGTTGTATCAAAAACTAATAATCCTGTTGCAGGAGAGCTTATGGCGCTTCTTTGAGCTGAAGTCATTCTTGGTATTAACACACCTTTACTAGTAGATGTTATTTCAAGCATAGATGAACCATCTGGATCTGTTGTTCCAATACCTACTTGTGCTTCAATTTTCATATTTACAAATATAAAAACCACTAAAAGTGTCCAGAAATATTTAAATTTTATAGTATTCATGGCTGTTTTTTTTAATTAATAATTTTGAAAGTTTCTTTTCCGTTTGCAGATTTAACTATTACTAAATACAATCCTTTTTTGTATTCGAAAGGAATTGTTATTTTAGTATCTTTTAATAAACTATCTCTTACTTGTATTAATTCTTGACCTAAAATAGTATATATAAACACATTATGTATGTCCACATTTTGTTGATTATTAATAATGATATTTTTCTCACCATTGTAATAAACATGTGTTTTTGTACTCGTAAAATCGTCTACACTTAATGCTTCTTGGGGCTGAAAAATTAATGAATACCTATCTAAATATTCTCCTATTGGTAAACTAGGATTAAAATCTGATTCACTTAAATTGTGTGTAGTTCCTAAAATTTTATCTTTAATATAAACTACATCATTGAAATTCTCAACAGCATCTAACATAATGGTATGCACACCTTCTTCAGCAATAATAAATCCTAAAGGAAATTCGTTTAAATTATCATAGGCTCCAACACCTTGAATGACGTATTTCTTTGTTAAATCATTTTCAATGATATAAAAAAGTTCGTCTTCTCTTGCATCAGACATGAAAGCATCATATCCTGGGTTGTAATTTAAATCCGCTGGTGAATCTGGTAAAAATCCTAAAACCAATTGCCTATGAAATCCCTCTGGATCTTCATATCCTATTCTCACAAAACTATTTTCAACCATTGTTTTAGAGCTTTCTGCTTTGTAATGAATTGATTCGCTTGAACTTTCTGTTTTAAAAACTCTTTGAGAATTGTTAAATGTTATATTTCCGTTCCCAGTAGCTTCAATAAAAAAGCCTTGTCCAACAGCCATATATTGAGTAGGGGATGAAATTATACCTGAATCTCCCAACCCAGAAATTAAATCTGACGCAACGGATGGAGGTGCTCCAGCTGTTAAATTTCTAGTTGCATATCCTCCTAAATAATCTGATAAATTATGTGTGGCTGAACCTCCTTCAACCCAAAAATATAAAGTACCATCAAATAGGCTTAAATTGTCGTTGATGAATTTGTGAGCATCTAATGCCGAAGGATATGGATTTCCAAATAAAGAAGATTCACCTGAACTAATAGGGAAAAGATATTCTCCATCATTAGGCAACCCTTTAAATACATAATTTTGAGTTGCATCAAGCGTATTGGTTCCTTTCATTAAATAACCCTCTCCAGGAGTTAACTCAGAATTTTCATCAATTTTAATCCAATCGGCATATTCTCCTACTCCTCCACGAGAATATTTATACAGCCAAGTTGTACTTATAGTCAATGGGGTAATTACATTTCCACCTCCATCTACCACTGACGGAATTCCATTATATGGGTCGCCAGAATTAAATAAAACTTGTTGTGGTACGAATGAATTTAATGAGGAATCTGTTCCATCGTACAACCCACCGTTTAAAGAATATGTTCCACTACTATTTACTGGAGATGACCAGTGGTTATAACCATAACAGGAGGCATAACCCTGTTGATCTTTTAATAATTTTCCTGAAACTGAACTATTTTGGTTTGTACTAGCATGTGTTTGAATTAATTGCGCATCCCCAACCAGTCTCAAATCACCATTCGTTAAAGTAACTGCATTTTCAACTATGAGTCCAAAATTATCTATTACAGAAACTCCTGTCAAGGAATTATTAATTTCCAAATTATAAAAATTTATATTCGCTGTTGTTCCAGAAATAGTTTGAATGTTGTTAGTTGTACTTAGAAAATAAGTAGTTCCTGAACTTGCAGTTGTAGTTCCATTATTTATAAAATTACTATTTAAGTACAAATCTCCTTTACTACTATGCGTTGCTGTAGCTTTATTGGTATATTCATTTTCAAAATAAACAACTTCTGAAGGATCAATATGCAGTGTTCCTACATTGACTATTTGGGAGAAAAGAGGTACAACACATATTAGGTGTACACATAATAAAACAAAATGCTTTTGCTTCATAATACAGGGGTTTCGGGGTTCTTAATAGATAAATTTAACTGAATTTACAGTCATTTTAAATGACTTTTGTCATACTTCTTAAAAAATACCCTCTTTTAACTACTTAAAACACTGTTTGTTGCAGTTAACAAAGAGGGATTTATTATAAATTTTAATATCCACTACGAATTTACAACACTTCAGTATAATACATAGTGATTTTTGTTACATATAAACACTTGAATTATAGACTGTTAAAATTATTTTCTAAGGCTTCAAAATTTTTAGAATAAGACTGAATTTATTAAAAAAAGTGATTTCTATGTTGAAAGGTTTTTATGATTTTTTAAAAAATTTTCATCCTATAATTCAATGATAATATTATGTTCTCCTATAGATTTATTTGTATATTCACCTCCTAAATAAACTCTTGTTGAAGTTTCCAATTACTAAAAAGAAAATAACACAATTAGAACATTAATTCAATTTCAATAATTGGCACAACCTGAATATTACATAACAACATGTCACAAAAACGACTTTTTCTTTTAGATGCTTACGCCTTAATTTTTAGAGGTTATTACGCTCTCATTAAAAACCCAAGAATCAATTCAAAAGGAATGGACACGTCTGCCATATTAGGCTTTACAAATTCATTACTTGATGTTATCAAAAGAGAAAAGCCAGATCATTTGGCAGTTGCATTTGATAAGGGAGGATCACATATTCGTTCTGAAGCTTTTCCCAAATATAAAGCAAACAGGCAGGAAACACCTGAGGCGATTAAAATAGCTGTACCCTATATTCATAAAATATTGGAAGCTATGCATATTCCAATTATTGAAAAAGAAGGGTTTGAAGCAGATGATCTAATTGGAACGTTGGCCAAACAAGCTGAAAAAGAGGGCTATAAAACTTTTATGGTTACGCCCGATAAGGATTTTGCTCAACTTGTTTCTGAGAACATTTTTATGTATAAACCTTCTCGTATGGGAAATGGTATTGAAATTTGGGGAATTCCTGAAGTTCAAGCTAAATTTGAAGTTGAACGTCCAGAGCAGGTAATTGATTATTTGGGAATGATGGGAGATGCGGTTGATAATATCCCTGGCTTGCCAGGAGTTGGAGATAAAACAGCTAAGAAATTTCTTAAAGAATATGGCAGTATGGAAAACCTGCTAGCAAACACCCATGAACTGAAAGGTAAAATGAAAGAAAAGGTGGAGGCTAATAAAGAATTGGGGATCCTTTCCAAACAATTAGCTACTATTTTGTTAGACTGCCCAGTTAAATTTCATGAAAAAGATTATGAATTAAACCACCCTGATTTAACAAAAACGAATGCTATTTTTAAAGAATTAGAATTTAGAAGAATTCAAGAAAGCCTTCCTAGAATATTTAAAGAGCATCCAGAAGTAAATACTGCCGTTATAAACGTAGCAGAATTAAGCCCTAAAAAAGAACAACAAATTACCAACCAACAATTTGATTTATTTTCATCAGCTATTGATAATTCACAAACCGAAGACGTTCAGATAGGATATGAAACAACAGCTACAAAAAACCATGTGTATCAATTCATCAATTCTTCCTTTGCTAGAAAATTATTTATTGATAAATTATTAGTTCAAAAAACGGTTAGTTTTCATATAGAAACCACTGATATAACAATTTTTGATACTGAAATAGCAGGTATTTCTTTCTCTTATGAAAAAGGGAAAGGCTATTATGTTTTGATACCTAAAAATGAAGTTCAATTAATTTTAGAAGAATTGCGTTCGTTTTTTGAAGATGAAACTATAGTAAAAGTTAGTCACAATATTAAACACAACATTAAACTTCTTGCGAAGTATTCTATAGAAATTAAAGGTGTTTTATTTGATACTATGCTAGCTCATTATTTGCTAAATCCTGATATGAGACATGGTATAAATGTACTTTCTGAAACTTACCTAAATTACCAGCCAAGAACCTTAGAATCTCTTATTGGGAAAAAAGGGAAAAATCAACTTTCAATACGTGAAATTGAACTAAACAAACAAGCTGATTACGCTGTTGAACAGGCCGATTTAGTCCTTCAATTAAAAGATGTTTTTGAAAAAGATTTAAAAAAGCACGACCTTACAAAGCTATTTGATGAAATTGAAATTCCGCTGCTTCGAGTCTTAGCTGCTATGGAGCTAGAAGGAATTAAAATGGATGCTACTTTTTTAAATTCATTGTCTGAAAAATTAATATATGATATTCAAAAACTAGAAAAAAGCATCTATGCAGAAGCTGATATTGAATTTAATTTAGCATCACCAAAACAATTGGGAGATGTTTTGTTTGAACATTTAAAATTGGTAGCAAAACCTAAAAAAACCAAGACTGGCCAGTACGCTACAGGTGAAGAGATTTTATCAAAACTTGCTCCAAAGCACACTATTGTAAAAGAAATACTGGAATGGCGAGGCTTGGTAAAATTAAAAAATACATATGTTGATGCACTTCCAAATGAAATAAACGATCAAACAGGAAGGATTCATACCACCTATAGTCAGGCAGTAGCCGCAACTGGAAGATTGAGTTCTAACAATCCAAATCTTCAAAATATTCCAATAAGAACCGAAAGGGGGAGGCAAGTTAGAAAGGCTTTTGTTCCAAGAGATGAAAATTATAAGTTAGTTGCTGCAGATTATTCTCAAATTGAACTTCGAATTATTGCAGCCTTAAGTAATGATGAAAGTATGATCAATTCATTTAAAAGAGGTGAAGATATTCACGCTTCAACAGCTGCAAAAGTATTCGATGTTCCATTAAACGAAGTTACTAGAGAACAACGAGGAGATGCAAAAGCAGTGAACTTTGGAATTATATACGGACAAGGTGCTTTTACACTAGCCCAACAATTAAATAAATCTCGCGCAGAAGCAAAAGAATTAATTGATAATTACTATTTATCATTCCCTAAATTAAAACAATATATAGCAAGCCAGATAGATTTGGCACGTGATAAAGGGTATGTTGAAACCATTCTAGGCCGTCGTAGATATTTAAAAAACATCAACTCTCAAAATGCAATTGTACGCTCAGCCGATGAGCGAAATGCCGTAAACGCACCTATACAAGGAAGCGCTGCAGATATTATTAAAATTGCAATGATAAAAATTCACAAATTATTGCTTGATGGAAACTATAAATCTAAAATGCTGTTACAGGTTCATGATGAATTGGTTTTTGACATGCATAAAGAAGAACAAGATTTCTTAAAACCGTTAATTGTGCAAGAAATGGAAAATGCTTTTCAATTTTCGGTTCCATTAACAGTTGATCTAGGAGAAGGACAAAACTGGTTAGAAGCACATTAAAAATTTATTTCAACATATAAAGACTAAATTCTCTTAAAAATAATTACTTTAGTAAAAAATTAAATTTTTAATCAAAATCAAAAAAATGTTTAAAAAAATATCGCTAACCCTGCTATGTGTTTTTACAATTAACACATTTAATGCAACTACATTAAACAACCCTACAAACCATACAGACTTAAAAGAAAATCCAATAGGAAAAAGAAAAATAGAATTCGGAGTTTCAGAATCAGATGCTGAAATTTGGATTAACGGGAGATTACTAGGTAAAGGAAACTTAGTAGTAGTAGTTCCTTCAAACAGTTGTACAACTGTAATTGTTAAAAAAGTTGGGTTTTTAATTGAAAAAATTGAATTCTGTAATAGAAAAGGAATGGCAAAACCTCCTAAATCTTATTACATGCAGTTAGCTAGAGATGATGCGTTTGATGCTTCTATTCAAACAGATATTGCAAATATTGATATTGAATTAAAATGTACTATTAGCAAAACCAAAGCTTGGAAATTAATCAATCAAATAATTCTTTCAAACATTGACGTAATAGAAATGACAGATAAAGAAACGGGTTATTTAAGAACGGCTTGGTCTCTTAAAACATTTAAACAAAATACTATTAGAACTCGTATCATTATTAAACAAACATCTGATACTCCTATAACTTTTAAGGTTAAATTAGTTAGTGAAGAATCTGGTTTAGCATTGACAAGTGTTAAAAGTGATGAATTATATAAAGAATGGGATAGAATATTACGAAGCTATTCAAATGTGATTCCAGAATTGCAAGCTAGAGTAAAATAAAAATTCTAAATAAACTTCAAAAAAGCCTTCGTTTATATAAAAACGAAGGCTTTTTTTGTCTTCCTCAAAAAATACCTACTATTAGGTATTTTAATCATTTTCTAAAGGTGCTACATTTAGCTAATGAAAAAGCATGTGTTATTCTTATTCTGTATTTTACTCCTAAGCTTCAATAGTAAGCTACTAGCTACTACTACTCCAAAAACTTCATTAGGCTCCATAATAAAAAAGACCAAACAAATGTATGAAGCTGGTATAGATAAAAAAACAATAGCTGATTATATCACCAAAGAGGTAGATAAGGGCATCCTTTGCACTAATAATAGCGAACTCTTTGAGGCTCCCCTAAATTGGGGTCGCTTACTTAAAAACAGAGCATTCATAACCGATTTAGATAGCGGTTCCTATACAGATATTGCAAATGTTTCCTGGACCACTGGCATTGGAAACTGTGAAGAAAATTCAACAACAGTGTATTACATTTTAAAAAAAGCTGGGGTAAAAGAACATGTTAGAATATTTAGGTCCTCAAAACACAGTTTTACTGTTTGGGGTATTCACCCTTCTGGGGATCCCAACAACCCATTAACATGGGGTGATAATGCCTTAGTTCTTGACCCCTGGCTTGGTAAAAATTTGACAAAAGAAGAAGTTCAAAAAAACGAATATTTCAAAAACAACGATCCCGATGTTAAGATAACTGATTTTACTACTTTTTCAGATGATGACGCCGACTCTTGGAATACAATTACCTCAAGATACAATAGAGAAAATAATATAATACCTACTTATGAAGATTCAGAAGAGGTAGATTGTTTCATTGCAACTGCTGTTTATGGAACAACACTTGCCCCAGAAATTCAAGTGTTGAGAACCTATCGCGACAATGTACTTCGGAATAAAACAACAGGAAGAATTTTTATTAAAGGCTATGAACGCTTTGCTCCCGTATTTGCTTATTACATAAAAAATAAAGAAAAAGAAAAAAATTGGGTTAGAAATAACATTGTAGAGCCTGCAGTAAATTATGTCAATCAAAAAACTAAAAATCGAAACAAATGAAACTTCTTATTTTAAAAATTATTGTTTTTGTTACGATTATCATAAGTGGTTTATCAATGATTCCCGCTTTAACTGCTTTCGAAACTATTACAACAAGTCCAGAAGAATGGATGGGTGGTGTTAGTCCTGAAAGTACCTTAGTTTGGTTTGCTGTAATTTTTTTAGGGTTTGGATTTTTAGCTTTTGAAACTCTACTGGCCTTAGTTGGATTCATTTTTTCACAGAAAAAAAGATTGGGTGCCTTTTGGCTCTTTAAACTCCCAGGAATTCTCGGAATTATCCTTTCTATTTTTTTAACCTTTTTAATAATCGGATATGGAATAGACTGGAAAAATCATCTATTTGTAATTCTTTACATTTTATTACCATCACTTATTTTTGCGATTTTTGGAAATACTATTCGAAAATTAAATCCAAAAAAAAGAAACCTTCAAGAGATGTAATAAATACCTAGAAATAGGTATATGTTTCTAATTATGAGATAGTTATTTTTAATAAAACTAATAACTTGAAATTATGAAAAAACTATCACTTACTCTTTTAATTGTACTAGTTTCGCTTTTAGTTACTACTACAAACTATGCGCAGCAACGCACAATTTATTATTTACCTGTTATAATATATAAAATTAAAGCCGACCCAAATAAACCTGATAGATATAATATATCTAATTATAATCAAGTGCTTTTTATTGGTCCTGTAAAAACTATTACCTGCACTTATAAATATAATGATGGGAATGGTGTAATTGGTGAGATCACCAAACAATTTTACAATCATATTGAAGCCTATCATACAAATAAGTTAGGAACTCATCACTC
>JQIA01000736.1_pt1 | contig 17179 bp, 16 predicted proteins | sample 811431 | NCBI WGS metagenome assembly JQIA01 (sample SAMN02998118, study PRJNA258478) | marine sediment metagenome | biome: marine; feature: seafloor; material: sediment; isolation source: oil-polluted sediment collected from 3 locations (0.5 km, 0.7 km and 0.9 km)... | place: USA: Gulf of Mexico ...
AATCATAATTTGCTCCTCTTGTGAATCGATTTAAATTATATAAATAATAAGTATTTAATTATATTGGTATTTTGCTAACCAATATGAACCTTAATTTGAACTTAGTAACAATCAACAAAAAATTTTAATGTATAGATTTTTATCAATTGATTGTAACTTAAAAAACATTTTCTAATATCAATTGATTATAACGATGTCAAGATGATTTAACCAACGCATCAGGCAATCGAGTATGAAACAGCATTTCCTGCTTGTCATCAGCCCATAAATTATTATTTATGAAAAATGATAATCCCCCAATATTCGTTATCCCATGTTATTTTTGAACGTTATGTTGCTTATAGCATCAATTTTGAAATTCTACTGCACGCATCCAGAAGAACATCCTTTTTCTTTGCGAAACAAAAACGGGCAAGATTTGTATCTCCCCCATGATGATAAAAAGCATTTCCAGGGACTGCCGCAACACCTGTTTTATGAAGGATATTCATCACTTTTTCAAAATCACCTTCTCCGGGAACCTTTGAAATATCAGCTAATGTATAATAGGCACCCTGGGGAAGATCGGGTTCAAGCCCCGCATATTTTAATGCATTACAAAAGGTGTCCCGTTTCCATTGATGTTCTTTTTCAACGTCTTCATAATAATCCATGCCAAGGTTTATAAGTCCCTCACTTGCACCAACCTGCAAGGGGGATGGGCCGCAGACATAGACAAGATCGTTCATATGGGCAGCAGCCTCACAAATATCAGGCGGACAGATACCATACCCGAGACGCCAGCCGGTGATACTGAAAATTTTTGAGAAACCGGAAACAGTCACTGTCCGGTCACGAAGCCCCGGTATCGTCGCAGGCGGTATATGCTTTCTGCCGTCATAAACGAAGTGTTCGTAGATTTCGTCAGAAATAACAATCAGGTCATGCGCTTCCGCAAACACTGCAATCTCTTTTAACTCAGATTCACTGAATACTTTCCCGGACGGGTTGCCGGGTGTGTTCAGAACAAGTGCACGTGTTGCCGGAGAAACTGCTGCATTAAGCGTTTCCGGGTTGATAGTCCATTCGGGTGGTTCCAGTGCTGCAAATACAGGCCTGCATCCTAACGCTTTAAGGGTTGCTGTATGATAGCCATAAAAAGGTTCCAGCAACAGAACTTCATCCCCCGGGTTAAGTAGTGCCATACAGACCGAATAAAATACGCCGGTTGCTCCGGCGCTGATAAAGACTTCACTTTCAGGGTCCACAGACATGCCGTAGAACCGGCTCATCTTATCGGCAACAGCACGCCTCAGCTCAGGATATCCCTCACAGGCCATATAGGTATTAAATCCATTATCAATGGCATCTTTTGCCCCCTGTGTAATAACATGAGGAATGTCCAGATCACATACCCCCTGAGCCATATTAATTCCGTTTAACCGATTACATTCAACGGTCATTGCCCTGATTGCCGATTGCGATAGTCCTGTTGCCCTGTCACTTCTTTTCATTTCAATTCCTTTGTTCTTTCCCCTGTTACTATAGTTGTATTTTTTATAATGAACCGACAAAACAACTGCTGCTTCCCTTTGGTGCAGGCGTCGATTCCGATTCGTCAATTCCATCTGTTTCGCCATCCTGTTCTTCCTGTGGCGGCACCTGGCTGTGTCCACCTGAATTCACATCAGGCAGAACGGTTCCAATGGTAATTGAGTCAATTTTCACTGAAGCGCCTTCGGCTCTAACTTCAAGGGTATGAGAGGCCTCTTGAAAATCCGCACTATCCCACTCACCGACCCACAACCCGGGCGTCGTACTGTCTGGTACCATCGGATACCAGCCCCCTTTGCTATTCAGTCTGAAGCTGACAGCCCCAACAGGGTCCCGATCAAAAACAAGGGCCCGAACCGGATTTGTACCCGACTCATGTATGGTATATGAATAAGGATTTGGTCCGCCCCCCAGATTCAGATCAACTGGTGACGTAATCAAAACAACCGGCCAGCTTCCGATGCTGACTTCTTTTGCTGAAATGCCATTGCAGTCGATTGCATATAACCTGAAAATATTTGATCCCGCAAGATCGTTGGTATTAAAATAAAAGACGCCATCGGTCATATCTTTTGCGTAAAACCCCTCACTGGTTTCATGCGAGTGGCCGTATCCATAGAGAGAGACCCCATAGGTATCCATTAAGTCGACAAAGGCATCCCGGCCGTGCGAAAGGCCGGTATCCGCCCCCTCCCGATCGATTAGGTGGTGACCAAAAACCATCGTCATTGAAGCATCCGAATGATTGTCAAGTTCGCTTTCCAGGTAAGCAAGCTCCGACTGATCCAGTCCGGCATAGTCGCCGTAATACGGTCCGACAATGCTAAAAGGTGCACCGTTGTTCCCGGCTGTATTCACAGCCATAAAATGGTATTTTTTTTCATTCACAGTTCGCACCCAGGATGCCTGGGAACTATCTGAGGCTACACCCGTAACTGAATAATTAAGATAATAACTGAAATCACTGTTGTTATAATGATCATGATTTCCCGGTACATCATAATAAAAACCGGATGACACGCCGGAAATAATCTGCTGATAATCCTGCCACTCAGATAAATACGGCCCGTTTGGAAACAGCCCGCCGTTTGTTGAATCTGTAAGATCGCCGGTAGCAACGATAAAAGACGGCGAAATAATATCTGCAGCATCAGTCACAATCCAGTCAAGATTATCGGCAGCATTTTGAGACTTTCCAATATGAATATCTGAAATTTGGATAAACCAGAGAAGATTGTCCGTTTCACTGCTGTAGTATGCCAGGTACGGATTGCCGGCAAAAACAATATGGCCTGATATAAGTATGAAACATAAAACTAACAGCAATCTGATTTTCACAAAAAGGTAATCCTATACCGACGTTCAAGTAGCAACACGAACTGATTTTTACCCGTCAAGGCAAAAATCAGTTCAAGGTTATATTCAATTGTTACTATTAAAAAATAATACCGGATTTTACAACAGCTATTATAGAGAAGCCTGTGAGATAGAGAAAAGGCGTATCCCATGTATGCGGCGAAAAGGCTTCAGCAAGCGTCATCAGGACCGGCATGGCAATCAATATTGTAATAAATTCCGGCATTGTAAAATAGCTGTTAAAAGCAAAAACGACAAGAATACTTGTTATAAATACACATGCACTGCCCTCAAGCGATCTTTCATATTTCTCTTTTGAAAACAGAGCCCTTGTCTTATATTTATGTTTTCCAAATCGTATTCCAACAGGTTCAGCCAGACCATCACCGATTCCATTGATAAATACCGGAATAAATATCAACGCCATACAATCGAGACGAATAAAGACGCCAATAAACACTGTCATTACAAAATAACCGCCAATGACCTGTGTAATCAGCCACAGCATTGTATAGGGCCTGTCCTCGGGCCGGTCAAAAGACGCAAACATCTGATTCACAGCAGGAATTCTGCTTCTTACAGGATGCAGGTATACCAAAAGGCTCGCCACACCCATAATACAACCAATAAGATAATTTACAGGGGTTGGCTCAAACGAGAGGAACCGTTCAATAAATACAGGTAGAAAAAATAATGAAAAATGATTAATCTTTCTGGTATAATTAACCTTTACATTTTTGTTCCTTACCAGATAGCCTGTGCAATAATTGATAAAGTATAACATAGACAAAATAACAACTTTATTAAACCAAAAACCTGAATTCATAAAAACCTCCTCTCATTTAGATTTTTCTCACATCATTTAATTCTTCTGATAAACCGACAGAACTAACCATGAACAAACCGAATACTAATTGGTTTCCATCCATAAATGGCCTTTTTCAGCAATCTCTGCGTCAAACGGCAGTGTTGCTTGTGCGACGTACGCTAAGTACGCCTCCGCGCAACACCTTGTTTTCCTTAACCTTGCAGAAAAATTCTCATTTCTGAATTGGAAACTGAAAATTGTGTCCACCCACTGACGTGGCTGGACCCTAATTGGAGTTTAGGTTTACCTGTACATAGATTGGGTTACAGATTAGGTAAAACAATAGAATACACTACGAAATGATAAATCATGTGTCAGAGAATGCGCTCATTGTCTGTATGACATCAATCATTAAAAGAATGCAGACCCGGTCCCAATAAGACGGAGCACTCGTTTTAGGAACTGCCGGCTCCAACCGGAAAATTAAACATAATACCGGCTGAAAATTCATTATCGTCAGACAGACCGGAATAAAAACCGACATTGTTAAACGGTTTTTGCTGAAGGGGGTAGATATTCACTCTGATCTTTAAGTTCTCTGTGCCATTATAAATAACGGACCACAACAGACTGTTATTCTTTTCATAAAAAAGACCGCCACTCGGCCTTAATTCTGCAGCAATATCAAGATCAAGGTCAATTTTTTCGGTAGCCATTCCTGCGGCCCATGAAAACCACGTATTTCCCCCTGTTCTGTGAGAGAACCCAAGGAGATTATTCAGGCCGATAAAAGAAAAAAAGCGAACGTTTTCCCAGGCAAGACCACTGGGCCTGATAACATAATTGATACCGGCATTCATTATCTTTTTTTCATTAATGTCATACATATTCAGATGGGGCCAGATGGCCGGCTGCAGCTTATCGGCAACAAATTCAGCAACGGTGTCATTTGTGAACAGCAGAATACCGAGTGGCCTGAAAAGAAGCACATCAGCGACCTCATCGTCAGACGTTGTACTCTTCTTTTCAACAACCTCCTGAATAATCTCTGCTGTCATGGCAAGGGCGGCTGCGCTCAGGCGGGGATAGCGATACCCATGCGATTTAAAATATTCCGCATCTTTGCGATAAACCATGCCGCCACCAATCAGGTGGAGAAAATAATTCGGGATAAGGGCAAAACTCTCATTTGAATACTCGCGGTCAACAGGAAAAATCTGCCTGTTAACAAACCGGTTAAACCCACCTTCTTTGTTTATTGCACCGGACGAATTACCGAGGTTATGCATCACTGTATCCCAACGATCATCAAAATCACTGGTATCAAAATTCTGTGACAGTTGTACGGTATCAAGAGAATAAGCGACAGAGAGGTTGAATGGGTTATAAAATGCTTCAGATCCGAATGTCTGTTTTTCATAGAAATAAATGCCATCTTCCGCATACCCTGCAGCATAAGACAGCAGCACAAAACAGACAAAAAAAGCCAGGCTTTTAATAAGGTTCTTCATCAGACTATATCTACCATTAATTACCATCTCCCCCTCACACTGGCGGACTATATCAGTAATTGCAAAAAAATTTCAACCCATAATAGAGATACGCTGTAATGAGAACTCAGTCCTTCGTGCCAGACTCAAGCGGCAGAGCTATTATTAGTAACACATGGTTTTTATAGTAGTAATTGCTATGTTCTCTTGACTATAACGTCCGATTTGTGTTTATTATGACTGGCAGGTGAAAAAGAACAGCAACAAGGCGAAAGGTGACAGCAGTGAAAAAAATCAGTTTTTATGACGAAGCCCATGTTTTTTTATCGGCAATCAGACTTTTCGAGTTCAAAAAAAGCGGCATCCCAACCCATTCTGATATCAGTGAACTTACCGAAATGAATATTGACAGGGTCAGCTATCTGGCTACAAAATTAAGAGATCACGGTATTATAGACATGGTGGAAGGTGCTTTTGAAAAAGCAGGGTTCACAATTACGGATCACTTAAAAATTGAAGAACTCTCCAGGGAGACCGAAAAAAGCGGCATGGCAGAAGAAATAACCAAATTCAAAGAAAAATCAAAAAGTGAGCTTGAAGATAAAGTAAAAGCGTTTGCAGAAGAACAAAAGAAAAAAGATCAACAGCTTTTCGAAGATCTTGAAAAAAGATTTAAGGAAGAGATAAATAAGAAATAACCCCTCCCGTTCCATTCAACAATCATTAATACAGCGACAAAGCGGCCTTACGGTCGCTTTTTTTATGTTACAAAAAATCAACAACCAGAACTCATAAGTCTGAGAATCTATTTGCCGGGGCCCTTTCTAATCATACTATAGATAAAACGAAGCGATTCAATCTATCTGCTTCTGTTTTGATAATATTTCTGTAAAAAAAAGCTTAAAAGAACATGTTTTTAAAAAAGTCAGTTGCTTTTTACCGGATCGTTTTTATCTTTAACTATTAAAGAACGTTTTTTTGACCGGATATACATTGAAAAGGATATAATCGTCATTAAAAAGTTACCATTGACCTGAGTTTATTAAAAGAACAGACGCCGCTTCAGAACACTAAAGGAGTATACAGATGGGCAATCAGTTGAAGACAACTTTTTTATTAACAGTCATGACTATTTTCATAATGATGGTCGGAAGAGTTATCGGCGGATCATCGGGAATGATCATCGCACTCGTTATTGCAGGTGGAATGAACTTTTTTTCATACTGGTATTCAGACAAACTTGTCTTAAAAATGTACAAAGCAGAAGAGGTCTCTCCGGATCAGGCCCCTGAGCTGTATGGCATTGTTGAAGCACTTACCGAAAGAGCCGATATGCCAATGCCAAAGGTTTACATTATTCCAAACGAATCCCCCAACGCATTTGCCACAGGCAGAAACCCTCAAAATGCTGTTGTTGCAGTAACCCACGGCCTGTTAAATTTAATGAACCGAGATGAAATAGCCGGCGTTGTTGCCCATGAACTGGGTCACATTAAAAACAGGGATATCCTTATCGGCACCATAGCCGCAACCATGGCAGGTGCTATTATGATGATTGCCAGTATGGCAAGATGGGCTGCAATTTTTGGTATAGGCGGGGATGATGATGAAGGCGGTGGTTTTTTCAGCCTGATTCTTATGTCCATCATTGCGCCAATCGCAGCCATGATCATTCAGATGGCCATTTCAAGATCCCGGGAATACCTTGCTGACGCAACAGCTGCAAAGATGACCGGAAATCCAGGGGGATTATCAAGCGCCCTTGAAAAACTGGGGTCATTTTCCAAACAAATACCCATGAATGCAGAACCTGCAACGGCACATATGTTTATATCAAACCCGTTATCCGGAAAAAATATGATGAATCTCTTTTCGACTCACCCTCCGATTGAAGAGCGGGTGTCAAGGTTAAGAAATATGAGACTCTAATTTTGATGGCGTCGTAAAAAGTCCCATCTACTGCGCTTTAGTGCCTGTCCAGACTTTTGAAGTACTATATGTACTACTTCAAGCCTGACCAGGAACTAAATCTTGTATATGAAACCTTTTCCTTAGCCATCTCAAGACTTTTTACGAGACTATCAATTTTAAAAAAGAAGTCAGACAAATTAAATGAGCTCATCGTAAAGACCGGAAATAATTTCTGTGGCCTGTTGAGTACCGGTCATAGAAGCTGTTACTTTTTCGAGGTCCGGTCTGATGCGAAAAGCCTGGTCATCATAATATCTGTCAAAAGGGATACGGGTTACTTTCCCGCTGCAGGCATCCTGTTCTGCGACGGCATTGTAACCGCCGCCGGAATATATCTGATATGCCCTTGAATACAGAGCTGCAGCAGGGAAATAGTCAAAAGCATTCTTAACGCCCTGCCTAAAAAATTGAGGGTTTATGACTGCAATCTCACCTTGCCCGTCTCCCTTTATCGTCATTTCTGCTTTTTTGACCAGCAATTTTATTTCATGGGCCGGGCCGCTGTGAACAACAAGATGTACGTTGGATTCGTCTAAAAGCCTCTCCAGCAAGGGAGGCCTTTTTATTACAAAATCCTCAAAAGGAAAACAGATTCGCCTCTCCAACTCAAACAGACGTTGCCCGGAATTATTGATAGACGCATTCTGTTCCACGGGAAGTGGTTCAATTTTGATAATTGTCGACAAAAGCGGACTATCATTCTCCCAGACTTTGTTGAGTGTTTTCAGATAGTGAGAAAGTTTAAGAACACGGGCAAAGTAAATAAATGGAATTCTTTCAGCAAGGGCCGAGAGATCTTCGTTTTTAAATCCAAAAGGAAAGGCATCCTGAATGATAAGCCCCGGCCTGATGTGATCAAGATAACGTTCAATATCGCCCCCCCACTTCTCCTGCGGTATGACCGTCATGGCAAGCCCGGTTATACGCCCAAGACCTTCAGCCCATCCTGAGGTTGTTACTATAAGTGTGGGGATTTCTTTTTTTTCTAACTGAAGCGCAACTGCAGAGGCACGGACAATATGCCCGAGGCCACCTCCCGGTGCCAGAAAAACAACCGGGGGGCTTAATCTTTTTTTAACTGTCATGGCTTATTGATTTTTAGAAAACAATAACAATGTAAGAAAAATCTTCTGATCATTGGACAGCTCATTCATCAAAAAAGCGCCCGGAGCAAAGGTAAGCCTGTCATATGATTTTATCTCAGCAACAACTTTATCAAACCGGTCTTTCACTTTCAATTTACCGGAATCGGAATAAAACTTGATTTTCCCGTAGTCCATATCGTTCAACTTTGCTTTAATCTTACCTTCTTTTCGTTTAAGGGACCAGGTATCATCAGTTTTGTTCCAGTTTACCTTAATCTTTTCAGATGACATCTTCAGCTTTAAATACAGATCACCATAGATGGATTTCATTTCCAGCTTACTGCCTTTGAATTTCCCTTCAGCTAAAGTATCATACCCTTTTTTAAAGATAACGTTACCATTTCCACCGCTGTCCACAGACCAGGTGTTACCATTTTCTGAATATTCCCAGAGGCTGCCATAAGGGTTTGAAACCGTTGCCTCTGATTTGCCGTCTCTTTTAATCGTTATTGAATCACCGGTTCCGGCAAAAACAGATACCGAAGACAGAACAAACATAAGAATAGTTAAAAGTGAAAGCCTGCGAATCATAAAAATCTCCTTCCTGTTACCATTTATTATCAAAGCAGCGCATTAAATGCCCTGTTTTCCTCAAGAAAATCATCGCAGCATTCACAGGCCGGATAGATATGTCCGGAGGCCATTGAACAGCAAATATCCCTTCTTATGCTTCCGCTTAGAATCATTTCAAGCGTCTCATTATTAATATTACCGTACGGCAGCATATCCTGCTTCCCCATGCAACACGGGTAAACATTACCGTCAGCATTTATAAAAATATTAAACCAGGGAGCAAAACAGATATTCTCACCATAAAAAACACCGGCGAACTTGCCTCCGGCTGCGCGCAGTCCGCTTCTGTCTGAACTCCAGTCCAGAGGCATACGTGCAAGTATATGGTCCCACTCACCAAGTTTTTCCAGAAGGACATGCCACTGCTCTTCTGTCGGGCGTATTTTTTTTAATTCTGAGTCTACAGGAAGGAGCCGCCATGAATCAACCCCTTTTGCACACAAAAGATCATAAAGTGCATCCATTGATTCAATCGTTTTCCGTGTAACAACTGTATTAACAGCTATCTTAGGGCCACGGCCTTTCACCTCTTTTCTTTTTTGCAAAAGCTGTATCCCTTCCCAGGCCGACTTAAAAGCACCCTTTTTCCCCCGGATACTGTCATGCTCTTTTTTATCATGGGAATCGATTGAGACAATCACCGTATGAACTCTCTCATCGACCAGAATCCTTGCGGTTTCTTTGGTTATAAGGGTCCCGTTTGTTGTTATGTTCACCTGCATTTCATTGTATCTTGCAAAGGAGACCAGATCCGTAAAATATGGTAGTAAAAAAACCTCTCCACCTGAAAAATGGACTTTTCGGGTACCGAGCTGTTTAAGTGACACAATCAGTTTTTTTGCAGTTTCAAAACCGATACCGCCTTGACGCATCTGGTAGGATTCACGCCATAGATTACACATTCGGCACTTAAGATTACACCGCCATGTCAACTTGATTTTGGCGCTAAGAAGTGGGAAGTCTGCCTCCGGATTGCGGGGGATCGTTACTGCCTTTTCAGCGAGTGTTAACTCATCTTTTAATATTGATCCGATATCCATCGGTTATTTTACCATTTTTATTATTATATTTTTATCTCAAAGTTATACGTACCCTTTTCTGACGCCCCTGACTTCATTTTTTCTTTCCAACCACATCAGCAATCCGATCCTTCAAAACGCTAATCTCATTCTCAATACTATACTGTTCTCTGACATATTCCTTTACAGCATTTTTCATTTCTTTCAGCGCATCGTCTGATAAAGCCAAAGCCGCTTTTGTTGCTTCCCCTGCTTCAATTCGGTTTTCAGCCTGAAATAAAAAGCCTGTCTTTCCATGGATAATGACATCCTTCATGGCACCGGCATCTGACACTATCGGAATGCATCCGGAAGCCATTGCCTCAAGAAGGACATTGGGAAACCCTTCAAAAAGGGATGGAATCGCAATAAAGTCACATGCGGCATAAACAGGCGGTAGCTTTTCCTGAGACCTGAAAGAGAAATGTTTTACAGCAGGAGACAGCACGGGGTCCTTCAGAAGGGCATCCGTTTTTGCGTCCATTTTCCCGGCGACAATAAGACTGAATTTATCATTCAGCTCTGCTTCACGCACAGCCGACAGCCACATAGGGACCCGTTTCTTATATTTCAGTTCACCAAAGATGCCGATAATCCGTCGGCCATCAGTTCCCATTTCGGTTCTCAGTTGACGGCACTCTTCTTTTTCGTCGGGCAAAAGGTCAAAAAACCCGGTATCAATACCATTGGGTGACCAGAATACATTTTTCCCCGGGAAAAGTGCCATGATCTTTTCTCTCTTTTCAGTTGTCACCGTCGCAATACCATCAGCCCGTTCCAGCGCTTCTTTCACAAAAAATGATTTTTTTGGCTCAAACCAGTCCCTGTCAAAATCATTTCCCCTTACTGAAACCATTGATGGAACACCTAACCATGCCGCAAAGGTCACTGCAACATAGCCGGGAAACCCTGCGCCAAACCCAAAGACAAGATCGTACTGCCTGACGCTGTTTTGCGAAAATATTTCACGCCAGGCACGTTGTGAAGCATTCCCGTATTCATCCGGGTGACGCACAAAAATTGTGCTGCCCCCATCTTGTTTATGCCTTTTGATACTTACTGCATCATCATGGGGAACAAATACAAGAACATCAATCTCCATACCCGTTTTTCTAAGGCCTTCGACCTGCCGTTCAGCACTGACTGCCATTCCACCTGAAAGGGGAGGAAAGCGTTCAGTAATCCATAATATTCTTATTTCATTTTCTGATTTCATTAAAGCTCTCGTAAATAATATCTTTGATGCTCTCGTAAAAAGTCTATAGATGGCTAAGGGAAAGGGCCCATGTACAAGATTTATTGGTTGGCCAGGCTTGTAGTAGTACATGTGGTACTTCAAAAGTCTGGCCAATCAATAAAACGAAGTAGATGGGGCTTTTTACGACGCCATCAACTTTCCATATGATCGTCATTATCAAAAAAATCATCTGCTACATCCGGTGGCGGTTCCTCATAAACTTCCTTTTTATCATCAAAGGTCTGATAATCATTATCCGAATAGTATCGATTTTGCCCGTAATAATAGGGGCTATAACCATAACCGCTGTAATAGCCACTACGCCGTCTCGCATGATTAACAGAGGCGTTATTCTGAATTTTTTTTGCAGGAGCCGCGCACTCAGGGCAGACAACACCCTTTTCAGAATCGACCGAATGTTTCCGGCACACAGGCCTGCCGCACAGGGTACAGTTTGTTTTCACAGGGCTTCCACAGTCTCTGAGAAACAAAAGACCGATTTTTGCCTTGCATGCCTGGCTGTCTCTAAAATCTTCCATGGTATCGATCTCCTTCACGTCGCAGCGTTTAATGTTGAGCAGAGTTTCATATACATTTCAATGACTGCCTCAGAAGGAACACAGCCTTCAGGAACAGAGCCATCCGGAGATTTAAACTTGAATTTTCGGGTTAACCTGCAAACCTTTTCACCTTTTTTCTCCCGCAGCTTTATCTTTTCCTTTACTGCAAGATCTGAAACCTTCTCGTCATTTATCATAAAGTCTTCACCGGCAGGAACCACAGCTGCTGTTACAACAGTAAGGAGTTTCCACTTTCGTTTATGCTTTGTCTTTCCTCTTGGATTCGTATAATGACGATCATACGACGCAAATTCCTTTTCAATATCAAGCTGTAAAACCGTATCATTTACAAGTGGAACAGAGGCGCTGCAGCAATGTATGTTGAATTTTTTTTCAATAAGCTTCTTGAAACGGCCCGGCGGTAGTTTTTTTTCTGAAGTTTTGTAGACCTTATCAGTACCATCGTCAAAATTAAGATCCAGCAGAATTTTACCTTTTGACGGAATATCTTCAGACAGAATTTCAAGCAGCGGCAACAGCGTTTCCCTGAAGTCGTTGGAAAGGTCATTCTTATTCAGCCGTGATGCCTTTATCCCATAAACAATAGCCCGGACAATACCAAACAACGTGACAGGCACACCAATAGCAACAATAATCAGACTGCCCTCTGTAATGCCAAGCCCAAAAACCAGAAAAAAGAAACAAATAAAAATCAGCACGCCGGAAGAGATAAGCTTACTGACAGCTTTACTGTATGCATCATCTGTTACAGAATCAAACTGTGACAGAACTCTTAAGAGAACAAGCCATCTGCTTAGCCGTTTTCTGGCACGAATTTTTTTTGTGCGTATGATTTCCTGTGCATCTGGTGGCAATGTTTCAGGATTCAGTACCTCTTGTTCACTCATAGTCAGCTCCTGTTTTTTTCATGATTATCGGTTTTCAAAACATGCATGTAACTGGTTATGTATAAGGCTCCGGTTAAATCTGCTCTTTACAAGCTCAGCAGCATTTTCCCCAAGTCCCTTTGTTCTTTTTATATTATGGAGACAAGACTGCATCGCAAGGGCAAAAGCCCTTCTGTCGCCTGATTTTATCAAAAAACCGTTTTCCTCATGCCTGACAATTGATCTGACACATGCAAGATCACTGGCAATAACCGGAACCCCGGCAGCCATGGATTCAATGATTTTAACCGGACAGCAACCCTGTTGTGTATTACGAGGCGTGTCCTTTAAAGGGGCAATCGTAAATTCAAGATGCCTTACTATACAGGCAAGCTTCTCAGGAATCAGTGGCGGATGGATAAGAACTCTCTCCTCAAGACCGAGCTTTCGAACAAGCTTACGCAGTTTTTTCTTAGCCTCTTTCCTGCCACCGGTAATGATGACAAGGCTGACAGTCTCAAATTCACTGCATATGAGTGCAAAAGCTCTTATACCGTCTTCAATACCCTGCCAGGAATGCAGGCTGCCAAAATACCCGATCCACCGCCCCGTCTTGAGAAAATCAGGAATAACCTCTTCCGGCACAGGATTACAGAAAAAATCCGGGGCTGAATTGGGAATAACGGTGATCTTTTCTGACGGCACCCCTTTGTTTATCAGGGCCTTTTCTGTAATGGCCGAAACTGTGGTAATTTTATTGCTGTTACGCAGGCAGAAATACTCCATATCTTCAATTTTTTCTTTAAGGACATAATTCCCTGAGAACCCCGCATAAGTATAGTCAAGTTCCCAGGACGGAAGCGCATTAACTTCAAACACAGTATTTTTGCAAACATCCGCCATAATTGCTGCAGAACCACCCCACGGGTCCCTGAACACACATAGTTCAACCGCCTCTCCAAGTGCTTTGAGCGACTCAAAAACAAATGCCGAAAACCCTTCAGAACGTTTCAGCATATTGGGATGATAACCTTTAAACCGTTTAATAAGTATATCACCTTCCTGCTGCCATGCAGGCATATCTCCGAATCCAAGGCATAAAAGCAGAACCGGACTCTGTTTTTCAGCCATGGCCATAATCATTGATAGAATATGGCTCGATGCCCCTTTGGGCCTGGGAAATGCTTCAAAAGCAATATATACGGATTTTGGACTCGCCATCGGTTCCTGTTATTCCTGTATTTTATTGACTGGTGCTTAATAATTCCAGCAACTATATCAAGACTAACAAAGGTCTGTCTATAATTAGTTTTTCTCAATAAATAAGGTCAAAGAATTAAATTTTTTGTTTAACGCGGAAACGGATTAATAAGGGATGTTTTTTATACATGGTCTCTTTTAATCATTATTGGTTTTCTGATGATCTGAGTCTCTTCCTGAACGCACCAATACTTTCACCATGCCAGCGTTTAAAAGCATGATGAAAGACGCTTGGGTCAGTAAACCCTAAAAGATAGGCTATCTGAGTCGTATTCATCTCCTGCTTCAGGTATGAGAGCGCAAGTTTTTTTCTTGTCCTTTTTAATAAGCCGGAAAATGTTAACCCCTGTTCTTTCAACTTCCTGTACAACGTACTCCGGCTCATATTAAGTTTTGTGCAGACAGCTCTGATATCAAGTTCCCCCCGCGCAATATGGATACTGATAAATTCCTCAACAGCCGTTATCAGATTATCCTTTTCTGTATACTTCAGGATCTGAGTTTCAGCATGTTTTTTCAAAACTGCCTGAAGATGTTTGTTTCGTGTTTCCGATGTTGCAAGCATCGTTTTTTCGTAAAAGAAAAATGCGTTTTCAACCTGATTAAAACGAACAGGGCACCTGAAGTAGGCTTCATAATGTTCGATATACCCTGGATCGTCATGTCTGAAATGAACTTCTACAGGGTTAATTTCCTGCCCGGAAAATTTTCGTGCAAAATAAAGCATCGATGTGAAATCATGCTCCACCATGCTGTTACACTGAAACCCGGGAATTACATTCGAATAGGAGACAATATAGATATCGTCTTCTTTTCGCATGTCAACCCGGACAGGTTCACAAATCAGCGGTGCAAACCGGCACCAGTGGGTCACTGCCTCGTAAATAGTCAAACTATTCCTGGCAATGATACTGACAAAGTGCATGGTGTCACGGCCGTAATCTTTTCTAAGCCTGAGACCTAATGCATTGTCACCGCTTTCGCTGATAGCCAGCTGCCACAGGTCGTCAAGCTGTCTGACGGTAATCCTGACATCTGAGTGTTTCAAAACATCCGGGGATATCCCTGTCTCATCGGAAATCGCGGACAGGGGAACACCTCTCGATAAAAGCAGATCGATAAGCGCAATAATTGCAATCGATGAGGTTGTATTTTTACAGGGCATAAAATATATTTCCATGAAACAAATTATCATCATATTGAGACAAGCAGACATGTTACTTAATGATAAATAGTTCTATACTATCAGCCTCAGTAAAAATCAAGCTGTAGCGATTTTTAAAATGAATGACTACTCGTCAATAAAAAAGTAACCATTTGCCCTTTTTGAAGGAGAAAAAAGATGATTCTTACAGAAGAAGAAAAGAAAATGCTTGGCGGTGACTTCGGCCCAGGTGTAAGCCGTGCCATGTCATTCCTGGTAGAATATGGTGAAGCCTTTGGCGCCCAGAAAATGATTAAAGTCAACAGCTCACATATATTGCCTGACCCGGTTGAATGGCTGGATACTCTTACAGAAGGTGTCGATACATTCAAGACCATGACGACCATCCATGCCGGTTCACCCTATAATACCGACCTTGCCGACACACTCGGTTTAAGAGAAGGAGAAGGCGGCTTTGCTGTTGAGCAGAATAAGATTGCCCTTGATACCTACAGAGCAAAAGGGGCTTTTCTAACATGCAGCTGCGCCCCGTACCTGATGGGAAACATCGTCAAACAGGGAAATGTTTTCACATGGGCAGGCTCCTCCGGTATCATTATCAATAATTCGCTGAATGGTGGCAGAGGCAACAGGGAGTCAGGTGTTTCCATGACATGCAGTGCCATTACAGGCCGTACCCCGGATATGCTTCTAACGACGGATGAAGGACGAAAAGCACAGCTTGTCTTTAGCCCGAAAGGTCTGGATCTTGATGCGATGTCAGAGGCTGACTATGGTGCGATGGGATATCATATCGGCAGCATCGCCGTAGAAAAAAATATTGCTCTCCATACGCTTCCCCCGTCAATACCCTTTGAAAAACTGAAATACCTTCTCTCCCCGATGCCTGTCTCCGGTGCTGTTTCCATGTGCCACATAACCGGTATCACACCAGAGGCAGCAACACTGGATCAGGCACTTGACGGCAGAAAACCGGAGGAGACCTTCTCCGTTGAGCTTAAAGATATAAAAGCAACAGCAGCACAGCTATCAACGGCAAAAAATGATGATGTCGATGTTGTCATGCTCGGCTGTCCCCACCTCACGATTATTGAAATCAGAGAAATCGCACAACTCCTTACGGGTAAAAAAATATCCGCCTCTGTTCAATTGTGGATCAACACCAATGAGGGTGTTTATGTTCTGGCTAAAAGAATGGGCTATATCGATATTCTTGAAAAAGCCGGAGCTATAATCCTCAGGGAAATATGTATTGCCATGTTTCCGTTTGGAAAACTTTCAAAAAACATGAGCAATGTTGCAACAAATTCAGCTCGATGTGCGCACTATATGGTTCGGGGCGGAATGGGTGACATTGTTGGTCAAAAAGTAATGGGCTCCATGTACGGTTCTGTTAAACAGTGTATCAACGCCGCCATAAGCGGAAAGTGGGAGGCATAAAGCATGAAAATAAAAGGTCGTGTTATCAAAAAAGGAAAGGTTGAAGGCGAAGCCGTTGTCATTTCATCCCCCTTCTCATTTGTCGGTGATATGGATATCGCAACCGGAGACGGTAATTTTTTACATGAATTAAACGGTCATAACATTGCCGGTAAAATTCTTGTTTTTTCCCAGGGAAGGGGAACCACATCGGCCGCCCTTGCCGGTTACTATGTCAAGCTTCTGGGCAAACTCCCTGCCGGAATGATCTGTCATGAAACTGATCCGGTTATAGCCCTGAATGCAATCATGAATGACTTTCCGGTCATGGACAGAACAGATGTTGATCCTGTTACAGCCATAAATACCGGCGATCATATTATTATGGATGCCGATGAAGGCATTATTGAAGTGATAAAGAAAGTATAAAAAGAGAAGTAGCAGGTAGTCACCAAGAAGTAAGTAGCCGGCAGAAGAAATCGCTTTGCTCTGCGTTTTTTTATAAAATGCAACGCCAACGGTGACCCTCCCACCGAATGCCGGCCCATGATACCTGCTGCTTATCTTTAAAAATCTAAAGTCGGAATGATATACAAAGCGCCCTGTTAATTATTCGTCCCCAACGACGTATCCCTCATTCCGGCTTTACCCCAACGTTGCATAAAAAATATAGTAAAAAGAGATAATACGTACAAATGACAGTGTGTATCCGTAATT
>JQIA01000737.1_pt1 | contig 17175 bp, 18 predicted proteins | sample 811431 | NCBI WGS metagenome assembly JQIA01 (sample SAMN02998118, study PRJNA258478) | marine sediment metagenome | biome: marine; feature: seafloor; material: sediment; isolation source: oil-polluted sediment collected from 3 locations (0.5 km, 0.7 km and 0.9 km)... | place: USA: Gulf of Mexico ...
GAAGCAAAGAAAAAAGCAGAAGACCACGCCATGATTGTTTTTGATAAGTTTTATAAGTATTAATAAAAATTAAAGTTATAAATGATATTTCTTAGCGTGTATTTACACATCAATCTCGGTGAAAGTATTTAATAACAGGGGATACAACCGAATGCTAGTTCTCACCTGATAACTAACATTCGCTTATATTCAAAGCTTTGATGGCACTACTTGTTTAGTGCAATCCACTACCATCAACTCAATTTTATCATTATCCTTAATCTTTATAAGATGTTCTTCCAAGTCAGAAATTGAATCATATTTCGATGGGTTTGGATAATTACCATCTTTAAACCATAAAACAAGAAAGATACCATTTCTGGAATTTAGACTTCTCATATACTTTGGTAATTGTTTGGTAATCCCACTATCTATGGAGCCATGCGCGAGCTTCAACTCAATACAGACATTATAAATATTACCCTTATCAGTATATGTACAGAGATAATCGAGAAAACCATTCCCGGTCATTGCTTCTCTTGTCATCTGTATACCAATACCATGACAAATCTTATTAAGATGTGAATAAACCAGTTTCTGTTGCTCTGTTTCTCCATAGGGTATATTTGTTTCTGGGTTACGTAATAATGTATAGATCCCATTGTTTTCAACATTATCTTTAAAAAAAATATGTAACAATTTAATCATAAATTTGCGGAGATTTGGCTCTGAATTTATATTTGTATTAATTAATAAGTCGCGAATCGCATAAATATCATCAGTTATATTTAATTCGCTTAAACGCTGGAAATATCCCCTTACATTATCTGCATATTCATCCCTGGTTTGTATAAAAACAGATACAAAGCAAAAACTGTTATCATCAGATTTAATAACTTTTGATATATATGTAGAAAATAAATTAATACTTATCGCTCTTTTTGAGATATCCAAGTACCGATTTATAATTGAATAATTCTCTAAAAACAATCCTATCACAAATTCTTTATGCGGGTAGTATGTTCGACCGATTAATGCATTTTTTTCTGTAAAATCGACAGGTTCATGGCCACTTTCAGTTAGGCTTAAATGAGGTACATACAAGTCATTAATAAGCAACTCAACATAGGTATATTCCCCTGTGTAATCAGGGTCTTTATCATCAAAAAAAGCAAAAGACATTCCAGTTATATTAAATTTCCGAAGCGCTATGAAAATTGGGTCTGACCAAAGACTTTGTACCTTTGAACATCTAAAAGAAACCGTGTCGTTTAATTTTACAAAATGCGGCATGAATTCTGTAGTCTTACACGGTATGGTAAAGCATATCGTAGTATTTAAAGACAGATTACGTTTTGTTTGTGCAGACATTACGCCCCAAAACGTTTTAAAACTTGAAAAAGATGACGTAGACGGGTCATGGGGTTTATGTGTTCGGCCATATGTTTCTGCCAAATCATTTATTTCCTGTTCAGAAACAATAAGGTAGGCATCGTTTAAAAAAAATATTCTCCGTATAATTAGGGATTGAAGCCGTGTTGACTCGCAGTCGTTTAATAAAGCTTTCAGGTAATCATATAGTTGAATTAATTTTCCTTCCAGGATAAACGCATCAGCTATTGCCAGCAAATATTTTGAACACATCTCAATAATAAAGGCAGTATCAACCGTCAGTTTACCATCTAAAAATATATACTTTTCATCTAAATCTATATTCTCTTTTATAAAATCAAACCTGCTTCCATAAAGATCTAATGCTATCGTTGTTGGTAATTTTATATCATGTATTTCAGAAACAACTGGGACCAACATTTCATGAAAAGAATTAATCTTTGATTTAATCAGCTCAAGATATTCCATACACAGAGATTCAAACTTAAATTTTAATAAAACCTTATCAGACCTGATAAAGCGTGTGGTTATTTCTTGAGCCTGCAAAATGCCGTTAGGGGATGTGCCTCTCTCAGCTTTTTTATACAGCCTAAGCAGCATTTCGTCAGTATAATCATTAAATGGTTTTTTTTGGAGCTCACCATTCTCTTTATTTTGAATTTCAAATACCAGAGGCTTTTTTTCTTGACTTAACGTACCTAAAATTGAGTATATTTTTTTTATAGTACCCACCGTAACGACATCATCTGCATGGCCTGAACCAGACAACAGTAAAAGTACCTCTTTGGCATAAAGAGTTACTGTATCTTTAGGTATTGTCGTAGAAAACATTAATCTTATCCTTGCTCTTTATCCAATAGTTGCACCTTATAATGAAACACCAGTGCATCCCGGGCAAACTCCCCGATATTGGTATTCCGCTCCCCGGTAAACACCATGCCCTCCAGGGCTTTTATTTTATCGATAGTTGCCAGGGCAAGATAAGCCGGTGTCGGATCAACCTTTGCAGATTTAAAGATGGAGTTGTTTAAAGGATTTTCTATATATTCAAAATTAATTGCTGCGGTAGAATTTCTAAGGAATGAGTGATTATTAATATATTTGTTAATAATATTGTTAACACCTTCAGCAAATTGAACCATCGAATCATCTTCAGGCAGTTTGCCATATCTCTTAGATGTTGAACTTTCCCATCCATTTGGCCCCATATGCCCAATAACAAACCATAGCCCCGGCTCGTTCTGCTTATCCTCTTGCGTTAACCTTCCCCCGATATTCATTCTTGTATTACGAAGATCCAATATCTGTGATGCAATCTTCGGTTCATTTCGATTATGATACCCGGATTGTATCCTTGAGTTTGGATGATTTCTAACTTTCGAGACAAGCAGGCTCTCAAACAATTCAGCCTTGATCTCTTCCTTTGTTTTCTCTTTTACCGGAGCTGGCGTATCTTTCGCCGGTGTAAAGTATTTGCTGTTATTGTCGGCCAGTGCAGATCCGGCCAGACAGAATGCAGCTACAATAATAAGTAGAATATGTTTCATGATAAAATCCTTGTTGTATGTGAAGGCGATACCGGTATTCTTAACCGAGTGTTCAACAGGATTGAACCTTAAACCGGTAAAAATGTCAATCAGCAAAATAAAGGCAATTATTCTCAAATGAATAATTTCGCCCTTTTTATTCATTTGAGAATAACAAAAAGCCCAAAATGTTCAAAATCATAAACTCAGGCCATACACAAAATTTCTACCTTATATAAAGGGGGGATTTTGGGGCAGCAGGGAAAAAACAACAATTCGTCACAGGAAATGGGTCTTTCGAACAGAAAATGTTGAATTTTGACCTGTTTTATGAAAAGGTTAAAATGAAGTGTCAGGAATACCGGTATAAATTTATTGGGGTTCAGTCTGCATATCGTCACAGGAAATAAAAATGTAATTAAATTAACGAATACGATAATTACACTTGACTTAAATTAACGAATCCGATAATATGAATTAATAACGTCTGAAGCGATAAAATCAACAATGGGAGATAAAATGAATTCGACACTAAAAGAAAAATGCATTGCAGATGCAAAAGCTATGGGAACTGAATTATTCCCTGTTGATTGTGTTGAAATTTTGGAAAAACATTACAAGGGACGTTTGGAAATCATGTTACCCAAAACCATTATTAAAATGGTGGAAGATTTAATGTCTGTAGAAATAGATATTATCGATAATCATGAAATTATAAAAGCTGTCGAGGATTGGCTAAACGAACCATTTTGAAAAGGATAAATATGGACATAATTCAAAGTCAGATCGCAGACCAAATTGGAGATATGATAACTCTATATATTCATTTTACAGACGATAAACCAGAGGTTATACCAATATACAAAAACCAAAGGGGGCTCTATTTTATTGAGCCGCAGTTTCGACTCCCCAAATTGATATCACCGGCTCTGTGCATAGAACTTACCAGGCAAATTACAGGCAACAAGATATCTATTACTGATCCTTTTGAAATACCCGGTACGTATGATGAAATCAAATCCGGTATGTCTTATGATGATTTCTTTACTAAATATTACAATCAGAACACACTTGGTATTAAAGACGCTGCCCTGGCTCTTAAAAAAACGGAGGGGCGTATAAGACAGATATTAAATAAGATGGATAGTATAGACTTAGAGGCACTTGGTATTTATAAAAATTCGTCTGGTTGGCAGATACCACCGGACGCTATGATACAGCCACCCCTTTCTGATATGCCGGGTTCCGGGAAAAAAAGTATAGGCTTATCCGATGATGAAGTGAAAGAGTTAATAGAATGGAAATTAAAATGGGCGAATGATTTGTTGAAAGAAAACGGTCTGCCTGAAGGTATTCTTCAGACATGGAAAAACACAATTGTTTTAGATGGTCTGCCTGAATATTCGCAGCTTATTAACGGAATCAAGGCAAAACTGGGATTTGTGGGTGCAACAGATGCCGTTATGTGGGGCCGTAAAATAGTGAAAAACTCAAACGGTGAATTAGATTCTAAATCACTTCCCGGCAGTAGACCTGCTTTGGATATTGATATCAGGACACCCAGGGGGCTTATTGCATTATTGGTTTTTATTGACGAGCTTTCCCAGGAATGGCGGCAATTTACGGATTGAATTTAAAAAGATTTTTTAACTCATTTAAAACAGGGAAGCGGCATGGTAAAAACATTAGAAAATGAACAGACAAATTGGATACCATTTGAAAAAATTATCAAACTTGCTACGCCTGAACTTGTCGACAACTCACCATTTCTGAAAACACAGAAAGTTCGGGAGAGTTTTATCCATGATTTTATGTTTATGGGTACAGTAATAGATTCTTGTGTTCCAGGAAAAAGAATCTACCTTTACAAACATTCTGAGACTAAACGATATATGAATATTGATGATGACGGTCAATGTTATAGTTATAAAGAAAGTTTCTATCAACCAATAAAAACACAGGCAGCGTTATTGACAGCTTTCGAATGCTGATGAATTTAACATATTACAGGTAAGATATCGTTTGATACGTTTACGCTAATTTAAAGGAAAAAAACAATGAAAGCTAATGAAAAATTTATGGCCATGATAAAACCCTATCCGTTTGCAACAAATTTCGTCTCTGAAACAGGATCGTCCTATTCCTTAGATATAAAAGCTATCAAAGAATTTCTTACGGTCTGCTCTTCAGGTGAAAAAATCTTGTTACAGTTTTTTTGTACTCTTTGGTCAAGAGAAGACAGTTTTGATTTTAGCATCCTTGATGCCGGGGCACTTCCTGACAAAGACAGAAATGTTATTGTCTCCTGGTTACAAGATCCGTTCTGGCCTTGATGAACTTAACTCTAACTAATGAGGTTAGTACATGAATATAATAATTGACTTTATTTAAAAGGAAAAACCTATGGAAATCACATATGAGAATGAAATAAAAAAGGAATATCGGAATGTTGAAAACTGGTTAGATCAATTTTTTAATATTGGGGCTTCGATGCTTTGGGCTGTTGGTAGCTGGTTAATGTTATCTATTAGTTCAATTGGTTTTCTATGTATAATTTTCGCTCTGTATTATGATGGTAGACCGGTTGTATTGACTGATTTGCAATCAGATTTTAAAGGCTTGGTGGTGTGCGTTTTTAGTGTGGCCTCCTTAGTGGTCTTGCTATTTGGTTTGCCAAAAAAACTACGCAATGTTTTTGAAAATAAAGCATGGGATAGACTTTCCAGATATGAAGCAATAAAAAACCAGTTTGATAGTCGGGTAACCACAACGGATAGCCTGTTGCTTACATACGGGCTTATCACTCAGGATGATATTGAAACCCGTCAAAGGAATAAAACCGGTGACGAGGTTAATAATGGGTGATGGTGAAATAATAGTTCGGAATCGATTTACTGACCTGCTGGCCCCGGATCAGGAAAATGATTTTTTAAAGTTGTGGCTGGATATGTATTTTGAAATCGAGGTCACAACCAAAAAATCGTCTCAGGAGGTTCAGGCCCGTGATTTAAACCTGCTGATTGCGTTCCTGATCGATGCGACCGGGAGTGATTACCGGCTCAACTGGACACCGAGAGAATCAGCTGAGTTTAAAAATTATCTTCAGTCGGTCATTAATGAAAAAACCGGAAAACGCCGGTGGAGTGATCGAACGATAAACCGGATTATCGCCCATGTTAAGACTTTTGCGAAATGGATCAATAAAATTGCACCATTTCCCCTGGGAAACCCCATGGAAAAGATAAAGGCGTTACCGGTGGGAAACACCTTAGAGATCGAGCGGGCCATAACGCCGCCAGAAAGACGAAAGATTTTAGACGCTGCCGATCTTCTTCTTACACACGGAGGCCTGTCAAAAGACAGGCTCAGGTTTAAAGATATCAAAACAAGACCTGTCCGGAAAGGCTACCGGCCATATCGTAACCGAGCAATAATTTATACGCTTATTGAAAGCGGTATGCGGCGTAATGCAGTAACCACCATTAGTATAGATGATATTGATATCGATCTTAAAACGGTAAAGGTGGTTGAGAAAGGCGGGGGACAGCGCACCTGTAATATAAGCACTGAAGGTATCAACGCTATACGTGATTATATTATTAATGAACGGGATCTGGATACGGACCACTGGCAATCTCAAGCTTTGTTTTTAGCAGCCAAAACGACTAAAAAAAGTTCTGGCCGGTTAAAGGCCTGGACAATTAATTATATTTGGAGTGAGGTTTGTAAAAGCCTTAATATTAAGAAATCACCCCACTCTGCAAGGCATGCCATGGGGAATTATATTATGAAAAAAACCGGGAACCTTGCAGCTGTTCAAAGGCAGTTAGGACACCGAAATCCTGCATCTTCAATGCAGTATGCACGAATTACAAATAAAGAACTTAATAATTTGCTCGATGAACGATAATGGAGGTTGATTTTGATAGAACATTTCACTGATAAAATATTTATTGATTGGTTTCCTGAAAATGAAAAATATCTTTCTCCTGACGTTATTTTTCGGCTTAAACCTGTATATTTTTCTAAATATTCTCCAAAGAATGGCGGTTCTTTTAAGCTCTTGTTATACAAAGTAGACAGGAAATATGTTGGTTTTTTACGTTATAATATAAGCGAATATAGATGTATAGAGCTTGAATATATTGCTGTAGAGCCTGAAAATCAAAGAAATGGCATAGGGTTTGAGCTTGCTTCATATGCGATTGATGAAGGTATAAAAAACAAATGTGTTGAAGTGTCAGCAAGATATTCTTATGCTGCTAAACGATTAATAGAAACACTTGAAATAGAGTATAAATCCCAAGTAAATTTTGAAAAATGTGTACCGATAGAAAAGGAAAGTGAATGAATAAATTAGTATTTTTTTTAATTATTTTTGTTTTTTCTTCAGCTGCCATAGCTGAAACATACGGTAATATAACTGTTGATAAAATAGTAAGTGTTTATGATGGCGATACCTTCAGGTGTAATATTAAAGACTGGCCGAAGATAGCTGGTAAAAATATAGCAGTACGAGTGAAAAATATTGATACACCTGAAATAAGATGTAAAAAATCATATTCTGATGATGATTGTAAAAGGCTTAAGACGCTTGCAAGAACAGCAAGACGATTAACCGAAAATTTATTAAAAAGAGCGAAAGTTATTGAACTCAGGAATATTGAGCGGGGTAAGTATTTTAGACTCCTGGCTGACGTTTATGTTGATGATAAAAATTTAGCTGAAATTTTAATAAAAAACAAGCTGGCCGTTCTGTACGATGGCGGTAGAAAAAGTGATTGGTTAAAGGATAAGGATAAATATGAATCAAAATGAAAAAGCTGCTTTTAAAATTGATAAATTTGTTAAAAAATTCAAAAAGAAGAACAAAAATATCGACGAAATAGTCGGCTCTCCGGAAATTATGCAATACATGAACAGGTTTAAAAGTATTATGGATAATTCTGTAGAGGGAGAGCTTGAATACCTTATATCCAAATATGATTCATTTTATGAATTCGCTAAGTTTTTAGAAAATTTTGCAGGAGCAATTAAAGCTGGCACTTTTAATGATTTGTTATAAAGTGTTGCATAAATAAAAAAGACGGCCTAAAAACAGGCCGTCTGATCCCAATCCCTTCTTATAATTAGGACAATTACGTTTTTTTATATAAGCCTTAATTAAAATTACTGCAACAATTTTCGTGAGTTTGGACAATTACCCCCTGTAAGGGATATAGCAACGAGTCCTTCGTAATCCAGCCAAATAAACAGAGCCAATACTTTACATACTATCAATACTATTTATACTTTAATTATTCATTTTCTCTTTAAGCCCTGCGGAATGCTGGAACGTTACAACCTTTCTTTCTTTAAGCATCATAGCTCTACCAGTGGCAGGATTGCGGCCGTTTCGTTCATTTTTTTGACGAACTGTGAACTTTCCAAATCCGGAGATTAAAACTGAATCACCATTTTCTAATGATTTTTTCATAATTTCAATAAGCTGCTCAACCAGGTTCACAGATTCTTTCCTTTTAACGCCCAATCGGTCAATTACACTATCTATGATGTGATTCTTAGTTAATGCCATGATTATCTACTCCCACCGGTTAATCGTACAAAATTCAGATAGCTTTGATAGTTTTCTATTGTAATATCATCATCTTTAAATATATCAAGGTTCCAGAGATATTCATGTTCCTGGTTTGTTATATTAAGTGTAATGTTCTGGTACATGTTATCAATTATTATCAATGCTTTTGCTGGTGGTAGCCCACGCATAAGCGTTATATCAGAAACGCCGAGAATACCGCTTATTTCAACTATTTTCTTTACTGATATACCGACATAGCCACCTTCAAGTTTGGCTATATACGACCTTTGTGTTTCCAATATTTCTGATATATCTTTTTGTTTAAAACCCTTGGTAATCCTCCAATATTGAATAGCCTTACCAATAGAGAGTGTTCTTTCTTTATAATTACCCATCTTAAACCCCACTATATTTTAATTTATAGCCATAAAACCTTATAAATCGCAGTAAATCAAAGATTTCACTAAATTCTGTTTTTCAAAGAAAAAATAAGATTAAAATCATGAAAAAATCATTAGAAAATTAAACCATTGTTATTTTTGAATTTTTTGTTTTTTATTTTTTGTGCCGGCGATCAGATCCGGAACATGGCCAGCTGCTTCAGGAACGTTCCGGAGGGAAAACCAATTTCCCTATAATCGCCTCTTATTAGGCATAACCGGAAATTATAGTTTATTGGGCGATAGGGAAGGATTGGTTTAAATTTGTTGGCCAATGGTTCGGCTTTGTATAAACCGGAACCATTGGCACATTTTTTTATTATGACATAACTTCAGGCGGCGTAATGTTAAACATCGTTATTAAACAACGCCAGCATTTTAAACGAACAGCTTTACACTCAGCAGCTGTTAATGTCAGCTTATTATTATCTGAATCGAAGCCCTGTTCAATATCAATAAGATCATTTATTGGCAGATAACCAACTACTTCATCAAGCCCTTTAGATTTTTTAAATAACACATCAACCGCTATTTTTTTTCTCTTGGTCTTTTTAGATACATGGAGATAAAAAGAATATTGATTCAGTTCTCCGACATGAAAACCTTTACCGTTTTTTGTTTGAAATCCATTGCTGGCATACATATTTTTTTCCTTTATCGCTGTGAGTTAATAGGGGCATCCAGTTTTTTAAACTTCTATTAAAGACAAGTTGAAGGTTGAGTCTGAGAACTTGCTCTTAACAACTGAAACAAGAGAACCTTTTGTCGAAACATTACTGCCGTTTTTTAGGCTCGAATAATGCTCATTGTTTGTATACAGATACAAATAGTATTCAGGAAAAGATCCAATATTGTTGTTATTGTACTGGAATACTGCGACAAATTTCTTTTTTATTTTTGAATTATTATTTTCTCTAAATTCGGTCAAAAGGAGATCAAAAGAGAAAACCCTGTCTTTCAAATTATTGTTAATCCATTTTTCTCTACCAATATCATTTAAATCCTTCATGATGATATGTATAAACGACAAATCTGAAAGCGCTTTATCTTTTGCACTATAATATCGTTGCTTATTATTTAATATCCATGCGATATCCTCGGTAATTTTGTTTAAATAACTATTTGTATCAAAGATTAAAGGGAGAACATCGCTCCATTGGTTCGTTGAACTATCTAAACCTTGCATTTTTACAAGGTTTGAAGTTATAGAGCCATTTGTTTTGGTTATAGAAACCTTAAATCTGATAGAAACCAAAACATCTACTGCATAAATATAACCTGAGCGAAATTCATTTTTGAAAATATCAACTTCTTGTATTTTTGTATTTCTTTGAGCTAACGCTTCAACAACAGCTGGATATAACGGTAGCTGACCATCGTATACAACTGGCATAATTGGGGTTGTGGCACATGAACACAATGAAAATATTAAACACGTTGTAATTACAAATTTTAACATCCCTTTTTTTTCATTAAGCCTCATTTTATTTACCCTTTTTTTAATTTTATTTGTTTCAAATCCATTACTGATTAAGATTTATTTACATTGGTGGAAACGGCTCATAAGGGTTACTGCTGTCATATTGCATATCAACAATATAATCGAAATAATCAAAATTCTCTGGGTGATCTACATCGTACACTTTATACGTGACATGCCATGTATAATAATTTACGTAGTTATGACGAATAATAGTGTCGTGGGTTATGCTAAAAAATCGCATCATAACTTTTCCAGTATCAGAATTCATAGTATACACTGGTTGGGGTGTTGGGTTTTGATAAAGGAAATAAGTATCATCTGACCAATCTATTAATTCTGTAGGCATATTTTCTAAAACATATTTTAAATTTTGTGTTGCTGTGACGGTCGGCATAAAAGTTGCCCATCCTTGACCTTCCCCCCCAGCACCACTACTCGAAACCCAATATACATTTTCCCTCACATCTGTTGCAGTTATTTTAATTCCTATATAAGCTGTTATAGATAAATTTTTTATACTAAAATTTTCTGAATTTTCGACATCTGCAACTTTAACGCTAAAATTATTTTCATTACTTTCATAGCTTATACCTGTAATTTGACCGGATTCAGGATTTATATATAACCCCTTGGGTAGAGAGCCTGAGTATATTGAATAATGATTATCATTATTGCCACCGGAAATATTCACAAGACTATTGTAGTTTGTGACACTCTCCGAATATGGTAATGAATTGGTAGTAATTTCTACCTTTGGGCCACAGTCAGTAACCTGAAGAGTATAATCACCAACTGAATCTTGGGTTTGCATGTTTTCAACTTTCACAAAATATATACCAGGCGTACAAGTGAAATATATTTTTGAATATATTTCACCGTCAGAATCGTTATTGTTTTTTATTATATTGTATGCTGAATCATAAAGGATTAAATTTGTATCTGTAATTTTTGATAGAAATTCTGTTTTAATTTTTATTACTGAACCAGCAAAAGAAGACAGATCGATTTTGAAATAATCTACATCAGTCCCGGTGTTAAAAGTATGATTTTGGTTTTCCCCTGGCGTTATGACTTTAGCAGATGAAAAATCATTATCCGGTTCAAATGCATCCTCGTAAAATTCAACTACTTTTAATACATAATTTTTCGTAGTTGTATTTTCAGTATTTTCATTATCAACACATGTAATAGATATTACTATTTCTTGTGCCCCCTCATCCGTAGAGCCTGAAATAACACCTGTCTCAGTGTTTATTGATAAACCCGTTGGTAGAGTGTCAGCAGTGAATGTATATCCACCAGTACCACCGCTCACTAAAATTTCTTTTGTATATTCCTCTCCAATAAGAACATCATGTAAAGTATCAGTTATAAATGATATTCTACTTCCACAATCAGTAACTCTTATTGCATAATCACCGTAATCACCATGCATTTCATATATATTCAAAAAAAAAATATCTTTCTTTGTACTTTCAAAAATATATTTAGAATAATCTTGAAAACCACCATTATTATCTGTACCAAGAAGTTCATGAGAATTATCAAACAACGATATAACGGTGTCTGTCTCTTCGCTTAGAAAAAGTGTCTCAATTTTTATCAGATTTCCGATATCTGTACTGTTAAGGTCTAATTTAAAATAATCATATTCATTTTGAATATTAAACGTATGGTTTTGTTCTTGACCGGGTAGTATCGTTGTTGACTCTGTAAAACTGTTATCTGGCTCATAAGCATCTGGATAGAAATCAACAATTTTTAGGGCAAAATCTTTTTCCGTAGTAACACCGGTGTAAATATTGTCAGCAATTATTACTGTAATAACATAATCACCTGGCACAGCCGTTACATTACCTTGAATTGTTCCTAATTGTGAAATTGTTAATGTCCCTGGTAAATTAAACGCTGTATAATGAAAATCTCCAGAGCCACCTTCAACAATAATATTTTCAGAATAAGGGCTGTTTTTTAGAGCATCTTTCAATGAGTCGGTAGAAATTTTTAATTTGGGCCCACAATCAGTAACCTGAAGAGAATAGTCACCTGTATCGTTTTCACTCTCAGAAACTTTTACATAATAAATACCAGGTGTGCACTCATCCAGTAATAAACTATAACTACCATCCCCACTATTTGTATCAGTTTTTAATAATGTATTATCTGAAGAATAAAGAGATAGATTAGTATTTGTAAGCTTTGTATAGAATTTCGTTTCAATTTTAATGATATTACCTGATGTAACATCTGTTAAATCTAATTTGATAAAATCAATATCATTAATATTATTAAAATTATGGTTCTGTTCTTGCCCTGCTCTCATAGTTTTCGCATTGATAAAAGAATCATCTGATTCATAAACATCTGGATAAAAATCAACAACATTAAGAGTATACATCACTTCGTCATAAGTACCTGTATATTCATTATCAAGAACCCTTAAAATAAATGTATATGAACCTGTGTTAACGGCTATTTCACCCGTAATTAAACCAGTTTGTGAAATTGTTAAATTAGCCGGTAGATTACTAATTTCATAGGTATAATTTGTTGATCCCCCTGTTACGAGTATTTGCTGATTTAAACTTTCGCCACGTTTAATATCTGGTATCGTTAAAGTGTTTATTTTAATTTTTTCGCCAGTATTTTTTACCTTGATCGAATAATCACCGATGCTATCGCCAGCTTCAGAAACTTTCACATAATAAATACCAGGTGTTGTACATTCATAAACTATTTCTGAAAAATTTCCATCACCACTATTATTATCAGTTACAATTACCTGTTTATCAATCGAATAAAGAGATAGAATGGTATTTGTATCAGTTGTTAGTAAACATGTATTTATAATTACTACATGCCCTGCTGTAATGCCTGTTAAATCTAATCTGATAAAATCAACATCACCACTAATATTGAAATTGTGGTTCTGTTCTTGCCCTAACTCAATTGTATTAGCAGTATTAATTGTATTATTGCCTGCCCCAACAGATTCATAAACATCAGGATAAAAAGCAACGACACTAAGCGTTAAATTTTTATCTTTTTTAGTATTAGTCATATTATCGACAACACTTAAAAGAAAATTATAATCATTTGCAACCGCAGTTACTGTGCCAGTAATCGCACCATTATTAGGATTAACAACTAAATCGCCCGGTAAATTTACAGCCGTAAATGTATAATCCCCTGAGCCACCTTCAACAACAATATTAAATAAATAATTAGTTCCAATTTTAGCATCAAGCAGAGTCTCTGAAACTATTTCAAGATTATCATAAACAGTAAATGTATAATTTTTTACCTCTTTTTTATTCTCAATTGCTTTATCAGTAACCGTTACATTAATACTATAATCATCTGTATTAGCTGTAATTGTACCAGATATAATCCCTGTTTTTTGATCTATAAATAAATTGCCCGGTAAATTATCAGCAGTAAATGTATATTCGCCGGAGCCACCGGTTGCGATAATCTGCTCATTATATGTTTCACCAACCGGCACACTCGGTAATTGCTCCGGCAAAATTGTAATTTTCTTACCTGTATTTTGAACTTTTAAATCGTAATCGCCTAAATTGCCATAAAATTCAGATACTCTGACATAATAAAGAGCTAAGTTGTCACAGACATAAAACAACGAAGAACATTCCTCTAAAAGTGTATTATTTTTTATTGCTATAATCTGCTTGTCTGCATCGTACAATTGTATATTAATAGAGGTTGAACTGGTATTCCAGCACCCCTCAATTAATATTTCGTCATTAATCGCGACTTCTGTTAAATCAATAATAGCAAAATCATTATCACCATAACGGTGTAAAGTGTGAATTTGAAAATCATCACCTGGTTTTATTGTATTTATATTTTCATCGTCACCATCAGCCGCTTTCTTCTGTTGTTCTGGGAAATTATCATCTGGTTCATATGCATCCGGTACGAAATTTTCAACATTAAAGATATATTCTTTAGTGTCATAATTTTCTAAATAATTTATATCAGTTGCCGTGACTGTTATAGTATAAGCAGATGGCAATACATTAATTATACCTGAAATAATACCTGTTTCAGTGTTTATTGATAAACCGTTTGGTAGATTATCAGCAGCGAATTTATATTCGCCGGAACCACCAGTCACTTCGATTTCAATTTCATATTCACTATTTTGCTGACCAATATGAAAAGACTCAGTTGTAATATCTACACGTGAGCCGTTTTGTTTACCACCGCTTGAGCTACTACCGCAGCCAATTGAAAAAAATAACATTAAACACAATACGAAGCTAAAGCCCGTTTTTAGGTGAGATTTCATTGAGTCAAAGATCCTTGGGTGTTGATAAAATGATTGATAAACTTTGTCGAAAGATGTAAGCATGGCTTCAGTTCTCCTTTTAAGAGCTTTTAATAGGGGGATTAGGCGTACATAAGAGGCACTACTCTTGTGTACGTCGCTTCTAATTTATGGAAAATATAGGTAACTATTATACCTAACGAAGAAACTTTAACAGGCGCAGTTTCTTTTTTTTGTTCCCTTATATGACAAAAAAACAGGTAAAAAACAAACATTAATTATAATTGCTAAATTTTTAACCGAAGTGACACATTACCGGGCTTTATCTTAAATATTAAATTGTCATATTGATCTCGGATTAAAAATATTAAAAACGGAATTATAATAAAAAATGCACCCGTAACTTTCATCAATAATTCTGTCTCAAAAATAACAAAGCATAAGCCAAGAACTAAAAAACAGAGACTTATAATTTTAGAGGCAAAAATAAAAATACCACGTGAAAACAGTAAAAAATTATAAACAAGATATTTCATTTTATTATCCTTTTCACCACTGTTAATTTATCAAAAAGTTACCAGTAACTAAATATAGAAGAACCACCGGCACATGTCAATTAAATTGTTACCAGTAACGAATATTAAATATAGTCCTGAGGTAATTTTTATGTTTCCATTAATAAATCTTTAAATGTGTATGAACCATTATCATAACCTACAGCCACAAGTTCTTGAACTCTCCGTACACCTGAGATTTTCCCAATAAAAACTATTATGTCAACGGTTTCTGCAATCATTGATTTAGATATCGTTCGGGTTGCTTCAAGGGCTAACTGCTCTAATCGTCTTAAACTTTGCCTTGCGGAGTTTGCATGTACTGTCGCGGCACCGCCTGGATGGCCAGTACCCCACGCTTTTAAAAGTTCCAAGGCCTCGCCACCCCGTACCTCACCAACAAAAATACGCCCTGGATTCATTCGCATTGTTGCCTTAACTAAAGCCCTCATATCTGCAATACCGTCAGACGTTCGCGATGCAACATGATTAGGGATGTCACATTGAAGTTCTATTGTATCTTCTATTATTATTACTCGTTCATTTAAGAGAGCTATTTCTTTTAACAATGCATTTACAAATGTTGTCTTTCCTGAACCGGTACCCCCGGCAACCAATATATTCTTTTTTTCCCCTATTGCCCGTTTTAAAAGACAGGCAACATTTTCAGTCATAACGCCTTGTTCAACATATTCATCTAGGCTAAAGATTTTTGACGCTTTTTTCCGAATTGTAAAAGCAGGGTTTACAACAACAGGCGGCAGCAAGCCTTGGAACCTAAACCCGCTCCCTGGTAACTCTGCTGATAAAATAGGATTATCGCTATTACATAGTTCTTGCCCTGCCCCATTTGATGCTACGATTCTTATTATCATTTCGGCTTTAGTCGTTGATATTGTATGGCCTGTATCAGAACAACCATTTGATAATCGATCCTGCCATAATTTACCATCAGGATTAAGCATCAATTCAATAATGTCAGGGTCTTCTAATAGTGCTGTGATCTCTTCACCGAAGGCACCTTTTAAAAGGTTTAACAATCGGGATTCTGATTCTTTGATAAGGTCGATATCCATTATATACCCTTTAAACGTTCATTTCATCATGAGACATTTGTGCTATCATTTCGTCATTATTCACTTGTTCGGCCATTTCATCCGATGCCATTTGTGCATTCATTTCGTCATGATTTACTTGTTCGGCCATTTCATCCGGTATCATTTGTTCGGTTATTTCATTATGATTTACTTGTGCGGCTATTGCATCATAATCAATCTGTTTAACTTCTTCCTCTAATGAGAGGAACCGGGGGCCGCTATTATTAGAACCTTTCTTTTTTTTCTTTTTCTTCGGTGGTGCCGGTAAATTTTCCTGACTTTCTAAAATAAGGTCCGGTCTCATATCAAATGCTATATTTATCTCTTCATATTCAACATATGTTAATTCACTTCTAACGATTCCATCAAAATTCGCAAAACCAGCAAGGCAGGTTAATTCGGGTAAAAATTTTATATCTGATTCCATTACTAAAGGTTCTTTTTTTCGCTGTGTGGCAATTGACATACCGTCCTTAAAGTCTGAGACTCCCATAGAAGATGTTTTGTTGCTTTCATAAAATTCTACTTTAGTGAAAGTCTCGGCGGCGATTTTTTGTTGTTTATCACCAGAAAGAGCCATTACGACGCTGTTACCACATGAATTAACCATGCTATCCCGGACTTTATTGCCGTATATTTGATCTAATTGTGCATAACTTTGTGTACCAAGGAAAATCTTACCACCTTTTGATCTTATTAATGTTAATATGTCCACAATTGAACCAAGTTTCTGTAAGGTGTGAACCTCATCAAGTTTAAAGTAGATACTTCTATCATCATCATCTGGCATTGATAGCAAACGTCTGCCAAGAAGGTCTATAAACAAGGATAAAAC
>JQIA01000738.1_pt1 | contig 17171 bp, 18 predicted proteins | sample 811431 | NCBI WGS metagenome assembly JQIA01 (sample SAMN02998118, study PRJNA258478) | marine sediment metagenome | biome: marine; feature: seafloor; material: sediment; isolation source: oil-polluted sediment collected from 3 locations (0.5 km, 0.7 km and 0.9 km)... | place: USA: Gulf of Mexico ...
TGTGCGTGCGGTGACTGATATGACTAGTATGTTTGACTCCGCTAGCGCCTTCAATCAAGACATTAGTAGTTGGGATGTGCGTGCGGTGACTGATATGACTAGTATGTTTGACTCCGCTAGCGCCTTCAATCAAGACATTAGCAGTTGGGATGTGCGTGCGGTGATTGATATGACTAATATGTTCGAAAGTGTCACCCTCGCGACGGCCAACTACGATGCAATATTAAACGGTTGGAGCGTACTAAGCTTACAAAACGATGTACGTTTTAGTGGTGGAGGCAGTACCTACTCTGCTTCGTCACAGGGTGCGAAGGATACTTTAACAGATACTTATAACTGGATAGTGACTGATGGCGGTGTTGAACCTTAGGCTGTTCGACACAATCAAATAGTTAAATAGAGGGACGCCTATTCCGCCTCGTTTTATCGAATCTAAAAGTTGAATAAACCAGCGAACTAACTACGTGACTGACCGTTTTTGGCGCGTTACAGCCGCTAATAAATCCAATTTTCGGTAATACACTTGAGTTTTATCGACATAATTAGGGGAGGTTCGTGCGGTTCGTGATAGGTACACTCTATTTAAACCACTTTTTGCCATTTAATAATCAGTTAATACAAGTTTTATGCATTTTTAATTACTCATATTGCGCTTAATGAATTGATCATTTGATGCCTATCCTATTTTACATTTGATTCTCTAATGTAGAAATCTGATATTTTGTTGTAGCGAGTAATACGCTAAAAACTGAAAAAATTTAAAGAATCAAATCTGATAGAAGCGCTAGAAGTTTTTTGATGGTTAGGAGGCGCTAAATGACAATCACATTTAAGTTCTCAAAGTGATTGAAAGTGAATGAATGATCATTCACAAATGCAAGTATGGAAAGTAAAAAAGACCTTATATTTAAGGCAACTCTCAAATTAATCACCGAAAACGGCCTTCACGCAACTCCTATGTCTAAGGTTGCGAAAGAAGCTGGTGTTGCAGCGGGAACCATTTATTTACACTTCAAAAACAAAGAGGATTTAATCAATCAACTTTATTTAAACCTTAAAACTCAATCTGTTGAAGCATTAACCGCAAACCTTAATTCCGCGCTTTCTGTAAAAGATGGTGTTGAGTTGGTTTGGAATAATGGTTTAGCGGATCGGTTAGAGGAGCCTGCTCGTTTTCGATTTATGCAACAATATACAAATTCTCCTTATATCGAAAATGTCACTAGAGAAGAAGGCATTAAGTTATTCAGCCAGATTATTCAGTTATGGCATCAAGGAAAGTCTGAAAAAATCATTCGTGATCTAGACGATTTAGTTATTTATGCGATGTTATTTAGCCCACTTGACGCATTGGCTAAACAGCATTTACAGGGTCAATTTGATTTAGAAAAAACTAGAAAAGAGGTGTTTCAATCTTGTTGGAATGCCATTAAATATTAATCTAAGCAATCAGGAGTTAGATATGAGAATAAATAAATTTAGTTTGGTTTCAGTAGTGCTATTTGTTGTTCTTAGTTTTGTTTCCAATGATACCGCAGCTTATTGTAAGGAGACTGATTCTATGAATAAATCAATAGTGAAAGAGTTTTTTAAAAACTTTAGTGCCGGAAACATAGGTGAAGCATTTGCGCTGGTCAGTGATAATGCAAGTTGGTGGGTTCCTGGCGATTTACCCTTCTCTGGTACAAAAACTAAAGCTCAATATTTGCAAGTCGTCGGTGCAATTAAAAAAGGATTTCCAAAAGGTTTAAAGCTTAATATCGTTTCAATGATTACAGAAGGTAATACTGTCGCAGCTGAAGTGGAATCAGAAGGCGATCATTACAGCGGCAAGAAATACGAAAATAAGTATCACTTTTTAATCAAAATCGAAAATGGTAAGATAATTGAAGTAAAAGAATATATGGATACATTGCACTTGTATCAATTAATTCAACCGCCAAAATAGGCGCTTTAATAAAGGATAAAAAAGCATGAAAACAATGATCTGTAGTCAATTAGGTGGCGCTTGCGATAAAGAATTTAAAGCGAATACATTTGAAGAGTTAGTTGAAATAAGCAAAAAACATGGAATGGAAATGTTTCAACAACAAGACGCAGCTCACTTAAAAGTTATGGGTGAAATGCAAGAGCTCATGCAAAGACCAGAAGCAATGAAAGAGTGGTTTCATAGTAAAAGAGCACAATTTGAAGCCTTACCAGAAGACTAAAGGTTAAGGCTTTATCGACACATCCACATCAAACAATGCTTCCATTTGTTTTGCGATCTCAATAATTTTAGCATCTTCTAATGCAAGCCCTAATACAGAAAGACCAATGGGTAAATGTTTCACTTTTCCCATTGGAAAGGTTAAATAAGGATAACCCGAAATCGCCGAGTAACTAGAATAACCACCAGTATATTGACCACCATTAATTAAATCAATTGACCATGCGGGACCTAAACTTGGGGTAATAATGATGTCTAAGTTAAGATCTTTGAAGTGTTTATCGAGACCATCTTCTCTAGTAGCTTTTTTTAATCTGGCTAAAGATGCTAGGTAATCTTCGGATTTTAAATTACCTTTTGCCTGAGCTTTTATAAATATTTCCTGCTGAAAATATTCAAGCTCTTTATCCGCGTTATCCAAATTAAATTGAATTAATTTTTCTAAAGTCATTCCATGTACACTGGTTGGTACGGAGTTTAAATATTTATTAATGTAATGTTTAAATTCATGAAGAAGCACATTGTAATGATCCTTGCTAAAATTTTCGTAGCGATTATTTTCAATTCCTGTAACGATGATAGCGCCAGCTTTTTTTAATTCTTCGATAGCGCTTTCGTAAACTTTATCAACCCCTTCATGTTTACGAACTCGTGGTTTTAATAGACCAACTCTTAATCCTAATAATGGATGAGTAATTGTTTCGTTTTGATAGTCTTCACTGAATTTAAAATGACGAGCTTTAGTAGCTAGATCAGCATTATCTTTCCCTTGCATCGCTGCTAATAAAATACTGGCATCAATTACAGATTTAGCGAGTGGCCCAGCAGTATCTTGAGTATCAGCGATTGGGATGATTCGATATCGACTGACCAATCCAAGTGTTGGTTTAATACCGACTACGCCAACTGCTGAAGCCGGACAGCTAATAGAGCCATCTGTTTCTGTACCAACAGCAGCCACTGCCAAATTAGCTGCCACTGCGACTGCTGATCCAGCGCTTGAGCCACATGGAGAGCGGTTAGTATCATGTGGATTGCGTGTTTGACCTCCTATAGCACTCCAACCTGAGGAAGAGCGCTCAGATCGAAAGTTTGCCCATTCACTCAAATTAGCTTTGGCTAAGATAATGGCACCAGCACGCTTGAGATTCTTAATTAGGGTTGCATCACGGTTAGTCTTATTGTCTTTTAATGCAAGAGAACCTGCTGTGGTGGCGACTTTTTTTGTTTCGATATTATCTTTAATAATAATAGGTATGCCGTGTAACGCACCCCGAACTGTACCATCAGCTCTTTCTTTGTCTAACATTCTGGCATTCGCTAAGGCATTTGGTAAAACACTGATTATTGCATTTAACTTTAAATTTTTTAATTCGATTTGTTGTAAATAAAACTGGGTTAATTGCAATGAAGTTAACTCCCCACTATTCATTACTTCTTGAATTTCTGGGATCGTCATTTTAGTGGTTAAAGTACCTATTCTATCTAGCTGAATTAGATCGAGAGGTCTAGCGATTGCATTCAATGAAAAATAGGAGCTAATCGTTAATAGAAATATAAGTCGAATAGATTTGATTAATTTATTTTTCACTTGCATCTAGATTCCATTTTTCCGCTTTTTATTGAATTAACTATATCTGCTATATCAATCAGATTCAACAAATGCGGTAGAATTAATTAATCTGTTGTTCTGTTTTTATAACTCAACCAAACCGCTGCAAACAATCCCACAAAAGTGATTCCCATCATCAATACAAAATAATTTGCAAATCCTTCTGCTCCAGGATCTGCATCTAAAATCCTTCCAGTTACAGAAGCAAAAAAGATATCAGGTGTATAACCAATCAGAGAAATAAAACCAACGGCGGTTCCTGTTACTTTTAGATCGACGTTACTTTCTTTTACTAAAACGAAATAAACACCTCTAAGAGCGAATACGGCTAAGAAAGAAGCAACCAAATTGAACATCGCTAGGCTATACAAGATTGAACTCTCTTGGGTAGTGCTGAGTAGAAAATAGACGACGGATAAAACACCAAAACTCCATGCTGTAATTTTTCCTGCTGAAAAACGATCTGCCAAGAGTCCTGCGGAGATTGCACCAATCGGTCTTAAATAAGCGGCATTACTGGTAAAGATAGCAGCATCAATTTGGTCCATTGATAAAACTTGTACGGCATAAAGTCCATAATTGTCTGCGCCTTTAAATGCACAATAAGCGCAAATAACAATTAAAGCTTGTAGCCAAACTTTGCTCGAAAATATGGATTGTTTCACTCCTGACCAAGGTTTGTTTGTTGATCTTTCTAGATTGTTTTCTGGAATAAAAAGCCAAACAAATACCGCCGCTAAAAGGGTCATTAAGCTATAAAATCCGATTACAGCTTGCATACCCTTAATGTTATTCTCGGTACCGTTAGCGATGTTAGAGCTGACTAGATGGCTAAAAATAATGACAGCAAGCGTTGAAACTAATGCGGCTGCTAAACCTCTACCGCCATCCAAAATTCCAAATGCTTTTCCTTGATCGCGTTCACCACCCCATTCTCTCGTTGCTTTAATCATTCCAGCCCAAAATAAAAGAATGGAAGTTATGCCCCAATAACCAAATAGAAGTTGCAGCGTGAACCCTTGAGGCAATTGATAAAAAACGATCCCGCCTAATGCGGTACTGAAAAGAGAAAAGGTTAAAAGTTTTCGCGCAGTAAAATAGTCTGCGATAACGCCACCGGGAAAATAACAGATCATTGCAGTAATGCCATAAATAGCAAAAGTATCACCAAGTTGGGTATTGGTAAGTGAGAAAGTTTCTAATAAAGTGGGTCTAAAAAAACGAGCAACATGGAAAGGTAAACTAAAAATCATTTCGCCAGCAAAGATTAATGCGAAAAGTATTTTCCAGTTCGATGGGCTATTTTGCTTAAAATTATCCATTTCTATACTTTTCAAACACTGCCTTCTTTCTCAATGACTAAAATTCTAGCCTCTCCAACAGGGTGCGCAACATGCTCTGTTCCAATATCAGCATAAAAAATATCACCGACTTTTAGCCTAACAATTTTTATCTCTTCATTTTCTTTGTAGTGCATATCAACTTCTCCATCCATGACAGCAAAAACTTCTTGTCCATCATTGATATGCCATTTATATGGCTCGTTTGTCCAATGTAAACGGACGGTTGTTCCGTCCAAATTAGCAATAGGTAATGAATCCCATGCTTTTGAAGCTTTAAACTCTTTACTTCTAATTATTTTCATAAGACTTCACTTTGCTAAATTGCTTGAGTGATTAATTTTTATCTAAACCATCGCGTAGGATTAATTGGTTTACCTTTATGACGTAATTCAAAATACAGTGCAGGTTGCTTTTGTCCGCCACTTTGTCCTGAGATTGCAATGACATCACCTGAGTCAATGTAATCACCCACTTCGCGGTAAAGTGCTTGGTTATAGCCATATAGACTCATGTAGCCATTACCATGGTCGATAATTAATAATAAACCAAAGCCTCGGAGCCAGTCAGAATAAACGATTCTACCGTGGGAAATGGATAACACTTCTGAGCCTTCTTTTGATGCGATAAGAATTCCGCTACTCCGTTGCCCTTGTTTTCGGCTTCCGTATTTTTGAATGTGTTTTCCTTTTACGGGCCAATTCATCTGTCCTTTAAAGCGTTTTAATCCATTTAGCTCTTTTGTAAAAACAATCTCTTCTACCGTTTCAACAACCGAATCAACTAGCTGTTGTAATTCTTGTGCATTGATTTCTAACTCAGTTAAGGCGTCGCTTTTTGTTGAGATTTCTTGTCTCAATTGACTAACTAATTTTTGTCGTCTTATTTTTAAAGAGCTTAATTGTTTTTGTTCGTTTAGTTTGCTTTGCTTTAGCAGTTTTAATTTCTCGATTTCTTTAATGATGGTTTGATTGATGCTAGATAAATCTTTTAGAGTTTTTTGTAATTCCTTTACTTGTTTACTACGAGCTTTGTTCATGTAGTCGTAATAAATTAGCATTCTGCCTAATTGATCGGGATCTTGTTGATTGAGCAATAATTTTAGATATTCTTGTTTGCCATTCATATAGGCGGATTTTAGCTGTTTAGCTAATGCTTGTTTTTGAATTTCACGATCGCCTTCAAATTGATTTTTTTGTTTGTCTAGGTTTTTAAGTTCTTGGTTTTTGCGTTTAATTTGGTTTGATGTAGATTTTAATATTTTAGCAACTGTAGCAATGTTTTTTTCTGAAATTCTAAGTTGCTTTAGCGCTTTTGATTGTTGTTTTCGTTTTGATTTAAGGTTTTTTTGTAAATTGAAAATTTCAGTTTGTAATGTTTTTAATTCATTTTCAACAATTTCTTGTTGTTGTGCTTTTTGTGAGTCAATATCTTCCATATCCACCAAACTGTTTTGGCATAACAAAGGGGAAGCATGTAGGCCCAAAAACATTAGGATGACAAAAAAAATAACGTAATTTAATTTAATAGGCAATTTCAATCGTTTCTTTAATCGACTAATTTTACAAGAGGTTTACCAGTCATCTCATTGGGGATCGGTAATCCAGCAACATATAAAAGAGTTGGAGCAACATCTGAAAGAACGCCTCGCTCTGTTGTAGTCACAGCTTTTTTCCCTACATAAATAAACGGTACTAAAAAGTTGGTGTGAGCGGTGTGTGGTTGCCCTGTTTGATGGTCGCTCATTTTTTCGGCATTACCGTGATCGGCTGTAATTAATGCTTGTCCACCGTGTTTAATTAACGAGGTAACTACTTTATCCAAACAACTATCGAGTGCTTCAATCGCTTTTACGGTTGCATCAAAGTTCCCGGTATGACCGACCATATCGGGATTGGCAAAATTACAAATGATAAAATCGTATTCACCACTCTCAATTGCCGTTACAAATTTTTCAGTCAGCAATGGTGCATTCATTTCAGGCTGCAAATCATAAGTGGCGACATTAGGCGATGGAATTAATTCGCGAGTCTCTCCTTTAAAAGGTTGCTCTACACCGCCATTAAAAAAGAAAGTCACATGTGCATATTTTTCAGTTTCTGCAATTCGTAATTGAGTTTTTCCTAAGTCTTCTAAATGCTCTCCTAAAACTTTGGGCAAGTGAACCGGGCCGTAAGCACAAACCGTTTTGATGCTTTCTGCATATCGAGTTAACATCACAAAATCGCTTAACGCAATTTTATTGTCTCGATTAAAACCATCAAAGTCCTCATCAACAAATGCGCGAGTTAGTTCTCTAGCTCTATCGGCTCGATAATTCATAAAGATTATCGAATCATTTTCTTGAATACTCCACGGCTTACCAATGGTCGTTGGTTTTACGAACTCGTCATTTTCATCTCGCGAATAAGCCGAATTCAAAGCATCCAAAGCTGAGTCAAATTGAAAATCACTTTTCCCGGTTGATAACATGTTGTAAGCAAGCTCTACCCTATCCCATCGTTGATCGCGATCCATCGCATAATAGCGTCCGCTAATACTCGCAAATTGACTTAGCCCTAAGCTTTCAGAATTTAATGAGGCGAATAAGGTGTCCATTGTTGCAATATACTTTTCAGCACTGCGAGGAGGTGTATCTCGGCCATCTAAAAACGCATGAAAATAGACCTTTTTTGCACCTTTGTGGATTGCTAATGAAATGGCTGCTTTAATATGATCAATGTGACTGTGTACGCCTCCATCCGATAACAGCCCCATAATGTGTACAGAAGCGTCTTTTTTGATAGCTTTGTCTATTGCCTCACAAATTACTGGATTAGTTTGGAAGCTTCCGTCTTCAATTGCTTTGCTTATTCGACTAAAATCTTGATAGACCACTCGCCCTGAACCTAAATTTAAATGACCAACTTCTGAGTTTCCCATTTGTTGATCGGGTAAACCTACATCGGTTCCAGAGCCAGATACTAGTGTTTTGGGGTATGTATTCCAAAGTTTGTCCCAAGTGGGAGTGTTGGCAGCCATGATGGCGTTAGAGTCTGGAGATTCACTGTATCCCCAACCATCGAGAATAATAAGGGCGGTGGTTTTTTTCATAGTAATGCGTATTATGAGTATTTGAACTAAAATTTAGCAGGCAGTATACCTCTTAATTGATTATAAATGTCCAAAAGTTAATAGAAAATAAGGCCTTAATTGGTGAAAAAACGGAATCAAAATCATCAGTACCAGCAGCAACTAACTTGGACTAAAACAGGTTGGTTTTATCTGTGGTTGGTTATCTTTATAGTTATTTGGCTAGTTAGCAAAAATAATCAGTTTGCCCCTATAGAGCAATTCAATCTATCAAGCGTGAGCCAAACAAGTTTATCCGATACGAACATGGGCTCTTCGTTGTTCGATACAGTTACAAATGGGGAAGTTACAAGTGCAGAAATTGCATTTTTACGAAAACCGGCTTTGGATAAAAATACAGCGCTTCATTTTCGTGATACCAACTACTTGATTGAGTCGAGTATTGTATTATTTGCAGAAATATTATTTTGTTTGTTAGCGGTATGGCTTATATCGGTTGTTTCAAAAAAATCGATCAGTTTTAAAGCCATTGCAGTAGTAATGTTTATTTTATTGACCTTTATAACACAAGTTTTGTTTTTAAGATTTTCGATATGGTTCTCAATGGCATTTGTTAATCTAATGCTAATAATTTCGTTGAGTATTCTCTATTTATACCAAAAGGAATTAACGCTGTTTTCAAATCAGAATACAAAAATAAATTATCTATTAGAAAATTCAGTGATTCAGCTTTATCAAGAACTTTCCTTTGAGCCAATCATTCCGATGATCGAACAATGTGTGTCTCCAAGTGCAAATTTAATCGATAAAATCCAGGAAGTCGCAATTTTGGCGGAGGACGATAAAAACAATCAATTAGCCAAACGTCTTCATAGTTGGATTATTTCTCATCAATCGAATAACTCAATTAGTTTAGAAAGACTGACTGCCTTTAATTTAAGTGAACAAGAAGATGCGCTTGAAGATGAGTTAGAAAATACGCTGGTAATTGATGGCTCCCAAGAAAATACAGCAACACAAGCAGAACTACTCAATATCAAAAACTTTGGTCGATATGAAACAGAAGGTATTTTAGGCAAAGGAGCTATGGGTATTGTTTTTCAAGGAGTTGATCCTAAAATCAATCGTCATGTTGCGATTAAAACGCTCTATATTCATGATTCATTTATGCGAGGAGAATTATCTTCAAGCTCCGAACAAATTGAACAAAAAAAGGCCGTCGAAAGATTTTTTAGAGAAGCGGAAACCGCTGGTAATTTAAGTCATGCGAACATTGTGACTATTTACGATGTTGGTGAGCAAGAGGTTGAATCGCCAACAGGTCTTCAAACGCTTGGTTATATTGCGATGGATCTACTGGAAGGATCTGCGTTAGATAGTTTTACAACTCAAAAAAACTTATTACCACCTTATTTAGTTTTTCAATTAATGATCCAAATGGCAGATGCACTTAAATATGCCCATCAAAGTAATGTTGTTCACCGTGATATTAAGCCAGCTAATATAATTTTTAACCAAACGCTTAATAAAGCAACTTTAACCGATTTTGGTATTGCTTATATTATCGATCATAATAAAACTAAAACCGGAACTATTATGGGAAGTCCCTATTATATGTCTCCGGAACAAGTGATAGGGAAAAAAGTGGATGGTCGAAGTGATATCTTTAGCTTGGGTGTCACAATGTATCAGTTATTAACCGGCGAATTACCTTTTCGAGGTGAATCGATTGCGAGCGTTGCTTTTCATATTACTAATACAAAACACCAGTCTGTTAGAAATCATTTAAGTAAGCTACCGTCAAGTACCGCCAGAATTACCAACAAAGCGTTACAAAAAGATGTAGGTAAACGTTATCAAAGTATGAAAGAATTCAAGCAAGCATTAGTGAATGCTTTAAAAAAGGATTATAAAAAACAGCCATTGTAAAACCACCTCCTTTATGACAGGGGATTGAGGGGGATTTGAATTCTGCAATAGAGACAAAAGGATTTGATATTTTGTTGCGCATGAAAACCTCCCACAACCTCTTTTTAATAAAGAGGGGATCTAGAATACAAGGAATGAATATGGAATATCAATTCCAAATACAGTGTGATCAAGGTGCGTTTCGTTCAAATAATGAAGATGCTATCCTTTATGACGTCAAAAATCTAAATCCAAGTCATTCAGATTTCAAAAATTTTGCGTGGATGGTTATTGCTGATGGTATGGGGGGACATAATGCCGGTGAAGTTGCCAGCGAGATTTTAACTGAACATGTGCAATCGGCTATATCATCTCTTGAATCGATAAAAAATATTGATTGGAACCAGTGGCTCATTGAACAAATTAAAATAGCTAATACAAAAATCTTTGAACAATCTTTGGATAACCCTGCTCAGCAAGGAATGGGTACAACTGGCGTTATTGCTATTCTTGCCGGCGAGGAGGTCTATATTGGCTGGGTTGGCGATTCTCGATGTTATTGGCTTGGCGAGCAAGACTTAGAACAAACTTTAAAACAGTTAACTAGAGACCACACCATGGTGCAGATGTTTGTTGATAAAGGCGTTATGACTCAAGAAGAAGCTGATAAAGCGAATAATAAAAACATGTTATCTAGAGCAATAGGCATCAAAGCATCGATAGAGGTTGATACAGTTCAGCACTCACTTCACAAAGGCGATGTCATATTATTATCAACAGACGGATTGCATGATAGTCTCACAGACGTTCAGTTAATAAATTATTTAACCAAAGCCAGTAAGGGCGATCCAATAGAAACACAAATGTTAAAAGATGCGCTTGTCGCCGGAAGCCGCGACAACATTAGTTTTGGTGCTATCGCAATAATTTAAAGAGACTTGAATTCAAGAGGAAGAAAAATGCCATATATAGCTTTAATTATTGAAGATGTTACTATCAACAAGTGGGAAATCATTGAAGAAGTGGTTATCTTTGGTCGAAGTAAAGATAGTGACATTCAAATTGATGATCAATCAGTCAGCTCTAAACATGCTCGTATTGTCGTAGAAGAAGATCCTTTTCTTGAGGGGCAAAAACATTATTATTTAGAGGATTTGAAAAGCACTAATGGAACTCAGGTTAACGATCGGTTAATAAAAAAGCAAAAACTGAGCAATGAAGATAGTTTAAAAATTGGCTTTACTCAGTTTAAGTTCGTTGATAGCAAAAATAACCATCTAGATGAGACTGCGGTAATTGTGGATTAATGGAATATTTTGACAGGGAATTCGTTGTAATTGAGTCAACTAATTAAGTAAAATCCCGAATTAAGAAACAACAAAACTAACAACAAGAGGAATTTATTATGGAAGGTGGAGCGATAGCAATTGCCATACTTGGTGCAATTATATTTTTAGTTTTATTAGGTGCGAAAACGGTTCAACAGGGACATGAATACACGGTTGAGCGTTTTGGCAAGTACACAAAGAGTTTAAGACCTGGATTTAACTGGATCACGCCGGTAATAGAAACGGTTGGCGCAAAAGTCAATATGATGGAGCAAGTATTAGATATTGATGAGCAACAAGTTATTTCCCAAGATAATGCTACAGTCACCATTGATGCGGTGTGTTTTTATCAAATTGTTGATTCCGCTCAAGCTACCTATGAAGTGAATGATCTCGAACGAGCTATGCAGAACTTGATCACTACTAATATGAGAACGGTTTTGGGTTCAATGGATTTAGATGAAATGCTATCTAAACGTGATTCAATTAATGCGCGTATTTTAGGCATTGTTGATGAAGCGACTAATCCATGGGGAGTAAAAGTCACTCGTATCGAAATAAAAGATATTATTCCGCCTAAAGATTTGGTTCAAGCAATGGCACAACAAATGAAGGCAGAAAGAATTAAACGAGCGAATATTTTAGAAGCGGAAGGGTTTAAACAATCTGCGATCTTAAAGGCTGAAGGTCAAAAAGAATCGGAAATCCGACAAGCAGAAGGTGACAGACAAGCTGCCTTTTTACAGGCTGAAGCACGAGAGCGTGCGGCAGAAGCTGAAGCGAACGCAACTAGTATGGTTTCTAAAGCAATTGCTGAAGGCGATATTCAAGCGGTTAATTACTTTGTTTCTCAAAAGTACATTGAAGCCTTAACTGAAATTGGCAAAGGTGAAAGCTCTAAATTAATTATGATGCCTTTAGAAGCAAGCTCCGTAATTGGCTCGATTGCAGGTATTAGCGAGTTAGTGAAAGGCGCTGGATTTACGAAATAAAATTAATAGGCTAAATCGACTTTTCAAAAGAAAGGTGAGGAGAATTAAATGTTAGAAGATTTACTTTATTGGCATTGGATCGTACTCGGTTTGTTGTTGTTAGTGGTTGAAATGCTAGCTCCGGGAGCAATTATTATGTGGTTTGGTGTTGGCGCGTTAATTGTTGGCGGTCTTATCTATCTGTTACCTGACTTGCCTTGGGAATGGCAGATATTTATTTTTGCTATTATTTCACTTTCAAGTTTGTTTCTTTGGAAAAAGTTACGAAAAGATAGCAAAGACGATGACCCGCAATCTGGCACTTTAAACCAACGTGGAAAGGCATTAGTCGGTAGGAGGGTTCCTTTAAAAGAGGCAATTGTTAATGGTATTGGTCGAGTTCAAATTGATGACACTTTTTGGCGTGTCGAAGGTGAAGACTTGAATGAGGGAGAATTAGTTGTTGTTGTTAGTTCTGATGGAGCAACGCTTAAAGTCAATAAATCTGATTAAATACGTCAAAACATAATCAAAATTGATTTCACTTCACTTAAATTCCCAGCTTCTTGCTGGGAATTGTCTTACTCCTTGTGTATAATCGCCCGTCCATTTAGTAGTTGCTGTTCCTTTATTCTGAGGCTTGCCGTTAATGAACGAGCTTATACAATTTTCACAAAATCACCTTGAACTCTCTGCCGCATGGTTTGTCGTGGCTAGTGCATTACTTTTTGTCCAATTTAGAGTCATGGCGACCGGACCTAAAGCAATCAGTACACAGATGTTAACTAATTTGGTCAACCGCGAAGAAGCTGTCGTTGTCGATATTCGAGGTGCTAATGATTTTAACAAAGGCCATATTCACGGCGCGCTTAATATTCCATTGAGCAAAATAAAAGAGTCAACCAAAAGCCTTGAAAAGTATAGAAATAAACCCATCATAATGGTTTGTCAAAATGGAATTTCCGTTGCCGCAGCCTGTAGTACATTGACAAAAGCGGGTATGGAGCGAGTTTATAAACTCCAAGGTGGCATGGGATCTTGGGTGGGTGATAATTTGCCTGTAGTTAAGTAGAAAAGAAACTAAGTAGAAAAAAATTAAGAAAATTAGAAGTTGGTGTTGCTCATTACTAAGTAAACAAAGCAGAATTATTAAAAATTAGACACTATAATATTAGCTGAAAAGCTGTAACCGAATTAACTAAACAATAAGTAGAGAAAGAATATGACTGATCAAAATGATGTAAACCCAGAAGCTGCAGCACCTGCAGAGCAAGAGAATCAACCACAAGCAGCTATCCAGCGTGTTTATGTAAAAGATATTTCATTTGAAGCGCCTAATTTACCAGAACTGTTTAGCGTAGAATATAAGCCTCAAATCAAAATGGAGATGAACAGTAAATCTCGTAAAGTGGCAGATGATAACTATGAAGTCGTATTAAATATTACAATGAGTGCCGATCAAGATGAAAAAACTGTTTTTCTTGCAGAAGTTCAGCAAGCAGGTATTTTCTTTGTTAAAAATGTATCTGAGCAACAATTACAGCATGCATTAAGTGTTATGGCGCCAGAAACTTTATACCCATATGCGCGTGAAACGATTGCATCATTAATCGGTAAAACTGGATTCCCTGCGGTGCAATTAGCCCCCGTTAATTTCCAAGCTTTGTTTATGCAAAAATTACAACAAGCACAGGCACAGCAGACTGAACAAGCGGGTGATGCTCCTAGCGAAGAAACTACTATCCAGTAGATTGTTTGCTGGTAATAAGCGATTTCACTGTAAGTACTTTGGCTGTATCCAGTCAATAAAAATTAAAACCTCCATGTTTTGTCGACTGGGGGTTTTGTTTTTTATTGACAAGGTTAAAGACAAGGCTAAGGAATTTTGGCACACTGTTCTACAATTGAAATTACCCATACGATTAAAACTATCTTCAATGATTATAAAAATCTAACATGACTAAAATAAAAACAACACCAATTGCAGTATTGGGAGCAGGCTCTTTCGGAACTTCATTAGCTATTTTGTTAGCCAAAAATGGGAATCCGACTCGTTTATGGGGCAGAAATTCTGAACATATTAAGCAAATGCAGAATGATTGTTCCAATCAGAAATATTTAGCCGATATTGAATTTCCAAAAGATTTAACTTTGTTTGATGATTTTCAATCCTGCATTGAAGGAGTTACCGATATTTTAGTGGTCACTCCCAGCCATGCATTTGAGCAAACACTGTCATTAATACAAAAATACTCAAAACTGAGTAAGAAAATTCGAATTGTATGGGCTTGCAAGGGATTAGAGCCAGATACGGGTAATTTTTTATCTGCAAAGGCTGAACAAATATTTGGTCTTGACGTGATAAAAGCTGTTTTGTCAGGTCCTACTTTTGCAAAAGAGCTCGCGATTGGAATGCCTACCGCAATAACACTAGCGTCTAATAACAGTCAATTCTCAGCGGATTTAACCACTAGATTAGTCAATCAAACTTTTAGAGTCTATTTAAGTGATGACCTTAAAGGTGTTCAATTTGGTGGCGCGATTAAAAATATTATTGCTATAGGAGCAGGCATGGCTGATGGTTTAGGCTTTGGTGCAAATGCGCGTACAGCTTTGATTACTCGAGGTTTGGCTGAGATGATGCGATTAGGAACAAAATTAGGCGGGAGAGCAGAAACATTTACTGGTATGGCAGGACTTGGTGATCTCATTCTAACCTGTACCGATAACCAGTCAAGAAATAGGCGTTTTGGTATGGCCATCGGAAAAGGTGCAACCATAGAGCTGGCAGCTAAAGATATTGGTCAAGTGGTTGAAGGTGTTAGAAACACTAAAGAAATGGCTAACCTAGCTAATAAATTACAAATAGACATGCCAATTTGCCAGTCGATGTATAAAGTTCTTTATGAGCAACAACCGCCAAAAGAGGCGGCAAAGGATTTATTAACTCGCGCAATGAAAATTGAAGGCGAATAATTTGGCAAATGAAAAAAAACAGATTTTAGAGGAGTTCTCTACTGATCAGGAGTCAAACTTGTTTAATGGTTTAGTGCCTGATAGTCCAGTGTTTGATGGTCCAAATTTCGATGACCTGGTTTTCGACGACATAATCAGCCAACTCTCTCGTAAATTACGTCAAGTTGAATCTGAGCGTCAAAGCGCAAGGGATAACTATTTATCACCGAGTAAATTAAATTTATTACAGCAAATACAAAAGCTAAATCCAGTGACTTTAAAAGAGTTATCTGAAATAGAAAAAGTGGCTTTGCCGACCCTTTCTAAACTAGTCGATGAATTACAAAAGCAGTCTTTAGTGATTAGAGCGCAAGCTAAAAATGATGCTCGAAAAAAATGGATTGTGCCGACCCAAAAAGGCATTAAAAGGATAGAAAAAAGCCAGCTTGAGAATCAAGCTTTTTGGCAACTCAAACTCAAATCGTTAAGCCCTTCTGAGTATCAAATATTAACTAGTTCTCTTCAAGTTTTCCTCAAAAATCTATAAGAACACATTATGAAGGACAAACCATGCCTTGGTTGCAATTAAGACTCAATACTAGTCAACAGTATGCTGATATCGTTGGCGATGAAATGATGGCATTAGGCGCGTTGTCAGTGACTATGATGGATGCCAAAGATGATCCGATTTTAGAGCCTGCGCCAGGTGAAACTCCGCTTTGGCAAGAGATAGCCATGATGTTGCTATTTGATGCATCGATTAGCACAAAAGATTTTTTAAGTGCTTGGAAAAATAACATTCACTCGGCTCATACTTCCGCTGAAGTCTTTGAACTTTTGGAAGATAAAGACTGGGAAAGAGAATGGATGGATCTTTTTCAACCCATGCAGTTTGGTAAAAGGTTGTGGGTATGCCCTAGCTGGAAAGCGATCCCTGATGAAAATGCGGTTAATGTCATGCTTGACCCCGGGCTTGCATTTGGAACCGGTACACATCCAACCACGGCACTTTGTTTGACTTGGCTTGATGGTGAAAATTTAGTAGGAAAAACCTTAATTGATTATGGGTGTGGTTCTGGCATTTTGGCAATTGCGGCTCTTAAACTGGGTGCGTCAAAGGTGTACGCCGTGGATATTGATCCGCAAGCGATTATTGCCACAAAAGAAAATGCAAAAAGAAATGATGTGTTAGATGACAGATTAATTATTGGTTACCCCAAAGATATCGAGGGAGTCATTGTTGATAGAGTGGTTGCCAATATTTTATCTGGTCCCTTAGTTGAGTTGGCCGAGGGGATTGCTGCTCACTGTAAAATTGGCGGAAAGATTGCGTTATCGGGTATACTAGAAACTCAGGCAGTCACAACCAGAGAAGCTTATACATCTTGGTTTGAAATGGCTGAACCCGTTTATCAACAAGATTGGAGTCGATTAAACGGTCTAAAAATAAAATAAAGAAAATCAGAACAGAGGTTACACATTTGTTGACACGAATTTAGGCAAATCAGAATTCTGATGGAAGAAAAACATGGATAATTCGATTCTTTATACGCGCTGCCCAACCTGTAGTACCGCATTTAAAGTCACTGATGAGCTTTTAACCATTGCAGGTGGAAAAGTTCGTTGCGGTGCGTGTTTAGCAATTTTCCAAGCTAGCGACTACATGTTAGAGCCTGTGAAAAAAGCAGAAGTTATTGAAACACCTGCTTCACCTGTACCAGTCAAGACTGAAACCTCAATATCTGAATTTCTGCAGCAAACTTCGCCAGAGCCAGA
>JQIA01000739.1_pt1 | contig 17156 bp, 17 predicted proteins | sample 811431 | NCBI WGS metagenome assembly JQIA01 (sample SAMN02998118, study PRJNA258478) | marine sediment metagenome | biome: marine; feature: seafloor; material: sediment; isolation source: oil-polluted sediment collected from 3 locations (0.5 km, 0.7 km and 0.9 km)... | place: USA: Gulf of Mexico ...
ATTCTTCGTCAAAAGAATATAAATAAGCAGCCATAACGCCAACCGTTGTACCTAGTTTTGGATCACTGCTAACGGTGGGAGTAAAAATCCAAGGGGATGAGGTTTCTTCCTTTTTTGCTGTTTCGGCAAACAGCACTGTTGATATTGAAATACTTAAAATGAATGTAATAACGAATCTTAGGGTTTTAGTGTTCATATAAATTAACTTAATCATAATTTTAGAAAAGGCTTACGACAAACAATTTGGGCTATCGCTCTATCCGGATTAGTTAGAACGCCTTCGAAATAATGCAGTATATCCCAGCCATTGAAGTATTTTTTCAATTCACCGGATTTTAGTAGAAAGTCGTGATTGTTAGGACGACCAAATTGCTTATTATCAATTGTGAATGTTTCATAAATTATAAGTCCACCGGGTAAAATTGCTTCCAGCAAATGGGGCAATAATGGCCGGTGAAGGTAACGAAAAACCAATGCCGCCGAAAACTGTTTATCTTCAAGCGGATTAATACCTTGTTGTTCAAAATTGATTAACCAGGTTTCACTCTCATTCTTAACTGTGTTTAACGCATTATTTACCGATTGAAGCGCACTTTCCGAGCGATCTGAAAAAATTACAGGCAAGCCCTTGTCGGCTAAAAATAGGCCGTTGCGACCCTCGCCACAAGCGAGGTCTATAATAGGTCCATTCTTAGTGCAGGCTTGTAGCTGGTCGAAATAATCAGCAATTAATGTTGAGTGCATTTATGATCCTTCACTTGTTAGCCCTTACTATCAGTATAAGACGTTATCTTACGACGATGAATCACTGAATAATAACGAATATCCCCCGGCGCATGAGAAATAACCGCAGACATAATCACAACACTAACCAACACTAGCTGGTTAACCAGCATGTTACTGCCCAACAGCATAAGCAGTGCTAACTTAATGTAAATAATAATGCCTCTGATTTGCACTAGCCATAAAAAATTAGAGAGGGCATCAATGGCTACCATTAATACCCCTGTACTTACGGCTGCGTACCAGTACCATATCCAACTACTAAACGGAACTTTAAAGAGTATTGCACCACCCACCCCAATAATACTTAGAATATGCAGTGTGCGTAAGCCTATTTTAAGCCAGCGCTTACCCGTGAAATCACCTAAAATGGATAACTTTCTGGGAGGTAATTGTTTTGAATTATTTTTCACTAAGGCTGTCCTAAAATATGTCGATAAATTGTACCGTCCATCAGTTAACGTTAAGGTTACCTGATTCAGCTTGCCAAGTGTGTCTTAAGGACAGAGTTAAGGTAATAGTTAAGGAAAAAGAATGCCAGAACCATTAAAAAATGCCTACAACCAACAATATATAACGCGTTTGGCTAAAAGTATTAAGCAAGCATGGTCATCATTTGATGAATCGCTTTTTATATCCAAAGTACTGGATGATCAGTGGGAAGATAAAGAGCTGAAAACAAGAATGAAACATATTTCTGTAATGATGCAGATGTGTTTGCCTCAATCCTTCTCAGAGTCTGTCGACATCCTTTTAAAATCAGCGACTGACTTTGGTGGGTTTGAAGGCATGTTCTTTCCCGATTATATTGAGCAATTTGGCACGGACCATTGGGCGCTATCAGTACAAGCCCTAGAGCAACTTACTCAGTATTCAAGTTCAGAGTTTGCTGTTCGGCCCATGATTATTCGTGATGCGCCTAAAATGATGAAAACTATGCTGGCGTGGGCATCTCATGAAAATGAGCATGTACGTCGTTTGGCTACAGAGGGTTGTCGTCCCAGATTACCGTGGGCAATGGCATTGCCAGAGTTTAAGAAAAATCCTTCGTTGATCATGCCTATTATAGACACGCTTAAACAAGACGAATCGCTTTATGTTAGGCGGTCGGTGGCTAATAACCTTAACGATATCGCAAAAGATAATCCAAGGGTTGTGCTAGATTGGTGTAAAGCTAACATAGGGCAACACCCAGATACTGATTGGTTAATTAAACATGGCTGCCGGACTTTATTGAAAAAAGCCTGCCCCGAAACACTCACGTTATTTGGCTATGCCTCAGCCGCATCGGTGAGTGTTAATGATTTGAGTATTAAAAATGAAAAACTAACGATAGGGGATGACCTTTACTTTAGCTTTCGTTTATCGACAGAAGATAAAGCGCTTTCCAAATTAAGGGTTGAATACATAATCGATTATGTAAAAGCCAGTGGGCGGTGCGCACCGAAGGTATTTAAATCCTCAGAGTCAGACTACTCGCAACGTGAGTTGTCTTTTGAGCGAAAGCACGCATTTCACCAGATGAGTACTCGAAAGCACTACCCTGGTGAACATAAACTGTCTATACGTGTTAATGGTGACGTGAAGCAGAGCGTGAATTTTGTGCTTTATTAATGCGATGAATTATCGGCGTCCTCCACCTCGATTTCCTCCACCTTGACGTTGTTGGACGCGTTGATTACCTGTTTGTCTTGACTGATGGCTTCGGTTTAGCTGTTGTTGGTTATTATTAGGCCTTTGTTGGTTTGATCGCTGTTGTTGAGATGATTGTCGGTTTCGAGACGGTTGCTGCCCACTTGAACGTTGTTGTGCTGCTTGCTGCTTTTTCTGGCTGTTTTCGCCGCTCCATCCCTTATTGGTCTTTTGCTCCCAGCTGTTACCTGTATTACGATGAACATTACCGTTACGGTCAGCATAAACGTTATTAGGACGGTTTGAGGCAGCCTGTGACCTAGCCCTTTGTTGACTTAGGTTATTTACTGGACGTGTACGGGCTTGGTTGTTCTTAGAGCGGTACATATTATTTCTGGATGAATTGCGTTTTCCAGCTTTGTAGCCCACTCTATAACCCGCTCTGCTACCATGCCTATAACCTCTACGGTAACCCCTGTAGCGGCTTGGGCCCCACCAACCTCCGCGATACCAGCCCCCACGACCAATATGAAATGTAAATGGGCCGTTACTGTAGCTTAAGCCAAATCCCCAACCTCTGTGAGGGTTATAGCGTACATGAAACCCCCATGTAGTAGGGCGTGGGTAATAATAGTGACCATACCATCCCGGGTACCAATAGCCTGTGCCATAAACAATGGTGTTGTGATAAACATAAACATTGGTATAGCCCTGGGTATAACCTACATACACGACTTCTGGCGTGTAGCTATAAATATGAACGAAAGTAACATAGTAGAGCGGTGATTCCGGCGGAATGGTATACAGTTCAGGTGGAAGTTGTGTTGCGACGACCCATTTACCTGTAGCGGTTTCTGCGACAAACCATACAGCCTCATCCACGGCAAAATACATTCCCTCGAACGTAATAACAGGTGTAGCACTATTGGTTGCATAGGTGAGCTTAGTACCTTCAATGGCTTTGAATATAGGCTTGCCATCATACTCTACGGTGAGTGCGGTATTTTTTCTTTCTACTGCCGCGGTTTGTGGCATTTGAGCATCAAGTACCGCTTCTTTAGCTTCTTCAGTGCCAGGCACTGCATAACGAACCGTCGCCAAATCAGATTCTTGTGGAATATTAGAAAAGTCTTCAGGCAGGTCTTCTCCGGAAATAAACGCCCAAGGCCCATCAAGTGATTTACTGTTATACCAACGACCAGACAACAGTATGTAATATTGCTGCTTTTTAATATCCATCAGCACATCACTTTCGGTGTTACTTACGTAAAGCAGGTCGGTACCGGTAACGGGTGTGAATTCAGGCTTTCCTGTACTGGAAATAAGCTCTGTTGGTTCGGTGGATACAATTATCTTTGGCGCGGGGCCATCTGCCTGATCAGCATAAATATCGGTCTCTTCGTCTTTTTCCTGCGCCGGAGGTGTTAGTGCCGCAACTTTAGATGGGACAGATTGAGTGAGTTGCCATTCCCCTGTAATTTCTTTAGCAGTATACCAATTAACCGCATCGGCATTGAGATACCAGTGCTTAGAGTCTGGGTCCTGAATAATGGTAAAAGGGGTATTAATTACACGTGTGACGCCATCAGTTTCTTTAAGGTGAGGCTCACCATCAATACTGATTAACACGGCAGGTTCGTTAACAAATAATATTTTGGGAGGAACGTTATTGATGTTTTCTGCTGCTTTTCCTCGCTCTTCAACATATTCTAATGTGGCTATCAGGCTGTCTAAATTGATAGGAAGTTGACGTTTTGGTAACTCTTTTTCAATAATCTCTCCCAGTTTTTTTGCTTTTTCTTCATCTTCATTGGGGAAGCGTATTTGGGTGACCTTAATGTCATGGAATGTGGCGGTGCGTTCGACTTTATCTGTTTCAAGACGTGTATTAAACCAGATAGCCCCAAACACAGGCTCGTTACGGCTTGTGAGTTCAAGTGCTACGGCAGCCCGAACAAATAACTGATTGCCTTCTAACTTTTCTGGCTGAGGCTGATAAATAACCACAACCCCTTGTTCAATGTGTATCTCTCGGGGCCAGGAGGCATTCTCTGCAGCAGAAGCTGCCATAGGTATAAAAATTAGAACCAGTAAAAGGTAAGCGAAGTGCCGAGCATATTTATTCATTATTTAACCCTTATTTTCGTTAACTCAGTCTAGCTTAAAAAGAGAGAGCAATCACCATCAGTGGGTAGCTATAAACCATAATTTGGGTGAAGAGTTAAGCCGTGTAACTTGGTCTATACTAAGTTCGTTATTAACAATAATAAAAGGAAAATGACGATGACTCAAACCACTAGCCAGGGAACAAAAAAAATAATACTGGGTAGCTCCCTCATGTTACTTATCAGTCATGAAGCCTTAGGTGTTGGCTTTATGATTAACCCCACGTCTCATTTAACCGGCATCGCCAATGCGGGCTCTGCCGTTTATGACCATAGTACTGCCGCTGTAAGTAATAACCCTGCGGCGATGTCATTAATGCACGAAAAGCAGATTGGGGGTAACTTTTCAGTAGTAGTACCTGATTGGTCTGTGAATGAAAATTGGGATTGTGGGGCGCAGGGAAACTGTGCCGATAGTAATGTTGCACCTGTATCAGTGATTCCAACCGTTGGTTTGATTCGCCCCATGGATAATGATTTTACCTGGGGGGTTGGTTTAGGTGGCATAGCGGGGGCAGGGATGGAATATGGATCACAGTTTAAAACACGGCCCATCATTACTGAAAACAAACTGCAAGTGATTGAGTTAATGAATTCTATATCCTGGCGTATGGATGAAAAATGGACCTTTGGTATTGGAGTGGGGGTATTGCATGGTTCTTTTGAGCAGAAGCAAGACTTGCCTACTTTGAGTGACACATCAGTAGATGACCTTGGAGCTATTATTGCAATAGCCCCTGACTTAAACGAGTGTAGTGATGCGAAATTTCCTGATGCGTGTGCCTTAAAAGTCATAGCTGATGCTGATTTAGATTCGTCAGTGGGAGATACAGTTGGAAATCTATTGAGTTATGCTGGTGGCGAAACAGGCACAACAGTAGAACTTGAAGGCGATGACATCGGCGCAGAAATAACATTGGGCACAACCTTTGAGTTTGTACCAGGACATAGACTAGGGCTTGTTTATCGCTATTTAACAGACTTTACCTTTGAAGGTACTGCAACCATTAATGGACAGTTGTTATCAAGTGAAACAAATCAGAAGCAACACACGACTTTAACGTGGGCAATGCCAGAAAGATTAATTATAAGTGGCTCCCACAGAGTAACGGATGATTTAAATTTATATTGGGATCTTGAACGTGTATTTTTTGGTGACTTCAAAAGTACTGATTTGCGCATAGATGGCTACCACACGATGAAACTTGATCGTAACTTTAAAGATGCCAACCGTTATGCGGTAGGTGGCGAGTATGGTTTGAATGAGAAAACCACGCTGCAATTAGGCTTCAGCTACGACGAGTCCCCCGTGGATGATTCTGACAGAATGGCAGATATTCCGGTGGATGATATTTTCAAAACAGCCTTTGGTGCTATTTATCAGGTGAATGAGCAATTAAATGTGCATGGTTATGTCTCTCTGGAGTTTTTGGGTGATGCGAAGGTTGAACAGCTAGCAAGTATTGATGGCCAGAAATTAGGAAACACTGTTAACTTTGATTCTGATACTACACTCTATGTATTTGGTGTGAGCTTTGGTTATAAATTCTAATTAAATGGCTAAAGTGCGTGAATTTGAGCCTTCGTTGGTGTTTAATTAATACATACAGTTATAAGTGACAGGAAAAGGTATTTAACATGTTGAATAAATTGATACTTTCGTCGGTATTTCTATTTGCTTTAAGCGCTTGTGGTTCGGTAACTCATTACGAATCTACCATAGTGCCTCTCTCCGGAAAACATGAGGGGGGCGTAAAAGCCGTACGTCACTTGCAGCGTGGTGAAATGCAGCAGTGCGATATTCGCGTTACAAAAAAAGACCCAATTCGTAAAGACCTTAATGCAGAAATATGGACAGTGCTGATTTGCAAGATACAGCAGCAATACACTGTTAGGTTTGAACCTCAGATGAATGACAAGTATAAAGTGACTGCTACACAATTTTTAGGTTCGCAGTAAAAGAGTGACTGTAGAAGCCGTTACATTCCATCGTCAAAGAAAAAACACCCTGCGGGTGTTGGTCAAAGGTGATTGGCATATCTCTTTTGGTCTACAAAACCCCGAGCATTTTCTCGCTCATATCAACGCTAACCCTGAAACATCCCATGTAGAAATTGATGCCAGCCAGTTAGGTACCTGGGATAGCGCTCTGATTAGTTATATCGTTTCGCTCAACGCGCTATCAAAATCGCGTCACCTTAAAATAGATATCACTCAATTGCCAGAAGGCATTGTTCGTTTGGTTGCTTTGGCAGAAGCCGTGCCCGAGCGGGAAGGTACGGCTAAAAATAAGGTAAAAGCGACATTTGTTGATGAGTTAGGTGGGAAGGTTATTAATGTTTACTCTCAGTTATTGGCCTTTATTACTTTTTTTGGTGAAACATTGCTGTCCATCGCACGCTTAGCAAAAGGCAAAGCGGTATTCAGGCGGCAGGACCTGTTCATTTTTCTTCAGGACAATGGCCCTTCGTCATTAGGCATCGTGACACTTATTAGTGTGCTTATGGGGATGATTTTAGCCTTCGTCGGCGCTGTTCAGCTCCAGCAGTTTGGTGCAAGCATTTACGTGGCGAGTTTAGTTGGCTTGGCTATGGCCAGAGAAATGGCTGCTATGATGACAGCCATTATTATGTCAGGGCGAACGGGGGCTGCTTATGCGGCTCAGCTAGGCAGTATGCAAGTAAACGAAGAGATTGATGCGCTTAAAACAATGGGCGTGTCACCTTTCGATTTTTTAGTATTGCCCCGAACCCTAGCGTTAGTGTTTATGATGCCTCTTCTAACTATCTATGCCAATGTAATGGGTATTTTAGGTGGTGCTGTGGTTGCAATGACGATGCTGGATTTAAGCTGGACGATGTATATTGAGCAGATGATCGCGACGGTACCATTAAAGCACTTTCTTATTGGTCTGCTTAAAAGCCTTATCTTTGGCGTGCTGGTTGCTCTATCGGGTTGTTACATGGGTATGAACTCTGGGCGAAGTGCTAGTGCGGTAGGGCAGGCTACCACCAATGCGGTGGTCTTAGGCATTGTGCTGATTATAGTTTTTGATTCATTAGTGACCATCATTACTACGGTGCTGGGGGTATAGTCTATGAGCGAAAAAAATGCTAATGCCCATATTCGCGTGCGCAACCTAACAATGATGTATGGTGATAAGCTGATTCAGAAAGATTTGAATTTTGATGTTAACCGTAATGATATCTTTATTATTATGGGGGGCAGCGGCTGTGGTAAAAGCACTTTGCTCAAACATATGATAGGCCTGTACCAGCCTTCTGATGGGGGGATATTTGTTAATGATGAGAGCTTATGGGGTGTTTCTGCTCAACAACGACAACAGATGATGCAGCACTTTGGGGTTTCCTATCAGGCAGGCGCGTTGGTAAGTTCTTTAACGTTGACTGAAAATGTGGGGATGCCGCTGGAGTTATATACTAAACTTTTGCCGAAAGAGGTGGCAGAATTAGCCAGACTGAAGCTCTCAATGGTCGGTTTAGCGGGCTTTGGTGATTACTATCCTTCAGAAATTAGTGGCGGTATGTTAAAGCGAGCGGCATTGGCCAGAGCGATTGCACTTGACCCGGATATTCTGTTTTTTGATGAACCTTCCGCAGGGCTTGACCCAATAAGCGCTCGCCTTTTGGATGATTTGATATTGGAACTAAGCGCGAGTATGAAAGCAACTATTGTTATAGTCACTCACGAGCTAGCAAGTATTTTTGCGATAGGGACAAACTCTGTATTTCTTGATGCAAATACAAATACCATGCTAGCGACTGGTAACCCTAATGAACTGTTAAAGAATTGTGATGATGAGAAGGTGCAGCTCTTCTTGAGAAGGGGAGAGATAAGCAAAGGGGCGATTGCGAATGTTTAAGGGAGGAGTGCTATGTCACAGCAAGTAAATGCTAAAGCGGTTGGTTTGTTTTCTATTAGCGCGATTGCACTTTTTGTGTTCGGCATACTGGTATTTGGATCGGGCGATTGGTTTAAAAATCAAGATCGACTTGAAATGGTCTTCAAAGGGTCTGTTAAAGGCTTGGGCGCAGGCTCGTCAATTACTTATCGTGGTGTGCGTGTAGGTGAGGTGGAGTCAATTAATATTAGCCTCTATGGATATGATATTAATGTAAGAGTGATTGGGCTCATTGTTCAGCAGGAGTCAGACCATGAGTTGTTTAAATTTGAATCTGACCGAGGTGTGCTTTTTAAAAAATTAATCAAGCAGGGAGTACGTGCTCAGCTTGTTCAGGAGAGCCTAGTAACAGGGCGGCTGCAAATTCAGTTTGAGTTTTTTGAAGGCTTGGATGGTTATGCTCCCGTGAGTAAGTCAGGATATACCGTTATTCCTACAGTCCCTAGTGAGATAGAAATGATTGGTAAAACAATCTCTTCGCTGGCTGAAAAATTTGGTAATTTACCCGTTAAAGAGATCTCTAACAATCTCGCTGCCGTGGCTAAAGGGTTGAATAGCGTCGTAAACTCAGATGAAGTGAAAAGTACAATGACCAACCTGTCACAAGGTTTATTTCATCTAAACAGTTTGTTGGCTGAGTTAGATTCGGATAAGGAAGAGATGACAGATGAGTTTATTGAAGCAAGTCGAGCGCTTAAAAATATGGCGAACGCGTTATCATCAACGGCAAATAATAGTGAACCTCTATTAAAGGGCGCAGAGACTTCGCTTAAAAAGCTTAATGAGTTATTGGCTCAGTCGAGTAAAACATTGGCAACGTACGAGCGGTTAGTGCAACCGGGGTCAGAGATAAGTGTTACCTTAATTCAGACCTTACAATCATTTGACAGAGCCTCTGAGCAAGTACGTCAGCTAGCTGAAACGTTACAACGTAACCCCGAGTCAATATTAACTGGTAAGCAACGTTAGAGGTGACTATGAAAAAAACACGTGTGTTATTCACAACGGCTATGTTGCTACTACTTTCAGCCTGTTCTATTGCGCCTTCCGCTGAGAGTGAGTTCTATATGCTTTCATCTTCACCCTTACCTCATCGCCCGATTGATTTGAATTCAGAGCTCATTGTAGTTGGCCCTATTACTATGGCTGATTATCTTAAGCGAGCCTCAATCGTTACACCTGTTTCAGGGCATAAATATGAAGTCTCAAAGCTAGATCAGTGGGCTGGAAATCTTGAGAGTGAGTTTCAACTGGCACTGGTAAAAAATCTGTCAGCACTAGACACTCAAAGAGCTTATGCTCGATACCCGAGCTTTTTAAGTACTCATAGCCATTATAACCTGAGAGTTGATGTATTAAGGTTTGATGCCGGCCTTAATGGACAGGTAAGACTGGAAGCGTCTTGGGCATGGGTTGATAAGAGTAAAAAAGTTCATGCAGGGGGGCATTTTTCTAAAACTAAGCAAGCAGGCTCAAGTCTTGAAAGTGTTGTAACGGCGCAAAGCGAATTACTTCAGCAGCTTTCTCAAGAGGTATTGAGTGCATTGTAGTTTTAGAATGTTTGATTTTATTAACATATAGGCTTAATGTGTTAGTTAATTAATACATTAAGGTTTGACTTTGAATAGAGAAAAAGTACTTTTACAGGTCGGTAAGTCTGTAGAAATAGCCAGAAAATTACGCTGTTATACTCAAGCAGAACTCGGTGAGCGTGCAGAAATATCACGCCAAATGGTGGCGGCCATAGAATCGGGGAAACCTTCAAAGCACCTCATTGATGTTGTCTGGGCTTTAGGATTAGAGAGCCAGTTAGTTCAGGCATTATCGCCTAAAAATGACGAGTTTGGCTTAGGTTTGGCGGTTAATAATTTGCCTAAATATGTTAAGGGAAAGCAGCGGAAGGGTGATTCAGATGAGTTCTGATGTGCTGTATGTGTTTAATCAACAAAAAGAACTCATAGGCCGTTTAGATTTTGAAGAAACTCTAGTCAGCTTTCAGTATGCCAGAACGTATGTAAATAACCCTCAGTCATTGTCCTTAAACCCCTTTTATTTACCCTTAATTGAAGGTCGTGTTTTTAAAACACTAGACCTAATTAACGAGTTACTTTGCTTTAGTGATTGCCTACCGGGTAATTGGGGTAAAGCTTTTTTGGAGGGCATTTACCAACGACGACTGATGAACCACGAGTTACTCCTTGAAAATCAGCAAGATCGCATTGGGCACCTTATTTTTTCTACAACACGAGACTACTCGGAAGCACTTGAGTCCGATAAAAGTAAGGGTTACATCAAAGAGCCTATTCCCTGGAGCAAGATTCTAAAAGCAAAAGATGAATTTGAGCGTCATCACCGTGTTGATTCAGTATTAGCTGACTTGATGAAACGAGGTACAAGCCAAGGCGGCGCTAGGCCCAAGCTTTCAATTATTAAAGGTGGCGAACATTACTTAGCTAAACTTCCGTCTTTACGAGACTATGTTAATAATCAGCAAATAGAACATGGAACCCTTAAGTTGGCTCAACAGCAGGGCATTGATGTTGCGTATTCGGAAATTTTTAATGTGGCGGAAGGTCAGGATATTTTTATCACCAAACGCTTTGATTATGCTGAAGACCAAAAGCGCCCTTACCTGAGCCTTGCGTCTGTTTGTAATATCAAAACGTCTGGTGATGCTTCTTATCTTGATTTTGCAGAAGAACTTATTCGATTAAATGGCGGTGTAGACTTAGAGCAGCTTTATCGACGTTTAGTGTTTAATGTACTTGTTTCAAACCATGATGACCATCAGCTGAATCATGCTGTTTATTTTAAAGAAGGGATGTGGCAATTAACCCCTGCTTTTGATGTTGTGGCAGGTGAGGGGCAGCGTAGAGATCAGGCGATTATTTGTGGCCCATTTGGACGAGAGTCTTCTTTGAGGAATGTTATTGGTGCCGCGAGTAGTTTTAGACTTAAAGAACCAGCCGCAAAGCAGCTGGTTAATGAAATGGTTGAGAATATAGAGAAAACTTGGGAAACCACCTTTTTTAATGCAGGCGTTTCAAACGATGTAATAGACTCTGTGAGGTGGGCGATTCTGAATGAATCGATAGGTCACCCACATTAGGATCTACAATAGGCTAATGAAACGGAAACAAATAGTTCATCCAGGCTGACATACGCAACAGAATTTTACGCATTACCGCTACATGGTGAAAATGGTCTGAGTAGACCGCTGTCTGACCAAAGGCGCCACCGGGTATTTGTTTTTCATAGTGAGTAAAGTCAGGGTCAGTAATTTTAATAATTACTGGCACTCGGCCCGGATGTTTTTCCAGTTCGCTGCTGAGCAGGTTCCCTCTGGCTTGCATTTCTCCTTGGGCTAATACGGGTAATACTTGATCTATTTCACCGCTAAACACCTTGCCGGGCACTGCATCGAAAGCGACTTCAGCTTCATAACCTTTCTTCAGGCGTAGCGTGCTATTTTGACGAAACCAGGCAACATAGTAGTAATCTTCATCGTGAACAAAAACCATTGCAGGGCGAAGTGGCATAGGTACCAGCATCATACCTGAATGCAAAGCCATCTGTGTTACCCAGCCATCGGTGGGCGCGTGTACTATTGTCTCGTCGAGGTTGTACTGAGCACTGGAAAGTTCAGCGGTAAGTTGGTCAACTAAAGCAACCATTTGATCAAGGTCACGCTGCTTGCCTATTTTACGCCTCATCAATTCTGCAGCTCGGCCCTTATCTATCGTTGCTGCTGTTAAGCGAGCCTGAAGTGCATCAACTTTGAACTGAAAGGGTTTCGGGTCGAGCTTAAACAATACATCCCCTTTTTTGACGGGCACATTAGCCTGAACTGTAACCTCGGCTACACGCCCTTTAACGGTTGGGATAATTGGCGTGGTGGCGAAGTATTCGCGGCTGGTTTCTGAGTACGGATGATTGTAGTTCATGGTTACAATGAGTGTACCAATCAATAATATGCCGCCGAGCATTGCTGAAGGTACGGTCCACTTATTAAGGGGGATTTTAAAGATTTTAAAGACAGCCGTACTAACAGCTACGTAGGTTAAAATTAATAATAAATCCATTAGCGGCTCACCTCATTCATTTCGCTGCTGTCGAGCGCTGCTTCTAAGGTACCAATACGCGCCTGTAATTCACTGAGTTGCTGGCGTAAAATTTCCAATTCGCTCTCGTTAGCAACATGAGTACCGCCATCTTGACTAAAGCCCCAGCCACGATCTTCGCGATAGAGGGTGGCCCATATCCAGAGGAAGGGCCAGAGCACATGTAGTGTAAATAGACTAACCCAGCCGGCAACATGTAATGCATCTTGTTGTGGGTGGTTACGTTTTTTAGCAATTTCATAGGGAATGTCATGTATCACAATCACACCATAAAACAGGGTGATCCCAACAAAGAACAACATACCTAGGGCGAAGTAATCAAGCATATGATAGCCTTATGAATAATCTATTAAATGTTATTATTGAATGCGAGGATGATAAATATCATTTTTACGGAAGTCCATTCTTTCCACTTAAAATACCTTGTTCTCTAGTCGGGAATGCTAACTAAGGTAAGAATGAACTAAACATGTACCCCCGTTCTGGTTATTATCAAATAAAAAATGATTGAAAAAACAATACCAATACTGGTTTTTTTACTGATGTTTATCATTGGTGCCAGCTTAGCTGCCGCTGACTTTAAACGTTTGAAAAAACAACCAAAGATCATTTTAATGGCAACATTGGGGCAGGTTTTGCTTCTTCCACTCGCTGCATGGCTGCTAATAATTGCGACTCAGCCAGTCCCGTCAGTAGCAGGGGGAATGCTTTTAGTTTCTCTGTGTCCTGGTGGTGCCATGTCTAATATTTATAGCCTTCTGGCAAAGGCGAATGTCGCACTTTCAGTCACGCTTACCGCCATGAATAGCCTTTTTTCTGTGGTCGCACTTCCTGTACTCATTGCAACGATATTCCCCACCTTATTCGATTTTGGCACAGACACTAATGGTTTAATAAAAAAGCAATCACTACAACTATTCTTAGTACTTTTGTGTCCTGTGCTGCTTGGCATGGTACTACGGCATCTAAAACCGACGCAAATGATCAAAGCAATGCCAACTCTTGAGCGTATGGGTGCTTTAGGTTTATTGACGTTACTGGTGGCGATATTTATACAGTTTCAACAACAGATTGCTGAGCAGCTATCATCATTGATGGTATTAGCTGTTTTGTTCTCGCTGTTATCTCTTATAATTGCTTATTGTTTGTGTCGTTTATTGCGACTACAGCAAGCGGATGAAGCTGCTGTGATTATAGAATTTCCCGTTAGAAATTTGGCTCTCACCGCGATGATCGCCGTGAGTATTTTTAATAATAGCCAATATTTGTTATTCGCGGCTGTATTTTTTGTGGTTCAAACGCCCATTATGTTAGCTGTTATCGTTTGGTATCGGTCAAGGTTGAACGTAACAGAGGCTCTAAACGAAGTGTAACTACACTATTTCACGATACACTTTTTTAAGGGTGTCCGAGGGGCGTTCTTCAAAGAGTTGACGGTACTCACCTGCAAAGCGCCCCAATTCAAGGAACCCCCAATTTAGCGCGATGTTCACTATTGTTTCTTTTGACGTGGAGGCCAGTAAATCTCGCCTTACACCATTCAAACGCACCAACCTTAAATAACGTACGGGTGTAACGCCCAAATACTCACGAAAACCATATTCGAGACTTCGTTCACTCAAGCTAGCAATTTTGCAAAGTTCGGGAATGGTCGGCAGCTGGGCAGCATGAACTTGAAGATAATCTATAACGTGACGTACCCCTTGAATACGGCGTGCTTGAGGTTTAATTTTTTCAATGTATTGTGTCGTTGGCATGAGCGCATTTAGTGCTAGTTTCAGAGCCGCAGCACTAAGCATGCGCTGCGCTGAGGTGTTTTGTAATATTTCTGGACGGCATTGCACTGTTTGTAACATGGTTGCCACTCCCTTGGCATAGCAATTACGTTCATAAAGGCTGGTTAAGCTAGTTTTACTTACAAGCCACTCCGCTGGCATTTCCTGACCGGTTAATAGCTCAATATTATTATTCAGGGTTTCGCGATTAAAGGCCGTGCAAACATAGTCTAAACGGTTTTTAAAACAGATATCCCACTCACCACCGGTAGCCTGGATAAGTGTGTTGTCTTGAGTCTCTTTACCACAAAACCGGTTATACCCAGACTCTGGGAAGATTGCCGCAAAAGGTACAAAAGTAGATGCGGGTGTTGCTACAATTCTAGCGCCAGTGGTTAGGCTCTCACGAAAAATCTGAACATCACCAAGGTTAGCTTCTGAATAATTGCCAATCAGTGAGCCTGCTTGAAGTTGTGTGTAGTGTCGGTTTTTATTGACTTGAAATTGAGCTAATTCCTCAACATTCGATGTGGAGATATTTCTGACTTTTTCGCTGTTATCGTTTTTTTGCGGAAATTGCATACTTTTACAACGGCCTTGTTGATAAATTCCTATTGTGACTAATCGCTACTATCACCTTACTGCGGCAAAGAAGCCGCTTAATGTAGTAAAACTTAATAATCATATATTATAGGTTATTGTTTTAATAGCTATACTGCCTAGGTGGAAACTATAACTACTCAAAATGAATAAAGGATTATTATGAATAAAAAGCTTTTGTTATTATTTTCCAGTGTAATGCTGGTTGCTCCGCTGGCGAGCCAGGCGGCGGATAAGGTGAAAACGGTTGAGTCGAAACCTGCCACGGAATACACCAAAACCATCAATGCTAAGGTTCTAAAGGCACTTCCTTTTGCAGATAAAAAAGATTTTGAAGACGCTCAGCGCGGTTTGATTGCTAAATCGGATGTTGTAACCATTACCACGGCTGACGGCAAACCTGTTTGGGATCTTGAGGAATACAAAAAATATATCACTTTAGATAAAGCGGCACCTGACACCGTTAACCCAAGCCTGTGGCGAAATGCTCAGCTTAATATGATTAATGGCTTATTTAAGGTGACGGATAATATTTTTCAGGTGAGAGGTTATGACCTTTCCAATATTACCTTTGTGAAAGGCAAAACAGGCTGGATTGTATTTGACCCTTTAATTTCACCTGAAACCGCAAAAGCAGCGTTAGATTTAGCGAATAAAGAGCTGGGTGAACGCCCTGTAGTGGCTATTATTTACAGCCATAGCCATCTTGACCATTACGGAGGTGCTACGGGTATTGTTTCTGCTGAAGACGTTAAATCAGGCAAAGTAAAAATTATCGCACCTGAGCATTTCACCGAGCATGCGGTATCTGAAAACGTAATTGCCGGTAATGCAATGGGCCGTCGTGCTGTATTTATGTATGGCGCACTATTACCTCGTAATGCCAAAGGTGGCGTTAATGGCGGCTTGGGGCAAACCACCTCAACAGGGTTGGGTGGGCTAATTGTACCGACGCAAGAAATCACCAAAACCGGTGAAGAGTTAACCATTGATGGCGTGAAAATGGTTTTTCAAATGACGCCTGGCACAGAAGCACCGGCTGAAATGAATACCTGGTTCCCTGAGTGGAAAGCCTTATGGATGGCAGAAAATACCACCAACACCATGCACAACATTTTAACTCTTCGTGGTGCTAAGGTGCGTGATGCACTTAAATGGGCAAGCTTTCTAAATGAAACGATTGAAACCTGGGGTGATGAAGCGGTCGTTAAGTTCCAGAGTCACCACTGGCCTTTATGGGGCAATGAGGACATCGCCTCTTACTTCAATAAGCAGCGTGACATCTACAAATTTACTCATGATCAGACCGTACGTCTAATGAATCAAGGCTATAACGGTGAAGAAATTTCAGAAATGATCACTCTGCCAGCTGAGCTTGAAAGTAATTGGGCAACCCGTGGTTACTACGGCACATTAAGACACAACAGCCGTGCGGTTTATCAGTTTTATATGGGCTGGTATAACGGCAATCCTTCCGACCTGAATAACCTGCCACAAGAAATGGCCGCTAAAAAATACATGGAGTTTATGGGCGGTGAAGATAACGTGCTTAAAATGGCGCAAAAGTCATTTGATAAAGGTGAGTATCGCTGGGTTGCCGAAGTGGTAAAACATGCAGTATTTGCTAACCCTAAGAGTGAAGCGGCTAAAAATCTGTTAGCTGATAGCTTAGAGCAGTTAGGCTACCAGTCTGAATCAGGCCCATGGCGTTCAGTTTATTTGCAGGGTGCATTTGAATTGCGCAATGGTACGCCTGCCTTAGGCGGTCTAGTGACAGCAACACCAGATACTATTCGGGCAATGAGCCCCGATATGTTATTTGATTATTTTGCAGTACGCTTAAATGCAGAAAAAGCAGCAGGTAAGAAATTCACTATCAATATGGACTTTACAGATTTAAAGAGCAAATACACGCTTTCAGTAGAGAATTCCGTATTAAATCATACGCAAAAGCAAATCAAAAAAGCAGATGTGAGTTTAGTGTTAAGCATGCAAACCATGAATAGCATTCAACTGAAAGAAATAACGTATGAGCAGGCAGTAAAGGATGGGAAAATTAAAGTTAAAGGCGATAAGAAAGTCTTTGATGAGTTCTTAGGCATGCTTGATGAGTTTAACTTCTGGTTTAATATCGTTACGCCTTAAGTTAAGTATAAAA
>JQIA01000741.1_pt1 | contig 17150 bp, 15 predicted proteins | sample 811431 | NCBI WGS metagenome assembly JQIA01 (sample SAMN02998118, study PRJNA258478) | marine sediment metagenome | biome: marine; feature: seafloor; material: sediment; isolation source: oil-polluted sediment collected from 3 locations (0.5 km, 0.7 km and 0.9 km)... | place: USA: Gulf of Mexico ...
AGAAATGAATACTCTCAGCTAAATCTTTTAACCCTTTTACGGCATACTGATCAACATCATAATACCTTATACAATCATCGATTTCATTTAATAACGTTGGCATATATTCAATATTCCAGTTGTCCTGGTAAAGCTTTATTATTGATCTCAGGTTCTTTATAGTCTCTACTCTACAATAGACTTCCGGATCAGTTGTGATAAGGTTATCAAATATAACAGACCTTATTTTATTAAGAAGTTCCTGGGTTTTAATCATTCGATTTTTCTTCTAATTTTTTCATAATCACTTTTCAAACATTGAAGTTTTTTTGAAATAAACTCTTTATTTACAGTACCCTCTTTAAATACCGTTTTATTAAAATAATCTTCAAGTTTATCTATTGTGATTTTTATATCATCTAATTCTTTTATAAAATCCGTCATTATTTATAAACCCATACCTGGAAGTCCCAACCCTTTTTTAATTTTCTGTTCTTTTTCTGGCCCGCCCTGCTCTATTCCTTTTATATTTGTTAGTTCAGCATTCCAGTCGTTACCGAGGGTTGGGGCATGTCTCACATATTCATGTGTTTTATTTTCCATCATCCCTTTAATTTTTTCACTGAATTTATTACCAGCATCCCCCTGATCTGTAGCAGAGATAATTATTGCATTATCCGGCATTCTATTAATCGCCGATTTTAATAAATCCTCTTGCTTTTCCTGCATTTCGCCACCAAATGCAATATAACGGGTGTTTTCAGTACCGTGTAATTCATGGTAGGATAACCCATCAATAGGGGCCTCTATGAGAACTAATCTATCATCACCTTTATAAACATGAGAACACCACAAGCCTTTTTCGCCACCTTTTGACATCCCCTTAAAGGTATGATTACGTTTTTCAAGGCAACAAACACCTTCGCGGTCTATATGGGGGAATACAGCATTTTTATAGTTATCAATAAGGACTTTACCCTGAAATCTCGGTTCAATTTGATCTATTCCTCTGGTTTTTAAATACGGATGCTTATTGGTTTCGACTGCTGCGCTAAATTCTTTTAAAACGTTCTCTCTATTTTTTTCAACCGGTTTTGAATTTTTTCGATAATTATTTTCAGGTACATAAGGTTTTAAAGACGGCTCACCAATCCATGGCCGTAATTCTTTTCTCACTTCCCCAAGATTTTTACCTTCTTGTTCTTGAACAAAATCAATTATGGTTCCATTTTTACCGGTAGCCCTATTTATATATAACCAGTATTTTTCCCCTTCTTGAATAGAAATTTTTTCATCACCTTTTTTCATAACATGAATATTTCTGTAGCTCTGCTTTACATCATACGCATAACCTTTATATGCGGCGTATTCAGATAGATTGATTTGAGTCTTGAACTTTTCAAGTTCATCAACTCGTTCACCTGGCGTTATACCGTTCTGCATATCCTTAATGGCATTCATAAAACCTCCTTTTCCCTCGTTTTGAGTCTGGTTTATAAATTCCTTCGCTTCGGCTTTCATTTGTTCAATAGACATCTTAGCATCCATAACAAGATCCTTTTTTAATTCTTCAACAGGCTTTGTTATTTCATTGTCTTTTGGCATTAGTCCTTCAGCCGTTAATTCTTTTATAAGGCTAAACGGTTCTTTTCTCTTCTCATTAGACTTTTGTTTAATTTTCTCAACAATTTTTGCTTCTTTAACAGGTATTTTCGTATGATCTACCGCAAGATCCTTTAATTTTTCCTGGCTCATTTTTTTCATAAAATCAGCCTTGTCTTTAAAACCGAATTTACTATTTTCTTGAGAATTCGCATAAACATTAACATCATCTTTATGACGGGACATAGCAACATACGTTAAATGCTTATCAAATTGCGGTGAAGCCAGGACAAAAGAATTATCAACGGTAGCACCCTGACTTTTATGTATAGTAGTAGCGTAACCGTGTGTAAATTCATTATATAGATTAGGCTCTACATTAACGATCTCATTATTGACATCAAGCTTTACCTGAATATTTACTTCATTAATATCAACGATTGTTCCAAGGGTACCATTTTTAACGCCCATGCTTTCTTCATTTCGTAAAAATAAGAAACGATCACCTTTACTGAAGGATTTTTCATTATCCTGGGGAGAGAAAATTAAATCATCATCTAAATGAATTTTGTCTGCATCATTGGTGTTTTCACTCGTTTTAAAGGTAAATTCCTGTGTATCGATAAAACCCATTTCTCTTACGAATTCACGTGCTTTTAAATTTAATGCTTCAACATCTTTTTTTCTGTGAGCGAAAATAGCATTCGTTTTAGATAAGTCCTTAGTTAATGATTTTTTCCAATCTGATATCAATATATGTTTTGCCGTTTTTGAGCTATCGAATATTTGGATATTACCATTATCGTAATACCTTGATAACCCTTTTTGAACAGAGGCTTGATTTCCTGCAAATTCCTTAGTTGCTTCTTTATGCCATTCGTTTTTTTGACGACGAATATCAATTAATTTATGACTACCGTATTTATCAACGAGACCTTTAAATGGCCCACCAGTTGCAATTGATTGTAGCTGTTGATAATCACCTGCAAGAATCACTTTTGCATTGCGGTCTGCTGCATGTTTTAAAATCTGTTCCATTTGGGTTGTACCGATTAGACCGGCTTCATCTACAACAAGTATTGATTTATCATCAAGGGTGTTTTTCCCTTGGTTCCAATCTCTTAATGATCTGTAAATAGTGGTACTTTTAATGTTTGCATCTTCATTTAAACCTTGTGCTGCAATCCCCGATAATGCACACCCATGAACATTAAAACCCTGTGAGCTATAAGCTTCGTTCAAAGCACCTAATAGATGACTTTTACCAGCACCGGCATAACCAACTAATGAAGAAATATTATTATCATTTATAATACTGTCAAAAGCTTCTAATTGTTCTAATTCTAATGTCCACTTATCGGCTGTAATATCACAGGACTCTTGTTCAAGAGTAAATGATTTTTGATTATGTAATTCTTCTGCGGTTCTGAACATATTCATTTCAGAATTAATATTATTCAGCGATGTGTAAACAAATCCATCTTCATTCTGGTTCAGTTTCACAAGCTCAGGACTGTTCAAAATAGCATCTTTAAGCTTTTTAAAATCATAACCAGAACTATCTGATAATTTTCTTAAATCTTTAAGACTGAAAACAGCATCATTACGTGTAAGGTGTTTAATTAATATTTCAGAATTAAGCTCACTTATATTACCATTTTCTATATTGTTTAAAGCATTAGATACAGAGTAAATCCGTTCTTCTGGTGGCTCTAAATCTCTAAGATATGCATAATCTATAACCAGATCTTTTGACCGATCCTGGCTTAATGTATTCACCAGGTGATCATAATTTTCAAAACAGTATTTTTCATTACTTCCATCACCACCACCGGCATAAAGATTTGTTTCTTTACGATGTCGTGACATCGCAACATACGTTAAATGCTTATTGAATTGTGTTGATGCAAGTGTAAAGGATCTGTCAACGGTTATACCCTGTGTTTTATTAATTGTAGAAGCATAACCATATGTGAGATCGTTATAATCTCTTGTGTCAAAAACAACCGTTTTACCGCTGTCAAGTTTAACAGATATCTGATTTTTTCTAATACCGTGAACAGTTCCGGTAGAACCATTCTTTACACCCATAGTATAATTATTCTTTGTAAACATAACCCTATCATTTACACTTAATGAGAGAGCACCTTGTTTTGTTTTATATGAAATTTCATTTTCATTTTCGTGGTCAATATGTGTAACATCTGGAATAGATTCTTGACTTGTATATTGATACTCTTTTTTACCTAAAAGACCTAATTCAATCATTTTGTTTCTTGCTTTTAAGTTTAATTCTTTTACATCATCACGTTTAAAAGCAAGGATAATATTTGATTCACCATTGTTACTTATCAAGCTTTCAGACCAGTCTTTAATTAATTGGTCTTTAGCATCGGAGTATGTCGCAGAAAAGTTAATAAAACCATGATCATTGTATGTATTAATTGCCTTTTTAACAGTATTTTTATCTTTAGATGAAAATTCAGTTGTTGCAGCTTTCTGCCATTCTGTTTCCTGTCTGAATACATTTGATATTTTGGCAGTATCAACACGTTCAACAATCCCCCTGAATGCTCCACCTGCCGCAATTGATTGTGTCTGTTCTGTATCACCTATAAGGACTATTTTAGCACCAGCATTTTCAACATGCTTTAATAGTTGATGCATTTGTTTAGTACCTATCATACCGGCTTCATCAACTACCAGGATAGAATTTTTATCCAAGGTTTTACCGTGAGATAACTGCCATAAAAGCTTAGTTACTGTTTGACTTTTTATTCCTGAACTTTCCTGTAAACCTTCGGCAGCAATACCCGCTAAAGCACAACCTTGTACATTAAAACCTTGTGCGGTGTATGCATCATTAACAGCACCTAAAACATAACTTTTACCTGCACCAGCAACACCAATCAGTGTTGAAAGATCTGAGCCAACAAGAACATGGTTAAAAGCTCTATCCTGTTCCTCTGTCATTGTTTTTTGAGACGCTGCTTGTTTAATATATTTTTCGCCGACACTATGATTAAAACTATTAACCAGGGCTTCAACGTTCTTAAACATTTTTTCTTCAGATTCTATCATTCCAGCTGAAGTGAATTTATCATTACCGTTATCATCAGTACCAAGTTTTATTAACTCAGAATGAGTTTCTATTGCTTCTTTAACACGTTTAAATTGAGCTTGACCGTAGCTATATAGATTAGCAGCTTTTAAAATATCATAATTTGAAAAGACAGCTTGATTTTTTGCAAGATGGTTAATTGCTATTGTAGGATCATTAATTATTCGATTGCCGTTTTCAATGGAAATACGTTTGTATTCTTCCATTCTGTCAAGTTCAGCAATCGTTTCTGAGTCCATCCGGTGTAATGGCCCCAAATGAATTTGAGGCTCAATATTTACACCCTGATCTTCATAACTTCTATGATCAACTGATATATCAAAACCAGCTTTTGCAAGATGCTCATTTTGAATATCTGCCCAACTTTTACGCCATATGTGAATTAGATTTTTATTATTCCAAGAACGTTCTTTTTGACCGAAGCCTTCAGGGGTTATACTTCTAAGAGATAGCAATACATGTGCGTGTGGATTACCATCTTTATTGTGAATATTTATATCAGCAATCATACCGCTGTTAACAAAATTTTCATTTACAAAGTCATTGATTAAATTAATGTGTTGCTCTGTGTTTAATTCAACAGGTAATGAAACCTCGACCTCTCTTGCAAGCTGTGAATCTTTCCGTTTTTCAACACGTTCAACTTCATTCCACAACTGCTCTCTATCTGAAACCCAACCCGGTGATTCAGATGGTGAAAGAATTTCAGAAAACGCAAGATCGCTTTTATTCGAATAATCAAATTGAACACCAATACTATTATCATGCAATTGGGTACAAGCTCGGTAAGCAGCAGAAGCAACGACACTTTTTCCGGCTGACCTGCTTATAATTTTTGATGATAAATGATAGTTTGCCATTATTCAAAAGCCTTTAGGGTTTTTTAACCGCCGGAGGCCGCACACGTTGGAACAACGTATAAGTGCGCCCTTCGTTTCACTCGGGTTTCGTTCGCTTCGCTCTCTTCAGCGGAACCAAACGCCTTAAAAATACCTTGCTTTTCTCTTTTAATCAAGTTATTTTGTAAAAAAAGAACTTCGCTGTCGCTCAGTTAAACTACGGGGCGGTAGGGAAAGGAAATCGACGTTTTAAAAATCAATGGAGGTAAATATGAGTTCTGCATCTGAAAAAAAACTAACGGCACTGCTTGAGAAGGAACAGCAATTAAAAAAACAGATCGCAAGTGAGAGGGCAAAAGTATCTGCGAACGAGAGAAAAAATGAAACCCGACGAAAAATTTTAGTTGGATCATATTTTATAGATACGTTTAAAACAAAACAAGAAGAATTAAAAAAAATTATGGATAACTATCTTACTCGTCCAGATGATAGAAAACTATTTGGTTTAGGTGAAACAAAACCAGCACCATCAACTAATAAACCGGACGACAAACCGCAGGCGGGTTAAATTTTTGTATGAGTCCTTCAGATGAAATAAAACAAAGACTTTTAGAAACAATGGTTGTATTGGAAGAGTATACGCCTAAACTTGCAGGTATTAATAATTCAATAGATGATTTTAACAGTCTGGTAATTAAGCAAAAAAATTTAATTTCAGAATATATAGATGAAATTAAAAAACAACAAGAATCAAATCTCGATGTTTTGGAATCAACAAAAACAAAACTGATTAATAAAATTGCACTGGAACAAAAAAGGTCTTTCTCTCTTTTTGCACTATTCTTTTTGTTAATCAGTTTTGTATGCGGATTTTTTGTTTCATTTCATTTTTCAAAAAAGGTATATTTTTCTGATCATAGATTAGTTATGATTCGAGAACTTGAATCTGAAAATTTACGTATAAGAAAAAAATATTTAAGTGATATTAAATTAATTGAAACATTGCGGGATGGTGGATGTGTAATTTCTTATGATATGTTGCTTGCTCCTGAATATATAGTAAAGCAATCAGGGAATAGTAAGGATGGGAAATTCCAAGGAGTATGGTTAAAAAATTAAAATATAAAAAGTTTATATAGTGCTAAAGTCATAAACCCAAAGCAAAGAAAAACACCAATAAAAAAAATAGCGAGAAGTGAGCGAAGCGAACCCAAATTTTATTATAGTTCGACAATGATGAACGGTTCTTTAATTACTCCACGCTACACCGGAAAAATATTTAATACTGGCATATCTGACAGCATTAATCTTAACGGATTCGATAAAATGTATGAAATTCTTAAAAACCTGTCTGTTCTTGACAACATATGATATTCGTTCTTGAGCTTTGGTCTTTTGGTACGGAAAAAAACGCCTAAATGAATATGGTAGAATATATCAAGCCGCTACAGATAAATGCTGTGTGATTTCCTATGAAATGTTGTTGGCTCCTGAATATATTGTTAAACAATCAGGAAAAAGTAAAGATGGAAAATATAAAGGCGTTTGGTTCACCAATTTATTTTTTTTCCCTACCGCCCTAATCTTTTTCCATTACTCTATAGATTCTTCATGATTAGATAATTAACAGGGCAATAGATAACCCATTGCCCTGTTTTAAATTAAAACAACTCTAATTGCTCCATGGGTTTTTTTTGTTCGAATAATTTTGTATAATCGGTATTTTCAATATCAATAATTTGAGATTTTTCTTGCTCAGATTTAATCAGCCACGCTGCTGGCTTAACTAACCATGGCACATACAAAAATCCATTAATTTTACATGTTTTAACGCAATTAATATCAATATCATTACCAGATAAACATAGTGAAAAATTACTTGCGTGTAAAAGCATTCTACCAGTACCGACACATGGGTCATTAACCATTTTACATTTTTCATCTTCTCCATTATTTTTAAGGTCGAACATTGACATTTGAAACATCATTTCACATACAGGATGTGGTGTTGGAAAAAAAGCGTTTGGATTATTCCAGTAGCCTTGTTTATTCTCTGCCATAATTTCGCCTAAATAATCCCACGGTGTCTGAAGAAGTAAACCAAGATTAAATGTTCTATACCAATATTCATTTACATCTGAGTTAATATTTGCTCTTTCCTCTCCCTCACCAAATCCCCACAATAACCAGTCACGAAAATCAGAAAAGTATACACCAGTATGTGAATATTTATTCAAGCAGTCTCTTAAATTATCAAATCCTTTTTTGTCGGGTGATGAAAATTGTATTTGTGGAATTTGACAATCTAATATTTTATTTCCAAGTAGTGTTTCACCCCAATACAACCACCTTTTAGAAAACATTACATCTATTTGTATGAGGTAAGGTAGCAACCACCCTTTTTCTGTTCTTTCTTCAAATGTTAATAAATCAAAAGGATTAAATTCTGTTTGATTTTTTTCAGTTGATTTGATATTCACAATTAAAAAATTCCTTTCTTCGCGGTTTGGTTTTTTTTCTAACTCTGAAACGGTGACCGCCGTTTCAGAGTTTTTTATTTATTAGTTATTTTTTAAAATTTTTAAATCTGTTGCTCTTAAAATTGTGGCCATGCTGTACGTTCCATGAGGTTTAATACTTTCAACACCATCCCATATATCAATTTTACGTCTTATTATATTTTTACCGTCTTTAATCCACACGCTTTTATCTGTCCGTTTTTCAATATCAAACGTAAACCAACAATTAGAATCACAAATTGAATTTGTGGAATATTTTTTTCCAACCTGGAACTGAACAAGTGAATTTTCTTTTGAAAGAAAAGTTACAGCTTCTTTTGTTGCTTTAGTTGTTAAAAATAATTGTGATTCATTATATTTTTTTACGATTTCCTGAATTTCGGTCTTTTTAATATCAATACCGTTATGTTTTATGAATGTAATTATTGTTTCTGGGCCCATAATTTCTATTCCCTTTTTTCGCGGTTTTTTTATAATACTGCTTCCACACGTCTTATTGACCCGTCCTCAAGTTTTTGAATATCACCAACATGTACAGTATTTGTTTTTTCAAAATGAAAAGCGTAAAAACTTTTTTTTGCATTTTCCGATAATTTACAAACAGTAATAACGGGCTGCGATGTAGTTGAACTATTTATGAATTTTTCAGCTAATTTAATTAGTCTTTCATGTTCTGTTTTTTTTGAATAAAATTTCATTTTTTAAATCCTTGACTGTGATGGTTTGAAAATTGGTGAAAAGAGGTTCCAGCTCCTTCCACCAATTTAACCCTAACGACTATTTTACTCCTGTTATCTCCTTAGCCAGGTACAAAGCATAATAAGATCTGAATCGTTGCCATGCCCCTTCTCTTGGCGACCATTTAAAGCCGTTGCATTTTAGTATTGTGCGTATGTCTTCATCAGGCTTAAAGTCATATAAAATTTGAACTCGGTTTTTTTCAACATTATCCAGAATTTTACCACCTTCAAAATTATACTCTGTGGTTTCGTCTTGGGCTTGCTTTTCAAGCTTTTTAACCCTGTCTTTCATTCTTTTAATATTTGCGTTGTTATTTGTTAATTTGTAAGAAGCAAAACCAACACGACCACATGAATCAGGCTCTAAAAGATCCTTAGCTTTTGACTCTTCCACGCCTAAAGAATCAGTTATTTTTTTTATTTTTTCTAATTCGGTTAACTTCTTAGCCTTAATTATTTTATTTATAGCTTTCATAAATTCTTGATTTTGCTCTGCCGTTCGTAATTTTTCTTTTAAAAGAATCAATGCGTTTGAATCATCGCTTGATATAGCGGTGTTTGATTCTACGGCAACGGCTTTTTCATTATAATATTTTGATTTTTCTGTTGCCTCAATACTTTTTCGCATAGAATTATGCATACGATTTTGATCATTCCTCGCTTTCTTCTCTGAATGATGCCCTACAAGAATCGGTTGACCACCCGCAAACCGTTCAGCTATATTATTGCTTTGGTTGTGGTGTGCTTCTGCTGTCGTATTAGCTTTTATAGCTCTATCTTTATAACGTTCAACTCTATCTGATTTCTTTTGATCATGTTCAGAGGATTCAATAACCGGAACTTCTCTTTTTTTCCCTATCCATCCACCCTTAACTTCTACAGCGTCATGAGTTTTAAGGTATTTTGCTTTAAAAATTGCAAGAGTGGTATCACCTTTTGATTTAAATGGCTTGCCTGACTCTGAAAAAAGAAAACCCTGATCTTCATTTACTTTGTCTGAAACTTCGTTAATTTGTGTCATTTCAATTCCTTTTCTTCGCGGTTTGGATTTAAGTTAAATACTTAATTTCTATACCTATATTTATAAGCTATTTCTAATCATAAGTCAAGTAAAACGTTACATGTTTATTATTATATCTGTACTATTATTTTTCATACATGTAACATCTTTTTTCCCTACCGCCCGCAATAAAAAATTGTATATGAAAATATTTATAGTTCTATTACATCAACAACACTGTTACATATCATATATATCACGCAAAATACTTATAACACATGTAACAATTCTATTGACTTTAAAAGGAATATAATATATTAATATAAGTATAGAAATTAAGATGTTAAGAGAATTCAAACCGCGAAGAAAAGGAAATATTAATATGAAACAAATTAGTTATTTAAAAGTTGGTAACAACAAGGGAAATAAACGAATTTGGATAGAAGGGAAACGGCTTGCTGAATGCGGTTTTAAAAACGGTCTTCAATACACGGTTAATACAGACATACGAAACAGACAGATTACGATTTCAACGCATATTTTAGGCGAACGGTCTGTAAGTAGTCGTAAACGACTAAACAAGACTCTTCCAATTATTGATCTGTGCAATAAAACCATTACAAATTTTATTCAATGCATCATGAAAAACACTAAAAAGATTCGTGTTTTATTTTGTAAGGGAAAACTTGTTATTTCTATCCATCATTTCATGATTAAAAAAGATGAACGTGAATCCCGGTTTCTTAACAATAAGCTTTCCAATCAGATTACAACCGCCACTATTTGTTCCGGGGGTGGTATTTCCACAATGGCACTGCATGAAGGGTTTAACGATGTTGGTTTAAACTCACGGGTTAATTATATCGTGGACTTGGAAAGTAAGTATCTTCAGAGTGCAATTGATAATATTGCATGTATAGACAACGATACGATTATAATAGAATCGATGATTGAAGAAGTTGAACCGGAATTAATAGAGCCTGTTGATATTCTTAATATATCTATACCCTGCACAGGTCATTCAAAAAGCGGTAAAGCAAAGAATAAACTTAATATGGCCGATGATCATAAAACGGCTGGTACATCCATTTTAGGTCTGATTAATGTTATTCCGTTTTTTAATCCCTCAATTATTATTAATGAAAATGTGTGTGATTTTAAAAATTCAGCCTCATACAGCTTATTAGCCGGTTTTTTAAGACAAAGAGGGTATATTGTAACCGAACGCATTTTAGGGGCTGAAATGGGGGCTATTGAACAGAGAAATAGGCATATTATGATAGCTGTTTCAGAAGGTTTTTCAAATTTATTCAATATCGATGATATTTTACCATCCATGCCGACTGATAAAACGCTTGCTGATATTGTTGAAAATATCCCACCTGAAAGCGATCAATGGAAAAAATATGATTACCTGAAGGAAAAAGAAATTAAAGATTTAAAAGCTGGTAAAGGCTTTAAACGGCAATTGTTGAAAGGGAATGAAAAACACTGTGGTACTATCGGGAGAGGTTATAATAAGGGCCGGAGTACAGAACCTTTTATTATTGCTCCCCATAATTCAGAGCTATCAAGACTCTTTACAATTTCAGAACACGCGAATGTTAAAAATATTCCTGTTTCAACTGTGGCCGGTGTATCGACAACGGTGGCACATGAAATTTTAGGTCAATCGGTATTGTATGCTGTTTTTAAAAGTATAGGGCAGTTTGTTGCCAGAGGGATAAACAATATTAATATATTGGCTGAAGCTGCTTAAATATATTCGCCGGGGGCAACCCCGGCTTACTTGTAGCGGCCAGGAATCATAAACGCTCTGGCCTGATTTAAAGACACTATCTCGGCCAGAATTAACCGTTTCTACGATGATACTCTGGCCAGGAATAAACGTTTCTGGGCCAGCTTTAAGTGTTACTGGCCAGAATTAAATGTTTCCAGCCTGATTTATGTGTTTCTATAAATAAAGAAACTCATAAAAATTAAACATTTATTTACTTTGAAACCTTTACCGCTTTTTTTTACTGGAAAACCTTATCTATCCATCATTTTAATCCAAGTTTGAAAAAGTAAATAAAACCTTCGTTTTCCTTACCCGTATCAACTATATTTCAAAAACTATAATAAATAACGATATCGTTATTTATTCCTTGACATTAAATAACGATGTCGTTATACTGTGCTAAAAGAGCAAGAGAGTTAAACGACTTAACCAAGGGAAAGATAATGAAAACCTTTTACCACAAAGCAACGATAGCCGGGGCTATTAACTTGTTTGATGATTTTGAAACAGAGTTAAGACTATGCGTTTCATCCGATAATAGCCGATCTTTATTTTGGAGAAATGTGGTAATAGTTTTAAATGTTGAAGAGAAAAACATAATTGTTGAAAATGATTATGATATAGATTCTCGCGGGCAATCTGAATATGATGAAGCAAGATTAGTGTTTGAAACAAAACAGGATTTCTTAAACTCTGTTAAGTATATGATTATTGACGGTAAAACAAAAAAATCAATTAATTCCCTAAAGGCTGAAATAGTTGAAGCAATAAATACACAGGATTTTTTCAGAGGTGACCACGAAGAAGCCGCTCAATTAGCTTGTAAAGATTTTTTTATTAATAACAATTCTTGCCCTGTTCTTAATTTAATCGAAGCTAAAAAAATAAATAAAAAATGGGATAGAGGATTTTTAAATATATAAGCAAAAAATCTTACTAAGATAACTTAGTAAGATTTTAAGTTGTACCTATTTCGTTTCAATTCTCTTCACAGATTCAGGAAGCCTTATTTCAGGCTACGAAACGAAATATTGTATAATATATCACAAAAAAAAAGGGTAAAGCAATGAAAATAACAATCTCAGAGGGCTGGCTTCAGCCAGTTTGCCCGTTCTGTAAATCAGAGTTAAAACTACCAGAGCCAACAACCGAAATTTTAGAAGAAGATGTCAAGGTTGAAGGTGTAATCTTAAAAGCCGGTACTGAAATTAAGACCGGCTACACTGCTGAAACATGTAAAAAATGCAAAGCTGTTTTTTCTGTCGATTGTGACGAACTTGATTTGTTAGAAGATGTAACAAACGCTGAATTTTTCACGGTACATAATTTCAAAGAGGGATTATACCACCCGCACCTTTCAGAAAATTTTGATATGATTTATCCTGATCTTAATTTGGGGCATTTAGAGTTCGCCAGGATTAAAGACGGGATTTATGATCTTGAAAACAATAACCCATATCTTTCTATGTCAGAAGTTTTAAAGATTACCGGATACAGCGATGCCTACTATAGGAAAAAGTTTATTGAGAATCCTGAAGTAGTACCCAAGTTGAAAATATTAAAAGACTCTTCAGGCTGGCGGATACCACGTGAAGCACTGGAAGATAAGATTTTTAAAAAAAAAGATAAAAAATAAGTGTTTTTATGAATAAAGAAACTCATAAAGCTGGCCAGTAACGCTTAAAGTTGGCCCTGAAACGTTTATTCCTGGCCAGGGCATTATCGTAGAAACGGTTAATTCTGGCCGGGATGCTCTCTTTAAATCGGGCCAGCTTGGTTATGATTCCTGGCCGTTACACTTACTATTTAAGATAGTGGTTTATTTTTTTAATAATTCTTTAATTTGTTCGATGTCTGTTTTTTCAATCAGGAAATTGTATGCTTCGTTCAAATTGGTGAAATCTAATTCGGTTTTTAATAAAGTGAATAATAAATCGACTTTAGTTTTATTATCTGGTGATATTTTAAATGTAGCATTTTTATAGCCAAGATCTTTGTAATGCTGGTCTGATTTAGCTTTTCTTTCCTTACTCGTAGACGCTGTTTTTTTGGGAGGTATTATTATTTCTTCTGCGTCAATCCATTCTATAACCTTTTTATCCAGGATTCTTACTCTAATTTTACCGGGGTAATCTTCCGGTTTTCCAAAATCTTTTGTTTCCTGCTTTACTATTCTGACTTTCCCTTTTGTCTTGGTTTCAACAACGAGTTGTCTATATAAACCTTCTTTCATAAATTACCCCATCTTTAATATTAAAATATTTATAATCTATTAAATAATTATTTGTTACATGTATTATAATATTATCTTTCGTGATAGGTCAATAAAAAACATTTTATGCGATATTAGTTTGTTACATGTCACATTTTACTTGACTTAGTGTTAAAAATAGATTATAAATATAAGTATAGAAATTAATAAGTTAACCAAAAACCTAAACCGCGAAAAAAGGATGGTAAGAAATGAAGACACAAAAAGTAACAGGTACAATTCTCACAGTAAACGACAATAATCTAATCGCAGAAGTTGAAAAAAGTATTAGCATAATTGAGGCAACTTTCAAGGTTCTTAACTCTCACCTTATAGCTTGTGATCACTTTAAGGTAAGTTTAAACCCGAATATTATTAAATCAGTTTTATTACTTGAAAAGAAAATGGGAGCGATTGGTTAATAAAAATTAAGTTGGTGGGAGAGGCTGGTACCTCTTCCCACCATTTTCGAAACCTCACAGCTAATAAGGATTCAGCTATGATTATACATTCTAAATTGAAAAAATCAATTCTTGTTAAATTTTCAGGTGATTTTAAAAAAGATAGAATCGTTTTAAAAAAAATATGTAGAATGTTTAAGTCTTTAACAATTGCAGAGATACTTTATTTTTAGAGATAACGTTCTATTGACGGGGAGATTTCCCCGCCCTTTTTATATTTTTGCCCCTACTCCCGTTAAATAATAACGATTAACTCATTAACGAAAAAGGAGACACAACATTGAAAAACTTAACAAAACAAGACATGGCTGAAAAAATTAAAAGAATTATGGCAGCCAACTCAACAACTATAGAATTCTTAAAAATTGATTTTGAAAATACTCCTGAATCATTTCATTTCACTGAAAAAGGGCATGATGAATTATCGGATACAGAAACCGAAAAGCTAAATGAAATGTTTGAAGAAGTCATTAACGACTGGTCTATCGCTGAGCAAATCTACTTAATAAATTCATGGGAAATAATGCTACTGAGTGCAGCCGATGAAGCAAATACCACGGATGATGATTACGATAATGAAACGACAATTTATTATTTTAGTGACGGCAGTAAATTAAAAGTGGATGGCATTGGATACGAGCGAAAGATATTATAAATTAAAAACCCCCAACCGGGAGGGGGTTAACTGATTCCTGGCCTCCACAGTTAAACAATAACTCTTGATTAATAATAATCAGGAGATTAAAATCATGGCAACATATTCATTTTGGGGATACTCAGAAAATTCTGAAACAGAAGAAGAGGTTCTCCAGATTGGTAAAGAATACAACCCGCCCTCTTTTTTGAGGACGAAAGGTTTTCAAATGACACTCACTCCATTGTCAAAATTATTCTCAAACTACTCAAAAAACCCGTTTTTAGATCAGCCAGAAATCAGGAACCTGAAACCGGTTGACGCCGGTATTATGATTGCCGGTCAAGATATACATAAAGACCCTGTCTTCTCAAATATCGGGGTAGGTTTCTGGCTCTGGTGGCGAACAATCCCACAAAAAAGAAAGGTTTTCAGAGTTAGGCAAGAGACAGCTAAAACTCTGCAACAAACGAATCTGTCTTTTATCCCTGACTCTCCACCAGCTATATGGGGGGCCGGATCTGTCCTGATCGAATCTGTCAATGCCATCCCGATTGTGGCTGACTGTTTTTCGATTAATGCCTATTTTACGCAAGACAGCGACGGGCAAGCCCGGTATTATTTTACAACTTTGCTTGCCCCGGACGGTGTTTTAAATTTCAGCATTTCTGCGGACACTCAAAAGCTTAATGATAAACTCGCAAAAGAAGAAGAATTACTTGATAAACCATTCTTTTCTGAGCTTGATTTTAGTCAGCAAAATGCATCAAGAAAGACTCAAGAAAAAGCTCTTGAAATTATTAAATTTATATTTGCAACGTCCTACTACATCGAAAATCCGGGCGATTCGGAACACATTAAACTTATCGCTAAAGGCGGCATCCCTCTAAAAAATAAGAAAGGAAAAGTTGTCAAAGAAAAAGGGAAAAAGGTTTATCAGTGGTCATATTCAGAGCTACAGATTAAAAAACGAGAGCCGTTAAAATCGACAAGCGGAGAGCTTAACACGGATAATCTATCACTTGAACCCACAATTGTCTCCCCGCATATCAGAATCAGGGGTGAAAAGATTATTATTGTTGATAGTTATGAATCACATCGCTGGAAATCAAATGAAAAACTCGGGACAAAGGTGAAAGTTTAATTGGCCGCTCTTTTTTCTTTTAAAGATAATATCATTAAAAATCAAAGTAAATCAGAGTTTTTAATAATTCATGATTTTCAAAGAAAAAATTAACTAAATGAATTGTTTAATTCTGTAACTTGAATCCATTTATCTTCCCTATTGCCCTATTAATACTAAAAGTAATAGATATAAATAAGTCTTATAAATCAAAAAGAGCGGTTCCCCCGAAGTTATGGCCGCTCTTTTTTCTTTTTATCGCCACAAAAGCTTAAAAATCAAAGCAAATCAAAGATTTCAATAAATCCTGTTTTTCAAAGAAAAAACAAGGTTAAAATCATGAAAAAATCAGTCAAATTTTAATTAATTGTTTTTATTGATTTTTATGATTTTGATTTTTTGTGCCGGCGATCAGATCCGGAGCTTGGCCAGTTGCTGCAGGAACGTTCCGGAGGGAAAAGCAATTTCCTTATAATCACCTCTAATTCGGTATAACCGGAAATTATGATTTATTCGGGCGATAGGGAAAAAAAATCTGGTTTTTAAAAAAACATGATTGTGGAGTTAAAACCAGATTTTTTTTAAACTCTGTGGCTTATTTGCTATTGTGACTTTAAGCCCATGATTATTGGCTTCTATAGTGTTAATAATAAAGATTAAAATAGGGTTAAAGATTAAAGTAGGGTTAAAGATTAAAGTAGGGTTAAAGAAAAGATTAAGAAAAATGTAAAGTTTTTAATATTTTGAAATAATTGCTTTTTATTATAGTTGCGGGTGTTTTTTTTGGATTTAAACCACTATATATTTTGGATTTAAACCACCATACTTTTTGGATTTAAACCACCATGTTTTGAACTTTTTGGATTTAAACCACCATATTTAAAATGCTTTTTGGATTTAAACCACCATATTTAAAATGCTTTTTGGATTTAAACCACCATATTTAAGCGGCCTAATTGAAGCTTTTTGGATTTAAACCACCATGTTTTTAGTTGTTTTTTGGATTTAAACCACCATACAAAACTGTTTTTTGGATTTAAACCACCATACTTTTTGGATTTAAACCACCATGTTTTGAAACTTTTTGGATTTAAACCACCA
>JQIA01000742.1_pt1 | contig 17146 bp, 15 predicted proteins | sample 811431 | NCBI WGS metagenome assembly JQIA01 (sample SAMN02998118, study PRJNA258478) | marine sediment metagenome | biome: marine; feature: seafloor; material: sediment; isolation source: oil-polluted sediment collected from 3 locations (0.5 km, 0.7 km and 0.9 km)... | place: USA: Gulf of Mexico ...
AAGCCGATGTGGGGATTTATCTTTCTACTCAGAAAAACGGTATCGGCAGTATTCCGTTAGAGCCGTTACGCCTTACGGCTAACTTTAGATCTCAGGCATCACTCATAGCCTGGATCAATGATCAATTCAGTCTAGTATTTGGTAACGAAAATAACTGGCTGCACGGCCAAATCGCCTACTCTGCTTCAAGCGCTTCACGCCCCGCACTTCCCGCTTCATCTATCCCTGTAGAAAGTTTTCTATTTATTGATGCTCCGGACCACAATGCCCAAGCAAAACAATTGGTCGAGGTTATTCATAAATCACGACAACTCGAGCCGGAGGGTGAAATCGCCATTTTGGTTCGCGCCCGTAGCCATCTTTTAGCAATCGTCGAACAGCTTAAAAGTGAAAATATTGCCTTCCAGGCGATGGATATTGATCCGCTAGCAGAGCTACCCTATATCCGCGATCTACAAAGCCTTACCCGCGCGCTATGCCACCCTGCTGATCGCATCGCCTGGTTAGCGCTGTTGCGTTCACCCGCCTGCGGTCTGAACTTGCAATCACTGTTACAGCTCTGCGATACAACATCGAACCCGGAAGCCAGCGAAGCTACTCTTTGGCAGCAGATAAATAATCCCGTTGTGCTCGATACATTAACCGCTGAAGCTCAGCAACGTATTCAACGTTTCGTTATTCCGATCAAACGCTGCCTCGATAATATTGGCCGAAAATCATTTCGTACTCTATTGGAAGGTTGTTGGATGGAGCTGGGTGGAGCCTTGCTCGCCGGAAGTGCTACCGGCGTTGAAAATGCTCAACGGTTTTTCTCTTTGATTGACAAGTTGTGCGATCAGGGTGCTTTACCGGATATCTCGCTGCTAGAAAAACGAGTAGACAAACTCTACGCTCAACCGCAGACAGCAGTCCCCGGGGCAATTCAAATCATGACGATTCACAAATCCAAAGGGCTTGAGTTTGCTACGGTAATTTTACCTTCATTGGAACGCAGGCCATCCCATGATCAGGACAAGTTACTTAATTGGCACCTGTATAGAAATGATCAGAACTGTAACGAATTATTACTTGCGCCAATTCGCTCGGAAGATGAAGACTCCCAGGATTCAATTGGCGAATATTTAAAATATATCGATAAAAAACGCGCAGAGAATGAGCTAAAACGGGTACTTTACGTCGCTTCAACCCGTGCCCAGAATCGGCTATTCCTGCTCGGCAACATCAAAACAAAAGCTGAAAAAGAAACCTCTGACACAGAAACCGAAGTTGAAAAACCACTGATAGAACGTTTCTCTGCCCCGGTTAAAAACTCCCTTTTAAGTTTTTTATGGCCGCAAATAATAGACCAGTCTGAAATCATTGAGTGTGGCGAATTGGCTAATGAAACACTTGAACCGGAGGACAAAATGATTAATCCGCTGTGCCGTTTCCCACTCAACTGGCAGTCTACTATTTCATTCCCTGGGATTGCTGATGAAGAGTCGAATCCAATTGAGATTCACAACGAATCTCTGCCTGCGAATGTCCCGATAAATCTAAATACAGATAACGAGACCGCTACATTTGTAGACACAAACGCAGAAACACAGCCCAACGACTTACCTGATTTTGAAACCAATAATCGTGCCGCGGCCATCGGCACCCTCGTACACCGTACCTTGGCTCAAATAACCCTTGATGGAATCAGTATTTGGAATCAACAACGAATCGATAAACAACAATCGATTTGGCACGCGCAATTACATCAACTAGGTATATATGATGAGTTGGAGCTGGCGGTTCGAATCATCAAGGAACAGATTCAAAGTAGTTGCGCTAGCGAAAAAGGCAGTTGGATTTTGGATAATAGCCACTCCGACAGTCAGGTCGAGTGGCCGATTACCGTTAATTTTGGCAGTGTAAGTCAGGCTCAATACAGGACCTATCGAGTAGACCGTTGTTTCGTGGATAGTGATGGAGTGCGCTGGATCATTGACTATAAATCCTCAACACCCGCATCCAATGATGAAGGAGATTCATCCGAGCAGCAGCTCGACTATTTTTTAGCACAACAAAAAACGCAGTATCAAAAACAGATGAATAGCTACCGTGACGCGTTTCAAAAGTTTGAAGATAGACCGATCAAGCTAGCCTTGTATTACCCTGCTATTGATTATCTACAGGTTCTCTAATTTTCGAATACCACGGGTTTGGCGCTTGGGTTCGGCACATGTTCGTTCCTAATTAGGAACGAATGCCTCGGCCAGAATTCAACAGGTGTAAGGCGAACATATAAAATCCGACAATAAAAATAATAATCGCTGCGAAGGCCCAGCGAACGTCAATATCCGATACGCCAAGTATTCCGTAACGAAATGTATTCACCATATAGAGAATCGGGTTAGCCATCGATACGTTGCGCCAGAATTCAGGCAACAGATTAATCGAATAGAATACGCCACCGAGATAAGTTAAGGGCGTAAGAATAAAGGTCGGCACGATGGATATATCGTCAAAACTGTTGGCAAATATCGCGTTGATAAAACCGAAAATAGAGAACAGAATTGCCGTAAGAAAAACTACGGTAATCGTAATCCATACATTTTCAACCACCAAGTCACTAAAAAATAACGACATAATGGTTACGATAATACCAACAATAATACCGCGGCTTACACCACCCAAAATATAACCGGTTAAAATAATATAGTTGGGCAAAGGTGAAACAAGCATCTCTTCAATGTGACGCTGGAATTTGGTGTTGTAAAAAGACGCGACTACATTGGCGTAAGAGTTTGTGATCACCGCCATCATAATAAGGCCGGGCACGATGTACTGCATATAGTCGAATCCGCCCATTTCTCCGATACGGCTGCCTATCAGGTTACCAAAAATCACAAAGTAGAGTCCGGTGGTAATCGCCGGTGGGAGTAAGGTTTGCAGCCAAATACGCATGTAACGGCGTATCTCTCGGCTTAGGATAGTTGTAAAGGCGATCCACTTTTCTTGCCAGCTCATTTTGACACCTCTTTGGCAGCGGCATCCGCACCGGAATTTTCTACCAATGAAACAAATAGCTCTTCGAGCCGGTTTACCTTATTTCGCATACTGACAACTTCTATATTTTGTTGGCTTAGCTGTTCAAAAATCTGATTGATATTTTGATCTTTTTCCACTTCTACTTCGAAGCAATGCCCATCGATCTGCGTTAACGAATACCCCTCTAGGGTAGGCATTTGTTTAACCTCTTCGCGGGTATCAAAGATAAATGTTTCGGTTGAAAGCTGGGTAAGCAAGCTACGCATATCGGTATTTTTTACGATCTTCCCTTGGTCGATAATCGCGATATTACGACAAAGGCTTTCCGCTTCTTCGAGATAATGGGTGGTGAGAATAATGGTGGTTCCGGCATCGTTGATCTCTTGCATGAATTCCCACATCGAACGACGAAGTTCAATATCTACACCAGCGGTGGGTTCATCGAGTATTAACAAGCGCGGTTCATGCACCAATGCACGAACAATCATCAGGCGTCGCTTCATACCACCGGATAAAAACCGCGCCTTCTCATTACGCTTATCCCATAGCCCAAGTTTTTTTAAATAATATTCACTTTTTTCTAGCGCTTGCTTTCTTGATAAGCCGTAAAAACCCGCCTGTGTAGCGACAATATCAATAACCCTTTCGAACATACTAAAATTGAATTCTTGAGGTACTACACCCAGATCTTTTTTAGCCAGTGAAAAATCTTTATCAATATCCTGTCCAAAAATCTCAACTGTGCCGGAGCTTTTGTTGACCAACGAACAGATAATACCGATGGTGGTTGATTTACCCGCACCGTTTGGGCCGAGCAGCGCAAAAAAGTCCCCCTGCTCTACTTCTAGGTCAACGCCCTTCAGCGCTTCAAAGCCTGTATCGTAGGTCTTTCTAAGATTTTTAATCGAAAGTGCGATAGTCATATTATTTTTACTATTGGTTTACTTGGTGGCGGGGCGTATAAATTAGCCTTTGTTATCTAACCCTTATAAATGGCTGAGGCTAGGCATGCCTGATTAACTAAACCTATAATTCCGGTTTCATCAAACAGTTTTGTTTCAACAATACCTACACCACCAGTACCCACTTTTGTTTGGGCATCTAGGCCTATCCATTCGCCTAATGGCATACGGTACAAATGCATCGAAATATCTGCATTAATAATTCCGGTGCTGTCATCAATACGCAGCTGCGACATACCGTTTCCAAGATCAGAAATCGCTGCAACGGTCATCAACGGCGTATTATCGACACCTTCAATAATCCGGCTAGGTATTCTTATCCAGACTTTTCCTTTGCCAACCCCGTAAGCGTTATCAAGCGTACGAAGCTCCATTACGTTATGGAAGCCTGGCGGTAATTCCATACCTTTTAGTTCACCCGACTGTAAAGAGCGAGTTTCAATGCCTTCAGGGCCAGCAGGTTTTTCAACCGAAGGTATGCCATGGGCGGGCACATCAATCGGGTTATTCACTAGCATTACCGCAATCGCACGGCAGACTTCAACTTCTGCGCAAATCAACGAAACTTCAATTACCTGAATTTTTCTTCCTTGCCGAAGGATCTTGGTGGTGAAATTAAGCTTCTCTCTTGGTACCGGGCGAAACAGATCAATGGTAAGGCGAGCCAACTGCATGTTTTCAGTATCTGCTGCTTGCTCCACGGCGTATCCGATCAATCCGGCGGTTGCTGCTCCGTGTAACAGTGTTGGGCCCCAGGGGCTACATGCGTTCATTGAAGGGATAAAATACTCGCCTTCCTGCCTAAAAATAGCTTCAATCATATCTAAAACGTTACTTCCAAATCAGAAACCCGCAACAAAGGCGGGCATTGGTGAATTATTTTGCTAACCAGAGATACTACTACAGATCGTAAGCTGATTGAGGGGAGTTTTTCGTTGCTAATGCAAGAACAATGAAATATCGATGGGGAAATATGAGCAGCTGAATTAGTTTGATGAAATCAAACTTGGAATAGCCGTGTATCCAGGCAATCAAGCACTCAAAATTGAGTGCTTGCAGTGCTGTATTGGAATATCTGAGAGTTAGAAATAACGTATTAGTTCGATTTTCAGAAAGTCATCATCTTGCAGGTAAGCATGTTTATTATTCGGGTCAATATTAGGAATGTGCGCAAATACCGTGGGTATGTCCTCGGGTAGAGCATATCCGCCCGAAAAAACACGGCTTTCGACATTAACCTTCCAATACTCACCAATCCGGCGACTACCTTCAAGGAAGAAAACAATCTCTTCACTGCGCTCATCTGCAACTATACCGATCAATACCTCGGTAGCATCAACATCATTCCAGGTCCAGCGGGTTGCTATGGTGAGATCGTGTTCAGGAATGCCAATCGGAGCATCTATTCCCCGCTCATCGTATGAATATTCAACTACCCACCCCAAATCTATCCTACTATCGTAAATTCCGCTGTGGGTATATTCGAAACCAAACACCGTTGCGCTGTATCGACCTTTATAGCCATAGTGCGTTATTCCTTCCAGCTTAAGCGCCCAACCTTCGTAGATATATTGCATCTCTATGCCCGTTTGATCGATGATCGGGTATATAGGCGTCAGCAGACCATTGGGCACAAAGGTAACTCCACTTCCCGTGCCCTGTATCGCGAAATAAGGTTCGCGACCGGTTCCGGTAAAATGAGATAACGCGATATCAAAATCGCCGTAGTATTGGTGCCACCGTATCGCACCTTCAAGCCGGCGTTTTTTGTTGGACGACTCATATTGGGCGTTGTCTACGTCAACCACCCAGGGGCCACGTACTCTTCCCTCCTCACCAGGAAAGGTTCGCTCACGGAAAAAGCTCATTACGTATAGATCAAGCGTACCCCATGACTGGTCGATCGATAGGTTAATCATCGGCTGACCAAGCTTATCTTCGCCATCAATATTCATAACTAGATCTGTTTGATTGATAACATCTACAAGATGAGTGGTTTCTGTAATGCCCCAAAATACTGTACGTATACCAACGCGAATTTCCCATCCATCATCGACATGAATGCCCGCTAGTTCTGCAATATCCCAATGTCGTCGTTCGCTGTCATGGATATCAAAGACCACTAGTGGGCTAAAGGTAAAACTATCCAGACCATCATTCCAATCACGATAGTACTCCCCTTCGAATCTCACCGATGGATGCACTTCAGACTGCCCTTGACCCGCCTTGTGCAGATAAAGAGTGGATTCTAGACCGACTTCCGCAGTCCATTCCGCCGCGATAGCTGTGGTCGACAACCATAGGCCTACTAGCAAACTCAATCCAATTTTTAAGTAATGATTCAAAACGATTCTCTTTATTATTTAATTAGCGGCTTACGCAGCGGCGGCTATTTTACCTTGCCCGCTTGAGACTGTTAACACTAAAGTTTGCTTCGCTAAGCCCGGTATCAAATTTAAATCCAGAAAATTTAAGTTCTGTGCTTTTACCGGTTTGATGGTTAATCATCTGTTGATTGGAAGAGCGCCAATAACGCTCGGAATATAACGAATACCCACTAACCCGTAGCGTTTTCAACAGGCTCTTTTTACGATCGTAAAAATCAATCTTCCAAATTCTCAGTTCTTTCTTATCCAACCAAACTTGTTGCCTGCTATATCCCGAGTATTTATCGACGGGATATCGCTCCACAACGTAACAATCGACCTCCGCCAAAATTTCATCTCGCAAATAGTCGTATTTATATTTTTCAACCTCGGGTGAATTAAAATCCTCATAGGCAAACTCACTACCAACAAATGGCCCGGACTTATTTCGGGAGGCAATACGCTTCACACGTTTAAGTGCCGGTAGGTAAATCCACTGGTCATCCGCCTTTTCTTTGTATGAATAGGTCAAAAGGGCCGTACCCTTTTGGTCACGGGGTGAATCAAAAATCATCAGTGATTTATCGCCCTCACCCGAATCGCTTTTGCCTTCAAGAGTGCGTACCCGGAGCATTCTAACGCTGGCATCACCACGTTTATTACGTAGCGTCATTTCCAGCACGGATCGGTTATCCACGAAACCATCGTTGCGATGATCTGCTTCGACGGCGATTTCAAGTCCTCGCTGCTGGTTTGCTGTGCTGTGTTCTTGGTCCGCATGGCTCAGGCCAACAGCAAACAACATGCATAGCAAGCCAGCAACACCAAACATTCGATTCAACTGCACAACCATCCTCACTTTACTACTCTTTTAATTTTAATTTTATGAAATACCGGTATTGAGTATAGAGCTAAAATACCAAACCAACCAGAATGAGCACTCCGTCACAACTACGCTAAAGCCGGCTACGTCACCTGAATAAATTTAGGTGATCAAATTTCTTTTTTTGATAGCCGTTCTGCACTGTCGATTATCTCTCGCCGACAAACTGATTCAATAAAACCCATGTCTGCAAAAAAAGGAAACATGACCTAAATCAAGCGATACTGCATCGCTTTCAGATCAACTATTTGCGTACAAAGATATCCTTTAGAATCCCTACAAAGCATCTTATTACGGCATATATATATGACCCAGCTAACCATCCGTCAAGAGCAAGTATTCGATCTAATCAAACAATATATTGCCGATAGTGGTTATCCGCCGACACGCGCTGATATCGCTAGAGAATTTGGCTTCAAATCGCCCAATGCTGCGGAGGAACATCTACGCGCCCTTCAAAAAAAAGGGGTCATTGAGATCATTCCTAGCACGTCGCGGGGAATACGGATTAACGGACAATCAGGAGTACCGATATTCACATTAAATGCTCCTGATGCCGCAGGCCGTGCAGTTCAGATAGGGAGTTGTGATATCAATCCACGTTTCTTCAAGCTCAAGACTGACTATCTAATTCAATTAGCACAGCAATCATTTTCAGATCTGAATATCAGCAAAGGCGACCTTTTAGCTATTCAAAAATCAACCAAAGCAAGCAATAACGAACTGATTGTCGGCGACCTTGATAATACTCGGCGAGTAGGTGTGTTAAAAAAGACCAGAAGTAAATACATGCTGCGGCTTTCAACAGGTGATGCCAAAAAACCAGAAATAGAAATTAATCTAAAGCAACAAGAGTGGAAGATTAAAGGGAAAGTGATTGGTTCGCTGCGGGACGGCATATAGCTTTCAAGAGTGAAGCGCGAATAATGCGTGAGGCGCTTGGCCATGACCCAGTTACTTTAAAGTATATTTGGCGGGGAAATATGGAGGAATATGTATTCGTGTTTGGGTATGTCGCATCGTGAAAATGCAACGGGTTAGATCATTGAAACCTTAAACTTAGTGAAGAACTGCGCTTTTTCCGTTCTCGGCTTCTGGGTTCTCCCCTACGATATCTCCAATCATTTTGATGCCTTTCTGCATCATTTCCTTAGCAACCACGGGGTAGGCACCTTCTAAAACACTCATAAGCGGTTTAGAAAACTGAATTTTTATCACCATCGGATCTTCGTCTTTGTCGGTCCTACGAAGAGCAACTTCACCATCACCGAGTTCTACAATTTCATAAACGGATGTACTCATTAACTTTACCTGCCTCTCTACAGAGAGGTCTCTAATACTAAAAATCCTAGTTCGAGTATACCAAAGCAAATTTAGACATCCAACAAAAGCTTAGTCGAGGGCGAAACGCCTTGAGTTCGATCTATCATAGTAGGTATCAAAATTAGTACGTGCCAAAATAGATCACTACCACTCAACAAGCCCTTCTCGATGTCTATCGATTAATTCTGATAGTTGTGAAAGCCAATATCTACTGCCTACACTACTTCTTCCACTGCTCGTGGTTGGCTCCACAAAACGTAATGGTTGAGCGGTATCATTACTTGAAGCCTGTGAACCCCCTGCGCAGTTGATTCCATGTTGAGTTAACAGGCCGGAAAGCCAGCCATTACTGCTTACCAACAATAGAATTTCCGCTACTTCTGCGGATACGATATCGCGTTGCTTAAGCTCCTGGGACAATCTATCTACGTCGGTACCGTTGAAATTTAGGCCGTAGTTATCCGCAATTTCGTTTAAAAATGCGGATAACACATTTACCAGCTCAAATACAACCGCTTCTTCAGTAGCTAAAACGTTGATGGAATCCAAGTGCACACTATCAACCGAATCAATTTGATCCTGAAAAAAATGAGCATAGGAAAGTTTTTGGCTAACTCTGGGGTTATATCGATAGCTCATTTAGAGGGTATCCGTCGCATCTACCTTACTTCTTATTAGGTTTTGCTTTGGGTTTCGCCTTGGATTTTGCTTTAGCTTTCGGCGCCGCTTTTTTCGCTAGTTCTTCTATCCATTTTCCACCTTGATAAAAAGCACGCCAACCGGTGGCTTTACCCTCCACCTCGGTCATCACATATTGCTCTTTCGATTTCCGACTAAAACGAATAATCGCGCGATTACCCTCTGGATCTTTTAGCGGTGCGGACAAAAGAAAGTTATATTTAACATCTAGCTGATCTTTGACCGGCAAAATCTCATCAACGCAGGGTGCCCGTGTCTCACGGTTTTTGGGGAATTTACTGGCCGCCAAAAACATACCCGCTGCCCCATCACGTAACACATAGTGATCTTCGACTTTTATACAGGCCAAATCAGGCATGTCGATAGGGTCCATCTTGGGTGGCGCTGCTTCACCACTGCGTAACAGTTTACGGGTGTTTTTACAGGTCTCGCTGGTACATCCAAAATATTTACCAAACCGACCGTTTTTCAGCTCCATATCCTTACTGCATTTGTCACATTCGATGATTGGGCCATCGTATCCTTTGATTTTGAATGCGCCGTTTTCAATCTCATAGCCGAGGCAATCGGGGCTATTACCGCATACGTGTAACTTGCGATTCTCGTCGATCAAGTACTGATCCATTGCACTGTTACAAGATTCACAACGATGTTTGGATATCAGTAAACGGGATTCCGCTTCATCATCTTCGCCTTCTGCAATGGCTTCTTCGCCTTCGGTCAGGTTAATGGTTTGTTTGCAGCGCTCCTTTGGTGGCAAGGCATAGCCAGAACAACCCAAAAATACGCCGGTACTGGCGGTACGAATCTGCATATTTCGATCACAGTTAGGGCAGACGATGTTGGTCTCAACCGGCACATTAGGCCGCATACCGCCTTCGGCTTCGCTTGCAATTTGTAGCTGTTCGCTGAAATCGCCATAAAACTCATTCAGCACAGTTTTCCAATCTTGGTCACCATCGGCAATGCTATCGAGCGATTTCTCAAGATTTGCGGTAAAGCCATAATCCATTAGCTCACTAAAGCTTTCAGATAGGCGATCGGTAATGATGTCGCCCATTTTTTCTGCGTGGAATCGTTTGTTTTTAAGCCGCACGTAACCACGGTCTTGAATCGTCGAAATAATCGCAGCATAGGTCGATGGTCGGCCAATACCTTGCTTTTCTAACTCTTTGACCAACCCTGCCTCGGAAAAACGCGCAGGTGGCTTGGTGAAATGCTGCTTCGGCTCTAGTTGGTTCAGGTCAAGCAGGTCACCGACTTTCATATCGGGCAAGATTACGTCGTCATTGGCTTTTGCCGTCTGAACTTTCAAATAACCATCAAACCGAATGATACGGCCCTTGGTTTTTAGTTCGTGATCGCCGGCAGAAACTGTGATTGTGGTGTTGGTAAATTCAGCTGGCGTCATTTGGCAAGAAACAAACTGGTTCCAAATAAGCGTGTAAAGCCGCTCAACATCGCGCTCCAGTCCAGAAATCCTAGTAGGCGTTGCGCTAACATTGGAGGGCCGGATGGCTTCATGGGCCTCTTGAGCGCCCTTTTTACTGGAATAGTTAATTGCTTGATCAGGCAGATAACGTTTGCCGTAGTTTTCGAGGATATGATCGCGACAACCTGCGACCGCATCCGCACTTAAGCTGGTGGAATCGGTACGCATATAGGTGATGTGGCCGGCTTCGTAGAGCTTTTGAGCCAGTGTCATGGTTTTTTTAACGCCAAAACCCAAACGCGTACTTGCCGCCTGCTGAAGGGTTGAGGTTATAAAAGGTGCTGATGGCCGTGATTGGGTTTTTCGATCATCCCGCGCACTAACGCGAAACTGCTCACTACGCAGCTTGGCTAGGGTTTCATTTATCTGTTCTTCGTTGACCGGCTTGTATGCGGCACCCTGGTATTTGTTGACCTCAAATCGGCAAACTTCCGGGGTTTGAGTTGCCAAATCCGCAAACAGGTCCCAATACTCTTCTGGAATAAACGCTCTAATTTCTCGTTCGCGTTCGACAATCAGTTTTACCGCTACTGATTGAACACGACCCGCTGATAGCCCACGTGCGACCTTGGCCCACAACAACGGCGAAACCATAAAGCCCACAACACGATCCAGAAATCGGCGTGCTTGCTGAGCATTCACTCGATCAATATTTAATGTGGTTGGTTTATCGAAGGCTTCTTTAATCGCTTTTTCGGTGATTTCATTAAAAACCACTCGTTTGTATTGCGCTAAATCGCCACCGATTTCCTCGCGTAGATGCCAGGCAATCGCTTCCCCTTCCCTATCCAAATCAGTTGCGAGATAGATAGCATCAACCTTGCTTGCGGCTTTCTGTAGATCAGAAACCACTTTTTCCTTGCCGGGAAGCACGTGGTATTGAGCTTCCCAATCATTCTCAGGATCAATACCCATACGCTTAATCAATTGGGCTTTGGCTTTCTTCTTTTTGTAGGTAGCCTTCTTTTTATCCGACATTTTTCGTGTCTTTGCCGCTTCAGCCGCCCGTGCTTTGGGGTCCACAGGCTTTCCCGACCCGCTCGTCGGGAGATCGCGAATATGTCCAACACTGGACTTAACAATAAAATCTTTCCCTAGATATTTATTGATGGTTTTGGCTTTTGCCGGTGACTCGACAATAACTAGTGACTTGGCCATGCTCTGATAAAAGTGTCCTAAATAGTCAGTCTGATTTGAGGCTACGAACCAATAATTGGTTGTAAATCCACCAAAAAATTCTGATTGTGTAAATATAAATTATGGAAAAAGGTCGACATATATATAGCCTACGATAGTTCCGGTCAAGCTTATCTGAGTTGATGCGCAGGTAAAACAAGCTTAAATCAACATGTAGATCTCAATAAATCCATATCACTATTACTATAGTGAGCAATACTTAGCTCGATGTAAAACCTGCACTGCTTCAGGCTAACACACCTTCTTTATCGCCCCCTTTGCACAGTTACTCACGTTGTTTTCACGACATTTCAAAAACTTCACTTGATCTTTGTCATAAGCATCCATATCTTTGGTATTAGCTACTTCACGTCCATGAGAGAATATTTTTTAGTTTATTGGCATATTCCAAATTTACAAACAGGAGTTAGGGAAAATGGGTAAATACAATCACGTTTTAATTGCAGTAGACCTTACGGATGAAGGCAAGCAAGTGGTTGCACGTGCTTCCGAGATAGCAGGCCCTCAGGGTGCCGAGCTTAGCCTTGTCCACGCCATTGAACCACTTAGCTATGCTTATGGTGGCGACATACCAATGGATCTCACCAGCATTCAGGAAGAAATTGAACAGCAAGCGAAGCTAAAATTATCAGCACTCGCTGAAAGCCTCAATATACCAAAAGAACGACAACATATTGTCTACGGACGCCCAGAGGTAGAGATTCATAAATTGTCGAAAAAACAGCAAGTGGATCTCGTTGTAATTGGTAGTCACGGTAGACACGGCTTTGCGCTGCTGCTCGGTTCCACCGCAAATGCAGTGCTTCACGGCGCCAGCTGCGACATCCTGGCTGTGCGAGTCAATTCCGAATAAATCTCCGGGGACACTCCAAAACTCACTCACCTACTATGGTCAATCTACACGCTTTTTAATCCGTCACAGAAAAAAGCGATAGATTGGCCTTTATTATTTCCTACTCCGCTGGCAAATCAGCCTCGCTGCGCTACTCTTGCTATATAAGGTCTCGATCGACACATTCTGTCTTGATACAGAGTTGTCGTTTTCCGTATTTACGGCAATAGAATCGCGCATAGGGTCACTAGCTAAGTTCATGAAGGCATCCACATCTCACCAACCCGATCTCGATTGGAGTCAGGTACGCGAAACCCTTACAATGGTCGCTTTGGCAGTAGTGCAAATAAAAGCGTCTATGACCGAAAGCAACGAGTCCGCAGAGCGTCTCAGCACAGCAATTACCGAAATATCCTCGAGCCTGGAAAAAATTCGTACATCCTATCTTCAGGATAATCACACCAGCGCCGAATTTGATGACATTGAGACACAAATCCAGCAAAGCGTTATCTCTCTGCAATCTAATGATCGACTCAACCAACGATTAGATCATGTCGCAGAAAGCCTTGTTGACTTAGGCTTAATCATTGATGATCCCGCGAGACTCTATAACCCGCTCGCGTGGAAAAAGCTTCAAGATGAAATCAAAGAAAGCCATACGATGGAGGAAGAGCGCATCATGTTTGAACACATCATGATGGGAGCAACGATTCCAGAGGCATTGGAGATTTATCGCCATCACTTCGAAAGTAAGCCGGAGCAAGATGATACCGGTGATGAAATCGAGTTGTTTTAAGCCTCTAGATCAACACGCAACAATCACCTCATCGCCAACCTTGATTTCTCCGTTCCCTCGATTAATCATATTTTGCCCAAAATAGATTTGCCCATCGGGTGCACGTCGAAATTTGGCTAAGGTAGTCATAATTTCTCTATTGACCTCAGCATTACCCTGATCGATCGTTGGCATAGAGCAACGTGCGCAAGGCTTCGTTATATCGAAATCAATGCCACCAATGCGAATTGAATTCCAGTCATCCTCAGCAAAGGCCTCACACCCAGAAATAACAATATTGGGTCGAAAGCGGCTCATCGCTACTGACTTCTGCATTTGCCTGCTAAGCTCGGCCAAAGATGCTTCTGATATCAGCAATATTGGAAATCCATCCGCAAACGATACAGTGTCGCCATCGTTACTATAGGCAGAGTCTACTGATCTTCTCGTAGTCTCAGGCATAAACACAAGTCGACAGGTGCGGCCGAGAAATTCGCTCAACCATGCCGTTGCCTCGCCACCCATATCTACCGCATCACATTGATCTCCCCACACGCCAACTTTGGTCATTGATTGAACTACCGGCATCGCAACTAAATTCAGCAATTCCATCGATGGTGCGGACAATCGCAATCGGTCACCATCCATTTTCACATGAATCAAAGCCATTGAAGCAAGCTCTCTCTGGGTAATAAACTTTCCGCTAGGATCAACCACCATCCAACGACGATCATAGGCCAAACCAAATCGCTCAACCTGGGAAGATTGCAATGCTATTTGACCTGCTGATTTAATTGGATATATATTCAATCCCGTAACTTGAATTCCCACTTTTCGATCCCTCAAAATTCATTTTTTTATTTTATTCACCTCTCAATATGCAGGCTTATTTTATGCGCCATCCAACCAAAATCAAATCAACTCTACTGTTTTTCTGTTCAGCTTTAGCATTAACGCTTGCCGGCTGCAGTGGCACAATGCCTGACACATTGGGCGTAACTGAAGGAAAACTGGCAGCCTGCCCTGACAAGCCCAATTGCGTGGTGAGTTATCAATATGACGATACACATTTAATCTCTGCATTGAACTATTCTGGCGAGTACACCGTCGCCTATGCAGACCTACTAAAACGTATTGGTGAGATGCCAGGAAGCCAAATCATCACTCGAGGCGAACGCTATGTTCATGCCGAGTTCACTAGCAGGTTGATGCGTTACGTGGATGACGTTGAATTTTACTTTAACGTTGAAGATAAACGCATAGAAGTGAGATCGGCATCCCGATTGGGACATTCCGATATGGGTGTTAACCGCGAGCGCATTGAAGCCCTTAGAGCACTATTTAAATCATAGGGAACTGATTTTTCACGCGCTAACTAAGCCAGTTTTAAAGCGTAGTGAAGCATCTTCAACTCGAATAAAAACCAAAAAAAAGGGCCGCTATGCCTTCAAGCATAGCGGCCCTTTTTTTATAAGATTCAGCAGCTAATCAAGACTCGGTAGAAGTTTCCTGAGTGCGTTGATTGTCAGTTGAATCAGGAAGCAATAGCTCACGAACTCGGCCCATCAATTCATCCGCAATAGCGGGGTTCTCGACCATGAATTTGGTTGCATTTGCTTTGCCTTGACCAATGCGATCGCTGCCATAGCTGTACCAAGCGCCTGATTTCTCAACCATATCGTGCTTAACACCGAGATCAATTAACTCACCTAACCTATTGATTCCTTTCCCATAGATAATCTGAAATTCAGTTTGTTTGAACGGAGGGGAAACTTTGTTTTTGACTACTTTAACTCGAGTTTCGTTTCCGATAATTTCATCACCCTGTTTAACCGCACCGATACGACGTATATCTAACCGTACTGATGAATAAAACTTCAGTGCGTTTCCGCCGGTGGTTGTTTCGGGGCTACCAAACATCACACCAATCTTCATTCGAATTTGGTTAATGAAGATAACCGTGCAGTTTGATCGACTGATATTCCCGGTGATTTTTCGCAGCGCTTGAGACATTAAACGAGCTTGTAGACCAACGTGATGGTCACCCATTTCACCATCGATTTCAGCCTTCGGTGTAAGCGCCGCTACCGAGTCAACCACCACAAGGTCAACCGCACCAGAGCGTACTAACATGTCGGTAATTTCTAGTGCCTGCTCACCATTGTCTGGTTGAGAGACCAAAAGATCATCAATATTAACGCCAATATCCGCAGCGTATGCAGGGTCAAGCGCATGCTCAGCATCAACAAAAGCGGCGGTACCACCGGCTTTCTGGCATTGGGCTATCACCTCTAGAGTCAGGGTGGTTTTACCGGAGGACTCAGGGCCGTAGATTTCAACAACACGCCCCTTCGGAAGGCCGCCTATGCCTAATGCGATATCCAATCCGATAGAACCAGTGGATATAGCTGGGATACGTTTGATTTCCGTATCCCCAAGGCGCATTACAGCACCCTTGCCGAACTGCTTATCAATTTGTGAAAGTGCTGCTTGTAGTGCTTTTTTCTTGTTGTCGTCCATTTAATCAATCCAAATGTAAGTAAGTATTCAGGTGAGATTCAAAATTTTATAGATGCTTGAGTAGAAAGGTACTATTCGATCATCCGTCAAAATTAGCCAGTAGTCCTACCAGAGCCTGTTCCACAGCCTGGACTCTAATCTGGTCGCGATCACCGCGAAAACGATAACGTTTAGCCCTGGTCTTTTGTCCTTCAACCGCCCAACCAAACCAAACCGTACCTACGGGTTTTTCAAGACTACCTCCGCCAGGGCCCGCAACACCAGTAATCGAAACGGATATCTGCGCATCGGATTTTTTTAATGCGTGCTCAGCCATAGCTCTGGCTACCGCTTCACTGACTGCACCGGAACTGCTAATAACAAACGCGGGGATATCCAGCAGCTTTTGTTTGGATTCATCCGAGTACGTCACGTACCCACAATCAAACCAATCAGAGGCGCCCGCGACGGATGTGCAAACCTCTGCCAACATACCGCCTGTGCAGGATTCGACTGCAACCATACGCACATTCTTCGATTTCAAAGAGTGCCCGAGGTTAACGACTAGTGATTGTATATCGAGGTTTTTCATGGTTTCGGAGCGCGTGAAATAATGGCGTTCAGAATACCAGATTTCTTCGCCGAAAGTTTAACAACAAAGTGTAAATCACCAAAACTGCACAATCGAGATTCAGGGTGTTTGAAATACAAAACGAAACATAAACGGCTACTTAGCCATTAGCTAATGATACGCGATTCAAATGGAAATGGAGGTGTTGATATAGCTATGCAACGAGTGTTCAGAAAAGAGCGAACGCTAAATGACCTAACGAAAATCCCATGCAAAAATTAATGCTGCATTTGGCTGTACACATAACCATATAAGGTCAGCAGTTTATCTTCATCGGATTCGGTAAATTCTACTCCATAGATATACTCTGGGACTGAATTTACTTCCTCTGATTCAGACTCTGTTTTCGAATGAATTTGTGCCGAAATAGAAATATCCCTGGCAATATCTTTAACCTCGAATTTTGCCGTTATCCCGATAGAATCCCCCACTGTCCCTAACCCTTCTGGCAAGCGTATACGCGCACCGG
>JQIA01000743.1_pt1 | contig 17125 bp, 12 predicted proteins | sample 811431 | NCBI WGS metagenome assembly JQIA01 (sample SAMN02998118, study PRJNA258478) | marine sediment metagenome | biome: marine; feature: seafloor; material: sediment; isolation source: oil-polluted sediment collected from 3 locations (0.5 km, 0.7 km and 0.9 km)... | place: USA: Gulf of Mexico ...
TTGGTTCACTCGGAAGCGCGCTGGTATATAGTGCAATTCTCAGACATAACAATAATGATGTATACAATGAGCTAATGAATGAGCTAAAGCTGGAAGCACGTTTTCCTGTCATTTCAGAAATTGGTGGCAGGGACACGTTCTCAAAAGGGCTTTATGGCTGTAGTGAGATGATGGTTGACGGCTTTATGCATCTTTATAAGGCGGGTATATTAAAGCGAGAAGTTTTTGAGCATGCAGAGCTTCAGGGTTTGCTAAATGAGCAAAAAATCACCCATAAAGTGAACATTGAAATGCTTGATGCCCTAGTTGAGCAAGATATTGTTCCTTCAGTGTTGAGAGCTAAAGATATTGCCTTCCTTAAGCAGTTTGGAATATTTAAAGCAGACGTAGAGCTTAAAGGTGGTAGTTTATTGGTTGGTGATCAAACCATTGAACCTAAACTTGAAGGCGACAGTAATCGTCAGTTAATCGCAGAGCATTGCCTGGGGGATAAGCTTAAGGGTGGTATTGTTATGCACGGAGGGTTTTTCCTTGGGCCGAATAGCTTTTATGACGCTTTAAGAGGTTTAAGTGAAGAAGAAAATGAAAAATTCTGCATGACAAGTGTTAGATATATTAACCATTTGATGGATCATGAATTTGGTAACCAAAAGTTAAAAGTCTCTCAGCGACAAGATGCGCGTTTCATTAATTCAACAATGATGCACACATTGAGTGGCGCAGCCGTATCTGACGGTCTAGAGAACGGTAAAGTAGTTAGTGGAGTGGGTGGCCAGTATAATTTTGTGGCAATGGCTCATGAAATGGATGATGCTCGGTCAATATTGAAACTCAAGAGCCATCGTCAAACAGCTGATGGTCCAAAATCTAATATAATATTTAACTACGGACACTCAACAATACCTCGCCATTTGCGTGATATTGTTATTACTGAATACGGTGTTGCTGACTTGTTAAGTAAGCAAGATCAGGATGTGTATATTGAGCTTATAAAGATTGCTGATTCTCGTTTTCAGGGTGAGTTGCTTGACCAAGCTAAAGCGGCGGGTAAGGTTGCTAAGAATTATCAATTACCAGATGAATATTGTCATAATACACCTGAAGATTTATTAAAGGTATTCAATAAATATAAGGCTAAAGGCTTTTTTGACCCCTTCCCGTTTGGTTGTGACTTCACTGCTGATGAGTTGAAAATAGGTAAAGCTTTAAAAGGCCTTAAGGCTAAAACCGCAACGCGTAGTGGGTTATTTAAATGTATGTTTGAGGCCATGAAAGTGAAGGATGTGCCTCCGGAGTTCGCGCCGCTAATAAAGCGAATGGATATGGAAAACCCTTTAAACTTTAAAGATAAATTAGAGCAGAAATTGTTACTGACTGAGTTAATGGCACAGTAAGGCTTCAAAACGTCGTTAGTTCACTGGTCTCCGTGCTTTTACGAGGAATCTACCCTCAAAAACCATTGCATTAAACGTGCAGTGGTTTTTTTGTTTAAGTTTAAGATAAACTACCCTCAGTTAATCACGTTTATATATAACCCAAAATATTTACTTGCGAGGCCTAATGTCAGATTCACCTAAAGTTTATTCTATTAACTATAATCTCAGAAATGCAGAAGGCGTTATTGTTGATACATCTGAAGGGGGGGAGCCGCTCACCTTCCTTGAAGGTAGTGGTGTTGTTGTTAAGGGGGTTGAAAAAGCGCTGCAGGGGCGTAAGCCCGGAGATGTGCTGGATGTAACTATTCCTCCTGAGCTGGCTTATGGTGCGCATAATCCTGATTACTTGCAGGACGTGCCTAAGTCTCTTTTTGATGCAGTGGAAGATGTTGTGGTTGGAATGAAGTTCCAGACCAATACCGGTGAACAAACGCAGGTGGTGAAAATAGTTACGGTGGGTGCAGACTCTGTGACCGTTGATGCGAATCACCCATTGGCTGGTTTTACACTCTTTTTTGATATTGAAATGTTGTCTGTTAGAGACGCCTCTGATGAGGAAGTGGGTCTGGGTTATCCTATTGCAAAAGATTAAATTTTTCTCGGTTAAGTGTGTTTGAAAAATGTATAAAATTGTTTCTTGTGATATTTTCATGTAAATTCTTAAACAACATGTATAATTACTATTAATACAAGGGGGAAATCGTGTTCTTTTAGCTTTTGTTGTTTGCCAATAGGCCGTAAAAAGAATCGATTTTTTAGAGAATATTAAAGAGTTCTTGTGGAAGTTAGCTAAATTGACAAACCGTTAAATAGCTTAACTAATACATTGACCCGCCCAATATAAGAAAAAAGAGAATGGAAGACGTAGAGCAGAATGAATCATGGCGTATCCTCATCGTAGAAGATGACGAGCGTCTTGCAGATCTTACAAAAGAATATCTTGAAAGTAATGGGTTGGTTGTCTCGGTTGAGCCTAACGGCGGGCACGCTGTTGACCGAATCAAGAATGAGAAACCAGATTTGGTTGTTCTTGATTTGATGCTGCCAGGAGAAGATGGACTTTCTATTTGCCGCAAAGTACGCCCTTTTTATAACGGCCCTATTTTGATGTTAACAGCTCGCACTGATGATCTTGATCAGGTGCTAGGCTTAGAAATGGGTGCTGATGACTATATGTCTAAGCCTGTTAGGCCTCGTGTTTTGCTAGCGCGTATAAGGGCATTACTGCGGCGTATTACAGAGCCACTTACAGCTGACCAAGCTGGAAACGGTGCTAATGGCGAGGATGAGCCTGTAAGGCTAACATTTAACAATTTGGTCGTTGATCGCTCTATGCGTGAAGCGTGGTTAAATGATGAAAGTATTGAGTTAACCAGTGCAGAATTTGATTTGCTGTGGTTGTTGTCTAGTAGTGCCGGTACGGTTCTTAGTCGTGAAGAAATTTTTACTGCGCTAAGAGGTATTGAATATGATGGTCAAGATCGCTCAATAGATGTTCGGGTTTCAAGAATTCGTCCGAAAATTGGTGATGACCCCGTTCATCCAAAGCGAATAAAGACGGTTCGCAGTAAAGGTTACCTGTTTGTTAAAGAAGCCTGATCTTAAAAAGGCTTGATATTAAAGACAATAGTAACTGGCTCAGGGTCTAACAACTGTGAACAAACTCTTTATAAGAATGTTTGGAGGCTTACTACTCACGTTAATGGTAGTAAGCCTTTTTTGTACTTTCCTTTATAACACCGTTAATGTGGTTCGTGGTGAGCATTATCGAGTGTCTATCTCATCGCCAACACTAAACTGGCTGACAAGCCTCGATGAGGCTGAACTTGTTACAACCGTTTCTAGTTTCTCCGAATCGAATACTTTTAGGTCGAATGTAACTCAAATTAGTATTGAGCCTGCTTCACTATTATCCCTTTCTTCTGTTGAACTTGAGCGCTTGAGTTACGGGCAGGTGCTTGTTACCTCAGGGGATCATGGTTATCGCGTTATTAAGGCTTTGGATGCCATTGGTGTAGAGCCAGGTGCAGAGCTAAGTGCTGACGAAGCGCCACGGTTTGTGGTTGCTTGGTTTACTGATTTATATTCAGGTGTTAATCAGTTACTAGGAAGTTTGATTCTTGAGCAGTTGAATGTCAGGTTGCTGCAATTGAATAACGACTCGCAGGGCGTTCAGGAGATTGATGAAAATTATTTATTTGAGCTAATGCAGGCTTTTAATGTTTCTATTGTGCCGGTGAGTGAGGGAGGGGGTGGGTTACCTTTAGGAATTAAAGCTCAGCTATCTTCTGACGGGCGCTATTTTTATTCGGGTGACGATAACGCTTCGGCGACGGGTTATTATCGATTAGATGATGGTGCTGTCTTCCGTGTTGTATTCCCTGAACATTATAGCTCAGTTTCGTATGTTCTTATTTTTTCATTAGCACTAATGGTTATTGCGGCTGTTGCTGCGGCTGTTTATATGTTGATCTCATCAATCGATAAAAGGCTTAGGGGGTTGGAAGCTGTCGCTAGCAGAATCTCCCGGGGGGAGCTGGATGCGCGTATTAGCATTGATAGGCAGGATGCAATAGGGCGCTTGGGTAATGCTTTTAACCGTATGGCGGAGCATATTCAGCGATTGGTTGCCGTTCAGCGAGAGATGATTCACGCGGTCTCTCATGAGTTAAGAACGCCTGTTGCCAGAATTCGTTTTGGTGTGCAGATGATTGAAGACTGCAGCAGTGAAAAGTCTCTTCAGAAACAGTTAACGGGTATTGATTCGGATATTCAGGAGTTGGATGAATTAATAGATGAAATTCTGACTTATGCACGACTGGAGCAGGGTGGCCCGATACTTGTTTTTAATGATGTTGACGTAAAATTGATAGTAGAGCAGGTGGTTTCTGAGCAGAGTAGTGTTAAGCCAGAAATGATTATTCAAGCTGTATTCGAAGAAGGTGCTCAGCAGTGGAAGCAATCTGATGTAGAGTATCGCTATATTCATCGGGCTGTTCAAAACTTAGTCGGTAATGCAACGCGTTATGCTTCATCTACTGTTAAAGTGTATTGTGCATTTGATAAAGATACCTGTCGTATTGATGTAGAAGATGATGGCGCTGGAATACCTGAGAGTGACTGGGAAAAAGTATTTACCCCTTTTGCCCGACTTGATGATAGTCGTACTCGCTCATCGGGTGGTTATGGTTTAGGGCTTTCAATTGTCAGGCGCATTCTGTTCTGGCATGGTGGGCAGGCATTTTTAGGTCGTAGCGGTATGGGGGGGGCTAAATTTAGTTTAGTCTGGCCTCGTCGACAGTTAGATGATTAAATAAGCGGTGCTTACGCGCCGCTTATTTCGCCGTATCAAGCACTCTGCTTTTCAGTCGACGGGCTTTTGTTAGAAAGGTATCTCTCTAGTGCCTGAGTTTCGTCATTACTCATAACTAATCCAAGCTTGGTACGTCGCCATAAAATATCTTCTGCAGATTTAGCCCATTCTTCTTGCACTAAATAATCAACTTCGCACTGGTAGAGGTTTGCGCCAAAATCTATTCCCAAATTCTGCTCCCCTGAACCCCGATCCTCTAAACCATGAGGGCTTTTAGATTGTGCAAGGAATTGTAAGCACATAAGGCCGTAGCTGCGGCTATAGCGGGTTAGTAATTCTTCTGGAAGCCAGGCGTGAACCTCTTGAATAACTTGTTTTACATCATCCAAAGATTGGGTGGCCGTTGTGGCTCCTGGGAGAGGATGTTTTGCAGTCCAACTTAGCCCCATTTTTGGGAAATATGGGGCTAGTTTGGTCATAGCTGCTTCTGCTAGCTTACGATAGGTGGTGATTTTCCCTCCGTAAATAGATAACAGTGGTGTTTTTTGGTTATTATCTTCTATTTCCAGGGTGTAATCTCTGGTCATTGCTGAAGGGTCTGAAGACTCATCGTCACACAGAGGTCTAACGCCTGAATAACTGCTGACAACATCAGTGGGCGCTATTTGGGTTATAAAGTGTTCGTTTACAATATTAATTAAATAGCTGATTTCATCATCATCAATAGAAACGTTTGATGGGTCGCCTATATATTTTTTATCCGTCGTCCCGATTAATGAAAATTTATCTTGGTAGGGGATAACGAAAACTATTCGTTTATCTTCATTCTGTAGTATGAATGCACCTTCATAATCGTGAATTTTGGGTACAATGATGTGGCTACCTTTAATAAGGCTGATGTTTCTGGTGGGTTTTTGTTTTATGTGATCGGCGATAACCTGGCTAACCCAAGGGCCTGAGGCATTGACCAGGGCTTTTGCAAAAACGGTATGTTTTTGATCTTTATCTAAATCAAGTAATGTTGCTTTCCATACATTTTCATTTTCGATTTTTTCTGCGGCGATGAATTTTGTACGAGTCAGTATTGTGGCGCCATTTCGCTTGGCAGAGATTGCGTTGGTGATCACGAGGCGAGCATCATCAACGGAGCAGTCCGAGTATTGATAACCTTTCTTTATCGTTTCTTTTAATGGGCTTTGATGTTTGAATTTACATGCTTTGGTACCTGGTAGCGTGTTCCTTTTTGTTAAATGATCATACATGAAAAGCCCTGATCTGATCATCCACCCTGGGCGCAAGTGTGGCCTATGAGGAAGAGTGAAGCGTAACGGTTGCACTAAGTGTGGGGCGTTCTTTAAAAGTACCTCTCGTTCTGCCAGGGCTTCTTTAACCAGTCTAAACTCATAATGCTCAAGATATCTCAAGCCACCGTGAATTAATTTGCTGCTTGCAGACGAGGTTGCCGAGGCAAGGTCTGATTGCTCGCATAAAGCAACGGATAGGCCTCTGCCTGCCGCATCTGCAGCAATACCTGTTCCATTTATACCGCCACCTACCACTAATATATCTACTGTGCTTGAGCTAAGAGTTAACACCAGCAATATCCTTTTATGATCATTTAAGTTCGAAAACGAACCTTTGTGTTCGCAAGTATAATATTGATGCCTAATTATTACAAATGTATTAAATCAAGAAATATTGTAATTTGTGACGTGTTTTTATGAGTGCTGCCAAGGATGGAGGCTGGAAAAAGCCCTCTTGTTTGAAGGCTTTTGTGATTTGTAGGTGTGTAGCCAGTTAGCCCGCCACAGTTAGCTCAACACCGTTTTCGCCGAGGATATCGACTATGTTGTGGGGTGGTCTCTTGCTGGTAAAGAGGTGAGATGCCTGGCTGATGTTGCCTAGCCTGATCATTGCATTTCTACCAAATTTTGAGTGGTCGGCGGCTAGAAAGACCTGTCTGGCATTTTCGATAATAGCTTGGGCAACCCTTACTTCCTGATAGTCAAAGTCGAGAAGTTCGCCGTCATCATCGATGCCGCTTATGCCGATGAGTGCAAAATCAACCTTAAATTGTTTAACAAAGTCTACGGTCGCCTCACCAATAATACCCCCGTCACGGTTGCGTACGGCACCACCGGCAATGATGACATTAAAGTCTTCTTTAGAGCTTAAAATGCTGGCAACATGGAGGTTGTTAGTGATGATGGTTAATCCGTGGTGCTTAAGTAGTGCTTTTGATATTGTTTCTGTTGTTGTGCCAATATTAATGAACATTGAAGAATGGTCGGGGATTTTGCTAGCGATTGCGGCAGCTATTCGCTGCTTTTCTTCAAGGTTCTGGATCTTCCTGTCGTTATAAGCTGTATTGAGGGTGCTGGAAGGAATTCCTGCTCCGCCATGATAACGATGTAGTAATTTTTCCTGATCAAGATAGTTAATATCTCTCCTGATCGTTTGAGGCGTAACTTGAAAGTGCTGTGCCATGTCGTCAATAGTGACGAATCCTCGCTCAGCAACGAGATCTATGATCTGCTTATGTCGAGTTTCCTGTGCCATTAAATGCGCTCTGGTTGATTTACGAACAGGGGCGTATTATGAACCAATTCAAACTTCTTTTCAGTGATGTTGTTATAAATCCTGGATGTGTAGATAATATATTAGTATGTGGCTAGAATGTTCATAAATGAAACTTTAAATTAAAGTCCTGGTATTATGATAATTAACGAATATGGAATAAATTGATTATGGCTAGCTATCTACTTGCAATAGATCAGGGTACTACCAGTTCTCGAGCGATTATTTTTGGTAAAGATGGATTGCCCGTCGCTTCGGCTCAAATGGAATTTGCTCAACACTTTCCACACGATGGATGGGTGGAGCATGACCCTGAAGAAATATGGTCTTCTACATTGAGTGTTTGCAAAGAGGCTATATCAAAAGCGGGTATAGACGCGGGGAAAATAGCGGGTATCGGTATAACTAATCAACGGGAAACAACCATCGTATGGGATCGTGACAGTGGAGAGCCTATTTACAATGCTATTGTCTGGCAAGATAGAAGAACAGCTGACATTTGCGATACTCTAAAAACCGGCGGCCTTGAAGAGGATGTTGTTCAGAAAACAGGCTTGTTAATTGACCCTTATTTTTCGGCAACTAAAATAAGCTGGATTCTTGATCATGTTAACGGTGCCAGAGAAAAAGCGGAACAGGGTAAGCTTGCATTTGGAACGGTTGATAGCTTCTTGCTTTGGCGTCTGACGGGTGGGAAAAGCCATAAAACAGATGCTACAAACGCATCTCGCACTTCATTATTTAATATTCATACACAAGATTGGGATACAGGGCTGCTACGTGCTTTTAATGTTCCTTCGTCAGTTTTACCCGAGGTACTTGATAGTAGCGATGATTTTGGCCTAACAGATGCTCACCTTCTTGGCTCGCCAGTACCTGTATATGGCATAGCGGGTGACCAGCAGGCTGCATTAATTGGTCAGGCTTGTTTTCAGCCTGGAATGGCAAAGAGTACATATGGTACTGGGTGTTTCCTGATGTTAAATACAGGTGACAAACCAGTGCGTTCTGAAAATCGCTTATTAACTACGGTTGCCTATCGCTTAAATGGTAAAACAACCTATGCGGTCGAGGGGAGTATTTTTGTTGCAGGGGCAACCATTCAGTGGCTAAGAGATGGTCTGAAGCTAATTGATTGCGCCTCAAAAGCTGAGGCAATGGCTGTGGATACGGGCTCGGATAACCCTGTTTATCTGGTGCCTGCATTTACTGGCTTGGGAGCGCCGTATTGGGATCCTCATGCGAGAGGTGCAATTCATGGTTTAACGCGTGATACAGGGATAGCAGATATTGTTACTGCGGGCTTGCAGTCGGTTTGTTATCAAACCAAAGATCTTGTTCGGGCAATGCAGAATGATGGTGCTAGCTATAAAGCGTTAAGAGTTGATGGCGGCATGGTTGTTAATAATTGGTTGATGCAGTTTTTATCTGACGTACTTAATGTGACCGTTGACCGACCTAAAATTACTGAAACGACGGCCTTGGGTGTTGCCTATCTGGCAGGTTTGAAGGCCGGTTTCTATGAGGGGCTTGATGAAATTTCAGAGCTTTGGCATCGTGAGCATCGTTTTGAGCCTAATATGCAGCCTGAAAAACGTGAAAAACTTTATTCTGGCTGGTTAGATGCGGTTGAGCGTGTTAGATAGGTTTTTTTGAAGAAGATTCAGACCACTGAAAAGCGATTAGGTGGTCTGCTGCAAGACTGATATTAATCTGGTTTCCAATATACAAGTCCTGATGGCTTGGGAAGAGCCCTTCTACGATAGCGCCGGAGCTAAGTTTTAGTCTATAGAGTGTGGATGTGCCTGCAAAGGTTTTACTAATAATATTGGCTGAGATTGACGATTCAGGGTTAAAGATAATGTCATCAGGCCGAACTAAAATGTCCACATGGCTGCCATTAGGCCATTGATAGGCTCTATTCCCTTCAATAATCCCAAGTTCTGTTTCAAACGCCTGATGAGTGAGCTGTGTACCTTTAATAAAGCAGCCCTGACCAACAAAACTAGCTACAAAACGATTTACAGGTTCATGGTAAAGGTTATACGGCGTATCCCATTGCTGAATAATGCCATCTTTAATAACACCAATATGGTCGCACATAGCAAAAGCTTCTTGCTGGTCGTGGGTGACGAGTATAGCGCTCATATTACGTGATTTTAATATATCACGAATATTGAGACTTAATCGTTTTCTGAGCTCAACATCTAAATTAGAAAAAGGTTCATCAAGAAGGATGAGCGAGGGCTCAGGAGCCATTGCCCTTGCCAGTGAGACTCGTTGCTGTTGCCCGCCTGATAACTCATGAGGATAACGCTCAGCTAAATCTGAAAGGTTGACCAGTTCAAGCATTTCGTCGATCTTTCTGTTTCGTGCCTTACGGTTTATTTTATTCAGGCCATAACCAATATTTTGAGCAATAGTCATGTGAGGGAATAATGCATAATCCTGAAAGACCATGCCTACAGGGCGTTTCTCAGGTGCAAGTGACTGGTCTTCCGATGAAATGACCGTGTTTTTGAGCGATATTTCCCCTTTGCTGACGGGGTGAAACCCTGCAATGGCTCGCAGTATGGTACTTTTTCCACAACCACTGGGGCCCAGAAGACAGCCTATATCACCTTCATTTAGTGAGAGAGATAAGCCCGCTATAATATCGGTACTATCATAGCGGCAGGTGAGGTTATCAATTTTTAGCAGTGGCGGCATTTTTTAGGGTCGCTTCAATACGTTTTTAGCTGTTGCAAAGAAGAAATTCTAGCAGAGCCTTTTGAGCGTGTAGTCTGTTCTCTGCTTCATCCCAGACTACTGCGCTTTCATGGTCTAGCATATCGTGACTGACCTCTTCTCCCCTATGAGCGGGTAGGCAGTGCATAAACAGAGCGTCAGAGTTTGCGTAAGACATTAGTTCAGGAGATGCCTGGTAATTTTTAAATACCTTAGCTCTTTCATTTTGTTCTTCTTCCTGTCCCATTGATGCCCAAACATCAGTTACTATCAAGTCACTACCTTGTACCGCAGCCTTAGGGTCTCTAATAGCGCGAACACGGTCTTTGTTTGCTTCAAGTAATGTATCGGTAGGGTCATAACCCATGGGGGCGGCAACGATGAGTTCAAAGTTATATTGTCGGGCAGCATTAATGTATGAATTGCACATATTGTTGCCGTCGCCTATCCACGTTACACGCTTGCCCTCAATGGACCCTCTGTGTTCTTGGTAGGTTTGCATATCGGCTAATAACTGACAAGGATGGTAATCATCTGTTAAAGCGTTGATGACAGGCACTTTTGAGTAGCGAGCAAATTGTTCAATTTTTTCATGTTCAAAGGTACGAATCATAATGGCATCAACCATGCGGGAAAGCACTCTTGCGCTGTCTTCTATCGGCTCTCCGCGACCTAGCTGTGTGTCTCTTGGGGATAGAAAAATTGAGCTGCCACCAAATTGAGCCATACCAGACTCAAATGAAACACGGGTTCGGGTTGATGACTTTTCAAATATCATGCCCAATACACGGTTCTTCAGGGGTTCGTATATTTTTCCCTGTTTGTGTTCATTTTTTATTTCGATTGCACGAGATGTCAGTTTTTTTAGCTCATCTGGAGTGAAATCAAGTAATGTTAGAAAATGTCTCAGTGCCATGGGCCTGCTCTCTTCTTTATCGTGTTTATCGCGTAGTTTTTCTTTCGTCGGCTGCGTAAAGCTTAACTATTTTTACGACAGATTCCGCTAAAAAAACAGCTTCTTCGTCAGTCATTGTTAGCGCAGGGAGTAGTCGTATTATTTTTTCGGAGGTAACATTGATTAGTAGACCGGCTGCTTTTGCCAGAGGAACAAGTTCATGGCAAGGGCTATTCATTTCAATGGCAATCATAAGACCCTTTCCACGAATATTGGTTACGTAGCTGGCGCTTTCCAGATTTTCTTTTAAAATCTGTTGGATTTTGTTACCCAGTTCTGTTGCTCGTTGAGCGAGTTTCTTTGTTTTAATTTCTTCTATTACTGCCAGAGCTGCCGCGCAGGCAAGAGGGTTTCCTCCAAAAGTAGAGCCGTGAGCCCCGGGTGAAAAGACCTCGGCCGCCTTTCCTTTGGCTAAGCAAGCGCCAATAGGGAAGCCATTGCCAAGCCCTTTAGCGGTTGTAACTACGTCAGGTACAATATTATAACCGCTGTAGGCAAAATAAGTGCCGGTTCGCCCATTGCCCGTCTGAACTTCATCAAGCATTAGTAGCCAATCGTTTTGATCGCAAAGGGTGCGTAATGATGTCATGTATTGTTGTTCTGCAATAGAAAGCCCACCTTCACCTTGAATTGGTTCAATGAACACAGCAACAACATTTGGATTTGATTTTGCTACATTTTTAATGGCCTGAACATCATTAAATGGCACTCTGATGAAGCCGCTTAATAGCGGTTCAAAGCCAGCCTGGACTTTGCGGTTGCCAGAGGCGGTGAGTGTGGCCATTGTTCTGCCATGAAACGCATTTTCCATAACGATAATTGAAGGCGAATCAATTCCTTTATGGTGTCCGTAGCGTTTAGCAATTTTTATGGCGGCTTCGTTGGCTTCAGCCCCTGAATTTGAGAAGAAGACATTATCCATTCCTGATATGTTGCATAACTCTTGGCCAAGCTGAGTTTGCAGGGGAATATGATAAAGGTTTGAACAGTGGACCAATCTACCTGCCTGGCTTCTGATAGCTCGTGTAACGGCGGGGTTTGTATGGCCCAGCCCGCAGACAGCGATACCTGTAAAGGTGTCAAAGTATTTGTTTCCATCGGTATCGAATAGCCAGCAACCTTCACCGCTTTCAAAAGCAATGGGCTGGCGGCCATAGGTATTCATTAAGGGTTGTTCAGCCATAAATCACATTTTCCGGGCCCTGTATTTCAGAGCACACATTTGTCCATAAACGCAAAAAGGCAGCGATAGCTGCCTGAATGAAGGCTAATAATATCGAGATTTTGCTTGATTGGCAATAAACCTCTCTATATGTTGCGTAGATGAGCCAATTAAGGGGTGAGGAAAACCTATGAACGCCATTGAGCTAAATGTTTTTAATAGCCGTGTTGAAGCTATTTGCGATGAAATGGGTGTGGTACTGAAACGGACAGCTTTTTCTCCAAATATAAAAGATCGGTTAGATTTCTCTTGCGCCGTATTTGATGCGTCAGGCCAGTTATGTGCCCAGGCAGCGCACATTCCTGTTCATTTGGGGAGCATGGCGTATGCTATGAAGGACGTCGTTGAACGTGTGTCTTGGGTTGATGGCGATATGATGGTAATGAATGACCCCTTTCTTGGAGGGACTCATCTCCCTGATGTAACGCTGATTGCTCCGGTATTTTTTGCCGGGGTGTTAGTGGCGTTTGTGACAAATAGGGCTCACCATGCAAATATTGGTGCTTTAGTTCCTGGTTCAATGCCTGTGTCGTGCTCTTTGGAAGAGGAGGGGGTGTTAATAAAGCCTCAGCTCTTAATTGAGGCCGGCGTTAATAATGCTGATGTCTGGGATTTATTGGCGTTTGCGGACGATGCTGGAGATGCTGAACAATTTGGTGACTTCCAGGCACAGGTGAGTGCAAACCATGCTGGTGTTCAGCGACTTTCTGCATTGATCTCTGAGTTGGGTGTTGATGGCTTTATTGCGGGTATTGTAGAGCTTAATGATTATGCTCGTCGATTGGCTCGTGCATCGTTATTAAAACTGCCTGATGGGTGTTATGAGTTTGAAGATGTAATGGATTCGGATGGTTTTGGAGGGGAGGCTCTGCCGATACATTTAGTCTTGGATATTCGTGCAGGCCAGATTACGTTAGATTTTACACGCACAGCAGGACAAACCAAAGGGAATATTAATTGCCCTATGAGTGTTACTGCAGCAGCTGTCTATTATGTGTTTCGTTGCCTGATGCCTATGCAGATGCCCGTCTGTGCGGGGGCGTTTGATACGATTAAAATGCTTGCTTCTAAAGGTTCTCTGATTAATGCACAGTTCCCCTCGGCAGTTGCTGCAGGTAATGTGGAAACAAGCACTCGATTGGTTGATGTTGTATTAGGTGCGTTAGCCAAGGCGGTTCCTGGGTTGGTGCCCGCAGCGAGCCAGGGAACCATGAATAACGTTGCTATGGGGGCTAGAAATAAACAATCGCAATGGGATTATTATGAAACTATAGCTGGTGGAATGGGCGCTTCAGAGTGTTTTGATGGCTTAACAGCGGTTCAGTCTCATATGACTAACACCCTAAATACACCGATTGAAAGTCTTGAAACACACTATCCATTGAGAATATTGAAGTATCAAATCCGGCGAAAAAGTGGCGGCAATGGGGTAACTACAGGAGGGGATGGTGTGACTAAACAGTATTGTTTTAATGAGCCAGCTACTGTTACCCTGCTAACTGAAAGGCGGGTTTCGGCGCCGTGGGGTGTTGCGGGTGGTGCTTCTGCTTGTGTTGGTGAAAATTTTCTTAATGGCGAGCAAGTGGGTGATAAGCAGCAGTGTAATGTTTTGGTGGGGGATGTTCTTGAGATAAATACACCAGGGGGAGGAGGGTGGGGGGTAAAACAATAATAGTAGACTAATATAGTCGGATATATAAAAAAGGAGTAGAATGCCTACTATTAAATTATTTTTATTAAAAAAGAGGTGTACCAATGGATGTGATGGATACTATTAAAGACCAGATCGAAAGCAATGACATTCTGTTATATATGAAAGGTACACCACAGGCTCCTCAGTGTGGGTTTTCTTCTAAAACGGTTCAATCATTAATGGCTTGTGGTGAACGTTTTGCTTTTGTAAATATTTTGGAAAACCCAGAAGTTAGAGAAAACCTAAAAACGTACTCTAACTGGCCTACCTTTCCTCAGCTTTATGTTAAAGGTGAGTTGGTAGGCGGTTGTGATATCGTACTTGAAATGTATGAGAGCGGAGAGCTTAAGACTCTGGTTCAGAGTGCGGCTAAATCACCTGCAGAAAGCTAATACCTTGCGCTGATTTAACTCGAAAAAAACCACGCTCTTAGCGTGGTTTTTTTATGTCAGAAATAACTCTACTGGGCTGAAATAGGATTGTACTGAATCATAACCTGATATTTAAATCCTATTGATTTGTCTGCCGCAGGAGGAAGGGGGTATGGGCTGGCATCAAGAGCTATTCTGCGAACCGCTTTATCCAAAGATTTATTATTGCTTGTTTTCGTTATTGATGCATTTTTTAGCGACCCGTTAGAGAATAGAATCAGCTTTAGTGTAAGGGTTTTGCTGCTCTTTAGCTGACTTATAATTGGGTATAGCATGTCATGAAATTTTGCAGTGTTCAGTTTTTCAAACAATTTTTGCTCGTAGTCTGATAGCTCGGGGAGCTTTGGATTGGATGATATTTGTGTTACCGCTGAGTCCATTTCTTTTTGCTGTAAAAACAAGCTTGATAACTCAGTGAATGATTTTGATTCTGCGTGGCTTTTGCTCGATTTTGCAATATCTTGTCTTGCATCGGGTAGGTTAGTTTTAATTTTCGGAATGAAGATGTTTTCTTGTTTTATGGGTTTAAGAGCTTGAGTGGGGGTTGTTTTATTATCTCTTTCTTCTGATGTGTCCTGGCTTATCACAACGCTTGTGTTACTTGAGCCTGAGGTGATAATTGTTTTCTTGGCGGCATTCTGCTGATGCTCTTTGTTTAATATATCTTGAGCGTCGACTTCTGGTCTGTTTGATGGCGTGCTAGTTTGAGTTTTTATGCTTTGACTTGTTGCTTTTGAGGTTATAACCAATTGAATAGGAATGGTTTTTTTTGATTCGATTTTAGGGGATAACTGAAATACTAAAATGCCCAGTAGAGTATGAAATAATATAGCTATAGATATGGCAAGGAATATTCTGTAGGGGGAAGTCTTATTTAATGTGTACATAAACGATTTGGTTTGTGCGTAAACGGTATAATTAGTGCGTAAAAAGTGGGTAAAAACGACCAAATCATCTTGATTTTAGTCGCTTTAAGGGATTTCAATAAAGTTATTGTTCTGATGGACCTGACATCTTTCGAAGGTTGCCCATAACGGAGTTCATTGCCCTGTCTACCAGAAGCCCTTTCTCTAAGATCTTAACGCGGCCTCGTTTCATTTCGAGAGCAAGCTCTCGTCTGCTTTTTTCTACGACTTTCAGGCCCATTCTATTGACGAAAATAAAGCAATCAGCCTCATCAATTTTGGTAGAAAGTTTACATCTGAATTTACTTCCGTTCACCAATGAAAATTCAATCCAGTTCCCTGACTCTATTGCATCAACCTTTAGCAGATGCTCTGCTAAAGAAGAGTCTTCAATTTCTTTTTGCTTTTGAATGGCTGTCTTTTCAATGTTAGATGTTTCAATATTTACGTTTTCAGTTCGGCTGTTTGGCTCTTTTTCTGCAGCGTTTGTTTTTGCTGTGATCTCAATATGCTCGCTTTTTGTTGCGGCTGAATGAGACTGTTGTTTGAAGGCCATAGTAAGCGTCTTTTTTAGCTCTGACATTGTTTGGTCAAGGCGCGTAGCATTATATGAAACCTCCTGCAGACCAGATTTTATATCTTTCAGAAGGCTGGGGACGGTTCTTACCCAGCGCTGTCTGTCGCAATCTTCAGTGTGAGGCTTTAAGCACCAGATAAGTTGTTCTAAAGTAATAACGGTTTCTTTCCAGTGGTGCTCCTTGTTATCCTTTAAATAAGCAAGAAACATCACACGGCTCCAGCCGTTTTGGATAATGTCTTTTGCTGTTGAAGGAACCTTGTTGGCGCTTAACCTGGATTTAATGATTTCTTCTACCGTACTCTGGGCTTTATTGGATTTGACTCGCCCTTCTTCAGATTCTTTAGTGCGCTGTTCTACAATTTTTGCTTTGCGCTCTTCTTTGGATATAAATGCTGAGAATGTTTGATATAGCTCTTCGAATAACTGAATGTCTCCGTCATAGTCATCTAGCACACTGTGAACTACAGAGTGAATTTGTTCGTAGAGTTTATCCTTTTGTTTCTCTGACGCGTCATTCCATCCTATACCCGCTTTTGCGAGGGCGTTTAGGAATTTTCTGGCGGGATGACTATTTTTTCCGAAAAAAGATTTATCTTTGATTACGACTTTCAGTATGGGTATCTGCAGGCGGCTGATTAGCACTTGTATGGGGGCTGAAAGATTGTAGTCATCCAAAATGAATTCAAATAACATTGATACTAAGTTGATTAAGTCTTCATCTACCTGATTAAGTTCAGAATTTTTTCCTGAGGCTTTATTTTCTTGCTTAAGTAAATCTATAAGTGCTTCTCGTATATTAATGACGGTGGGTGTTGTGTCATCAATTACCTGCTGTGGTACTTGCTCTTGTAGTGTAGAAAGCATCAGCATCAGGTCGCTGTCAGCTACGAATTGAGTATTCTCTCTTGCTGGAGGGGGTGCGCCTGTTTGTTGGCGAACATTAGCTAGTAGCGATTGCAGTTGAGAAAAAAGCTCTGGGCCACTAATAGTTCGGTCTTGTGATATTTCGGGCCTGGGCTCATTTGTTCGTATTGGGGAGCTTGATACATTGCTACTTTTAGGTGTAACTCTGCTTTTCTTCCCTGTATGTTTAAGTTGAGGAAGAATACCTGCTTTGATGAGTTGTTTGTTTATCTTATCGTATACTTCGCCGAGGTTAGACATTACAAAGCGGTCAAACTGCTTGTATACAATCAGTTTTTCGCGAATATCAATATCGAGGTCTGCACATGCCTGAGTGAAGCACTGACAAATAAATTCAGGATCTATCGGGTTTACAGGGTCTT
>JQIA01000744.1_pt1 | contig 17118 bp, 19 predicted proteins | sample 811431 | NCBI WGS metagenome assembly JQIA01 (sample SAMN02998118, study PRJNA258478) | marine sediment metagenome | biome: marine; feature: seafloor; material: sediment; isolation source: oil-polluted sediment collected from 3 locations (0.5 km, 0.7 km and 0.9 km)... | place: USA: Gulf of Mexico ...
TCCGGGTTATCTGCCTGGTATAGACTCAACTGGTCTATTAACAAACTATATTCTTTCTGATGAAACCGAATCTCAGCAATATTAAGTTCAATTTCTGTACCAAGGATTTGATAGGCAGAGGTTGATTTTAAAGTATTTAACTGAGAGAGACTCTCATCATATTTTTTTTCTGATAACAGAATTTCAGCAAGTGTTAAACGCGCTCTGTAATGATATTGTTGCTGGTCTAGTATGCTTAGAATGAGTTCTTTTGCCTGTAAAAGATTGCCGTTATTCTGATAAGCTAAGGCATTTATATATTGTTGATTAGCATCCTGAGGTAATAATTCTTGTAGGGCTTTGTTGTTAAGTTGCTGGTACTCTGAAATATAGAGAATCTGGCTAGACATTAACGCATTGAGACTTGGTGCAGTTAGAGTCGTTTTTTCAATTATCTTCATGCCTTTTGAAAGCTCAATAACTGCTTCGTAAATATCGCCGTTTTTAATCACCCTGGATTGCATGACTACTAGATCATTTTCTAGTCGCCAGTGTTTTTCTATCGCTTGCTCTGTGGTTATACTGGTTGTGTCAAAAACCATATCACCTTCGGACTGAAGCTTCTCAAATGTGGATTGTATTAAAGCCATCATACCTTGTTGTTGCTCCTCCCCAATGGATGTCCCATTGAAAGTCATAGGTAAGATTAATACGTGTTTTCCAGGCTTTCTATCTACAGGAGCAGGCTCTTTTTTCTGAGTGTAGACCGTGTAAAACACTGCTAGCAGCAGTAAAACACCAATGGTGATCCATTGCAGCCATTTGTGCGACGTTTGAATGGATGGAGGCGAAATAGGTTCAATTAAAGTACATTTGGCTTCAAAGCTAAAACCTTGCCCGTAGTGGGTAACCAAATAGGCAGGGTTAGATGTATCTGGTTCTAGGTGAGAGCGCAATGTAGAAATGACTTGATCTACAGAGTTTTCGGTGACTATACGCCCCCAAACATCCTCCATAAGCTGTTGTTTGGAAACTATTTCTCCCGGATTGTCCAGGAAATAATTAAGAAGATTACGCTGTGTTTTAGTGAGTTTAATGGCGTTGCTGTGTTCCAGTATTTCTCCACTGGAATAATTATAAGTGATATTTTCAATCTTATAAATCATTAAGCTTTCTGTCCACAAAAATACAGATACATAGTCCATTATTCCTACAGAAAACGTATCTGAAGATTTAAAACCCATTCAACGCTTGGTATTACGGACACTTACGGATAAGGATATGCAATTTATTGCTCTTTATCAATCTATTAATCTAAACCCAAATTTCCGTATAAACCATACAAACTAAACCATTGAATGGATACAGCAATAATAGTGCATATAAAGTGATATGGATTCCGGATCACTCGCACCTCGCGTCCGGAATGACAAGAAGGATAAAGTGTTTGGCTTGGCATACCGTATTGAACGTGGTGCCCAAAGATAGCTGAGTTATAGCACTAATCGGGATAAATGGTGCATTGTTCAGAGGCTCTCTAAGGAAGAGCTTCCCTAAGTAAATTCTCTACTTATTTGCTCTTCTACCCAACCTCTCAAAGATAAGTTACTAATAAAACCACAATGACCACCATGTGGGGTAATGGTCAGTTTAACGTTATCAGGCAATTCCAGCTTATAAAAATCATCGACAGGAATCACCGGATCATCTTCGGCTGTAATAATATGTGTACTCACAGAAAGAGACTTCAGCCTATCACCTGCAACAGAATAACCATCAAAATAGTCATCTACTAAGTTGAAATCCGTGTAGTTCTCTACTAATACTTTCGTGAGATCCAGCAATGATCTGTTTTTCAGATTTTTACCAAAAGAATACTTGTCAGGAAAGTGGGTTGATTTTATCAGCAGTGAGTTTTTCCACTTCTTCAGAAAATACCAGCGGTAAATAGGCAGTGCACTTTCTATTGCAGCAAGGCTCTTTTTTGGGTCAATTGCTGGGCTAACAGCAACTACATGTTTTAACGGAATATCTGCTTTTTCAGAATGCAATGCCACTCTAAGCGCAAAATTTCCACCTAAAGAAAACCCCGCAAGAAAAAGGTTACGCGGCTGATAAAGCTTGTTGATCTTAGCAACAGCATCCACTACTTCTTGAATCCTACAGGAATGAAAAATCTCTTCATTTAAATGATGTGTATCACCATGATCTCTAAATTGCAGGCGAAAAACACTAACACCCTTTTTATAGAGTTGGTTTGCAGTCGCTAAAATATAACTGGATTGTGCCGATCCTTCCCAGCCGTGTAGCAATATAGCCAAATCGGGCCCGCTACTCTTTGTATAGTACCCATGTAACTGCACCCCACCAGGCAAATCAAGAAACAGCTCTACACTCTCCTGATTAAATGGATTGTCATTGCCCAGAAATCGTCTCTTTCTGATGCTTGAGGTTGCCAGAATTGATTGAATATCAGCCTGGGTTAATGGCCAGGAAAATTTTGGCTGTATCATTGATGGTATAACCTATGCACTTGTTGTTGGGCCTGCCTGGCAAGAGACTTTCGGTCCTGGTCTGGAATAATCTCTTGACCTACCCATATTTCGGCCGTCATCGGCGGTGCAATGAGTAAGCGCCATAAATTACCCGGCATATTTTCATTTGCTCTAAATGCCGGCAAAGCTGTTCTTTTACTGTTGAGAATAAAACGCAAACAGACCGGTAAAATCGGTACCTTTGCATCTTTAGCTGACTGTAACAAACGGCCATGAAAAGTATGCACATCATCATCATGCCATGTTCTTCCCTCTGGAAAAATCGCTATGGCCTGCCCCTGGCAAAGGTGCTCCGCGCTGACCTGATTTATATTTCCACTGGAATGATGGCTACCTCGCTCATGAAACAATGTTCCTGCAAGCTTGGCCAGTTGACCAATAAGCAACCAGTTTTTTATTTCTGCTTTAGAAATAAAGTGTACGGGTAGTAAAGTATATAAAGCCGGAATATCAACCCAACCCATGTGATTGGAAACTAACAAATAAGGAGGCTGGGGAATTTCTCCATGCTGAGTGACATTTATACCAAAACATAAAAGCAATAGACGCGACCACAAAGCAACATAAACAAATCGGCTGGAAGGTTTACTTAATATCCGTATTGCAACATAGGGTGATACCACAAACAACATAAGCAACAGCATGGGTAAACGCCACAATATTCTGAAAACCCCAAGCACTATTTTGCCTCTCCGCAAGACCAGCAACTATCAAATTGGCCTTCTATTGTTTCTCCACAACCATTGCAGACCCAATTTTTTACTGGCACGCTCTTTGAACGATTCTTTAACAATTGTTTTGCCTTGTCTACTTCGTCCAGAGGCACCCAGACCGAAGGCAATGCTCCCGGAGTCGCCCATATTTCAACAGCCACACTCCACAACTGATCTCTTCTTACCTCCGCTTGAATACCATTGGCCTGTAAAAAACCTGCGGCCACCTGCGCTTCTATCGGATTATTTCCTGTAAATACCAGTTTCATTAATTTTCTAAGCTCTCTACCAAGCTTCTTTTAAGTGTGTGTATCTTGCAGTTTTAAGCTCAAAGTGTCCACTTTTAATCCTCAAGGGTGCTCTAAACAATGCAGCATTTATTGACTGCAGCAATAATACTCTTCAATTCAAGCCCGAAAATCACATCAACACACCTCAACAATCATTCATCATTCAAACCTAATTTCAAATAAATTGTTCTCACACCCCTCATTTCTTCCTCTCTAATGTATAATAGCCCGCTATTTTAGTTAGAGAGTTTCCATGTCATTTCAGGCGACCATTAAAAAAAGCGGCCATACCTTCAAACTGGAAGAAGGTAAAGATATTCTACAGTCGGCACTTGATTCAGGCCTTATGTTACCTCACGGCTGCAAAAGCGGGCAATGTGGTAGCTGCCGCGCTCAAATTCTTGAAGGTAACATCTCTTATCCGGATGGTACACCGGCAGGCTTATCTAAAGCCGACGAAGAGAAAAACCTTGCCCTGTTATGTCAGGCAAGACCAAACGGTGACCTTGTCATTGACGTTAAAGAATTAAATAGCAATAGTGGCATCGAGCCAAGAATACTACCTGTACGGGTTGTCGAGTCCGAGAAACTTTCTTCTGATGTAATGCGACTAATGCTTGCATTACCAAAAGGTCAAAAGCTTGAGTACCAGGCTGGCCAGTATATTGATGTCTTACTCGCTGGCGGGAAACGTAGAGCATTTTCTATTGCTAATGCGCCTCGAGATGATGCTCAAATTGAACTGCATATACGCCATGTAGATGGTGGTGACTTTACAGGTTGGGTATTCAATACAATGAAGGAACGTGCTCTTCTACGCATTGAGGGCCCTCTTGGAGGGTTCTTTTTACAAGACGCATCCGACAAAAACCTTATTTTAGCTGGAGGCGGGACTGGATTCGCACCGCTTAAAGGCATGCTTGAAGAGTTACAAAAAAGTAATAATCAGCGTAACGTGCAATTGTTTTGGGGTGTCAGGGCCCGAAATGACTTATACATGATCGACCTTCTTAATGCCTGGGCCGAGCAATATGACTGGTTAACAATCATACCTGTGCTTTCTGAACCGGATGATCAATGGAACGGAATGACCGGCTGGGTACATGATGCCATTGTTTCATCAAACTCTGACCTTAGCGGCAGCGAAATATATTTAAGCGGGCCTCCCGCCATGATAAAAGCCGCACGCCCGGTACTATTCTCTGCTGGACTTAATGAAGATGATTTGTATTATGATGCTTTCGAATTTGCCAGTGATGTTCCTGTCACAAATACTGAGGTAGTTTAAAATCAAATGGGCTTTCTAGACGATCTTGAACAAGAAGCGCAGCAGCGTAAAAATAACGAAGAGCAAGTCAAGGAAGAATATGCCAGCCGTCAAAAACGGTATCGTAAAGATGTGGAACCTGCAATGGTGCAGATTCATAAACACCTACAACGCCTTATTAAAAGTTTAAGCTATCTACAGAAAAAGATTGTAACTCAACAGGAAATTTCTGGTTATGGCCAGCTGAACTTCACCATTGACCCCCAGTTTAAACTCGAACTTGAGCGTGAGCACTGGCAATGTGACATTAAACTTATTACTACAGCAAATGCTGAAAAAGAACTTTCGCCAGAAGTTAAAGTAGATGGTTTACAGCAAATAAAAGCTGTTCAGCGTCAACTTATTGATCTACACCTTGGTGGTAATGCCCGGATCGATAAAGACGAACACGGCAAACCAAAATCTGCAGTTTTTCAAGTTAGTGGCACAATTAACCTGGCTGTAATGTTCCATACGGACGCTCACGAGGGCAAGATCATTATGACCCTCAAAAACTTTGAAGGTCTTGGAACCGTAGTCCGTCACTACAATCCAGATCAAATTACGGATGAATTATTAGACCAATTTTCCCGCTATATTGTAGGTGAGAAAAATACTCTTTTACGTGAAGAACTCTCTGATGAATACCGCAAGCAGCTTAAACTTAAAGTTCAAAAAGAAGAAATGCGACGTCAATGGGAACAGAAATTGTCCGAGCAAAGTGAACGAGAGCGGGCTGAGCTTGAAAAAGACCGGGGAATGATAGATAAGCTAGTAACGGATACACATTCCATTACAACTAAGATCAAGAAAAGCAAACTGCTTTCACGTCTTGCCAACCTGACGAAATCGAAAAAAGATGATCAATGATTATTATTCAAACAAATTTAATTGCTGAAAGACCATACTCTCGTCATCACCGCGCCCCAACTGGCTAACTGCCACCCCCAACAATCTCACTACACGCTCATGAGGGTTGGCAGATCCCAAAAGTCTTTTTGCTACATTCTCCAACTGCATGACATCCTTATATAAAAATCTCTGAGTATGACTTCTCGTTGGCGTTGTGAAATCTGAAAAACGCACTTTAACCGATAAAGTTCGGCCATATTTGCCTGCTCTTTCACAACGTAATAATAACTCTTGGCACAACTTTTCTATCTCTAATTCCTGCTCTTTTAGCGACTCAACATTGTGAGTAAATGTTGTTTCTACACCCACAGACTTACGTTCACGGTTAGGATTAACCTCACGTAAATCAACTCCACGAACAATTTGGTGGTAATGCAAGCCCAATTGACCAAACTTCTGCTGCAAATCAACCAAGGACCAAGCCTTCAAGTCATGCCCTTTAAATATACCAAGATCCTGCATCTTTTTTGCAGTAACTTTTCCTATACCAAAAAACTCCCCAATATCCAGCTGCTCAAGAAACACTTCAGCCTGCTCGGGTAAAATAACCTTCTGACCATTTGGCTTATTAATATCAGACGCGGTTTTTGCCAGAAATTTATTATAGGATATACCTGCAGAAGCCGTTAGACCGAGGGTTTTAAAGATATCACTTCTTATTCTTTTTGCTATTTCACTCGCATATTCAATACTTAATTTATTTATTGTTACATCTAAATATGCTTCATCAAGAGAAAGTGGCTCTATCAAATCCGTATAATGTGAAAATATTTTTCGGATTTCAGCAGATACCTGCTTATACGCATCAAAGCGTGGAGGGACAAAGACAAGGTGTGGGCACAGTCTTTTTGCTTCAGAGCCAGGCATGGCTGAACGAACACCATACTCTCTTGCCTCGTAGGATGCAGCAGCAACAACTCCCCGAACAGAACCTCCACCAACTGCAAGAGCCTTGCCTTTAAGCGCAGGATTATCACGTTGTTCGACAGATGCAAAAAACGCATCCATATCAACATGAATAATTTTACGGGTCACCAGTCACTCCTTCAGTTCAATACTTACTGATCCAGTATATGCTGAAAGAGTCGCTGGCGAACAATAAATGAAACTAGAAAATAAGGCGGTGAATAACACTTCCAGCCAAAGCAGTGCCCAATAAAACATAGCCCAACATAGGAATTAAGAAAACAAAGACTACGCCTAATACTGCAAACGCTAATGACCATGCTAGTAAATCACCAATCGGATGCAATGGATCCGAACGCCCGACCACGCGGCTTAATACATAATCAACACTCAGCTTACCTCCTCCATTGAACAGCAAAGGTAGTAACATGACAACAAAAAGCAATGGTAGCTTAAAGTTACCAAAATCGCCTGCACTAATAACATAACCTTGCCAAAGCTGGTCAACGCTATCCCAATGAAGAGGAAAATGTACTGCTGCTGTTGCAACAACAGTGATCACAATCAAAGAAAATGCTGCAAAGCGAGTAAATACGCCCAGTAATATCATCACTGCGAACAAAAGTTCACCCCATGTCGCTGCAAACCAGTTTATATCTGTTGGTAACGAACTAAAAGGGAAAGGAAATCCTATTTGCCAATCAGCCCAGGGAATATCTGCAAACCAGTTCTCACCACGGTATTTTTGCATACCGGACTCCCAGAACTCCCAGAACATGATAAGTCTTAAGAACAGTGCTGGCACTACTTTCCCAGCCGCCTCCAGCCGGGCTACTAGGCCTTCCCAAAAATCCATAAGATTATTTATACTAAACATTAAATTTGCCTCTGATAAATTCAATAAAAGATGAGACTACTGAAAACTCCAGCAGTGTGATATAACAAAGAAGAACAGGCAAAAAGGTACAGTGTATTTGCCTAGATATGAATTTTCAGTCTCTTTACTACACTGCTAAAAAGTACCGGAAATGGCTTTGCACGTGCATCAAGGTATATGTATTTTGTTGCCATCTTAAAGTCAGCAACTAGGTGACTGTCCAAGATCAGATAAGCTATTACAAATAGCATACATACCTTTTCTCAGACAGCCTCCTAGGCACTCTTATGGTGTGTTAATGGTCAATATTGCTACAGACATCATTAACAATGTTAAGAGAAATTAAGCTACCAATAGAAAGTTATGCCTTTCCACCACACTTACTTTCTTTCTTAGCTTTGTCACCACATTTTCCTTCTTTCTTAGCTTTGTCGCCGCATTTGCCTTCTTTCTTGGCTTTGCCACCGCACTTGCCTTCGCCACATTTGCCTTCTTTCTTAGCTTTGTCGCCGCACTTTCCTTCGCCACATTTGCCTTCTTTCTTAGCTTTGTCGCCGCACTTTCCTTCGCCGCATTTGCCTTCTTTCTTGGCTTTATCACCGCATTTGCCTTCGCCGCATTTGCCTTCTTTCTTGGCTTTGCCACCGCATTTTCCTTCGCCGCACTTGCCTTCTTTCTTGGCTTTGCCACCGCATTTGCCTTCGCCGCATTTGCCTTCTTTCTTGGCTTTGTCACCACATTTGCCTTCGCCGCATTTACCTTCTTTCTTAGCTTTGTCACCGCATTTGCCTTCGCCGCACTTGCCTTCTTTAGCTTTATCACCAGCAACCACATAGCCACTGTCTAGATCCTGCATTCCGAATGGGTTTTCGGAGTCTACAGATGTAGCGGCACTTGCTGCACTCGCAACAAAAGCTGCAAGTACAAGCCCTAAAATAGCCTTACTTAATGTCTTAACTGTTGTTTTAGTATTATTTGTCATGATATTGACCTCCTAATATCATTATGTGCGGGGAAGTCCCCCTAATTCACCTGAAATTAACAGGCATACATTTTCATTATATTCAAGAATCGCTTCTTGAACTGTAGCATAGAGGGATACCGACCCTTTAATCAAGCTCTCTCTCTGCCGTCAGGAGACTCAAATCAACACTCCATTTATCGACCGCAACATACAAATCACTAATAAACACGAAGATCGACTCAATAGTCAACTATTAAGACTCACTTCGCGCATGTTAGCAACCTACCTACCTCACACTCAATTCAACATCCATTCATCAGAGTCTCCTTAGTAGACCCCGCCAACAAAAAAAACTTTCATTCACTTATGATTTTTATTTGTTTTCGTAGATTTACTGACTTACAGGTGTATACTATTAAACTTAAGTATAGGTTAACTATGTACAAACATACCCTCATTAACAAAGTAATTGTGATTCTCGGCGCTATAGCGCTTGTTGTTTTTATTGCCTGGGTAAATTACTTTATTCAAGGCATGGAGATACATTTTAGTATGTATCCAGCACCTGCCGTTGTTGGCATCATCATAGGTGTGTTAGCTCTTAAGTACTTTAAAGCTCACCACGACCTCAAAGATGCAAACCAAGCACTACAACAACAAAATCAAGCCTTAGAAGGTGCAATAAAAACAAAAGAACAAGAACTTCAAACCCAGGGAAATGCAATTCATCAGGCACAGCAAAGCGAGGCTCTTGGCCGTTTAGCTGGTGGTATTGCCCATGACTTTAATAATTTGCTTACCGCAATAATAGGAAATGCTTACCTTATTGCTGAAGACGCAAAAAACCCCTCCAACCGACAGTCAGCAAATGAAATTATTCGTTACAGTGATCAGGCAACACAATTAACGAGTCAGATGCTGACCATCAGTCAAAAAAATGTTATTAGCCTTCAAAAAATCGATGTCGTCATCTTACTGAGTGAAACCATACAAACACTCAACCGGCTTTTGGGAGAGAATCACACCTTAGAGCTACATCAAGTCGATACGAAGTTAATCGCGATGATTGACAAAGTGCAGTTAAGACAAGCGATTATCAACCTTATAATAAATGCTAAAGAAGCCATGCCCTGGGGCGGGCGTATTGAGATAGCGACAAAAAAAATCACTAATGCTGAAAATATTTCCTGTGCTGAAATTGACATTATTGACCATGGGATTGGAATAACTTCGGAACTTCAAGACAAAATATTCGAACCATTCTTTTCAACGAAGCAAGGTGATGAGGGTACAGGCCTCGGACTCGCCGTTGTAAAAGGTGTGATTGACAAACATGGCGGACAGATTGTTTGTCAAAGCTCAGAGAATAAAGGGTCTACCTTCAAAATCATTATCCCGCTGACAGACACCAAAGACGATACACAAAAAGCTGCGCAACCAGATAATCTTAAGCTACCTCTAAGCACTGAGATGAAGATTTTAATTATCGAGGATGAAACCCCTGTAAGAACTTTGTTGAAAAAATTATTAAGCCAAATTGGCTGCCAAGTTGTGGCAATTGCTGACTCAACACAACTAGACAAAATAGAACGCGCGGGAAACTTTGATTTATTAATTACGGATGTTGTGCTACCTGGCGCAAGCGGCCCTGAACTGGCAAAGTTCTTACTAAAAAAAGGTATTGTCCCCAGAGTTTTATTTATATCTGGCTACCCGGGAAGACACCACCAATTACTACAGGATAATGTACAGGAAGACAATTTCCTTCCAAAGCCATTTACCCCTGAAAAGTTCTTTGAGGCACTTTCACAGTATTGTGTTGTTTCAAAAAAATAGCACTTTAAATTAGCTGCCTCATCATCATGGTTTCAATCAAAATGATAAGTAACCCCTACAACCACACCCAACCCGGCACCATCTATTCCTGAGCCATGTTCTCTATAGGCCTTATCAAAAACATTGCGTAAACCAACGTGCCACCCCAGAGTATTCTCTTGCTCTGAGGTTAATGTAATATCTGTCACAGCCCAACCTGCAGTTCCTAATGGGTCAATTCTAGGGTCCGTGATATCACGACCACTCAGCCTGTTTTGTCGGGCAACAAGACGCTCCACAATAGCTAATTGCATACCTGATTCAAACTGCCAACCAAAACGTATGGTTAAATTTAAAGGAGGAACCCGATCTGCTGCTTCAGTTTGGCCTTCAAAGGTACTATCACCATAACTCCAGTTGAGAACCGCCTCAACGCTCACAGGATGTTCAGGGTCATATTTCAACATGGATTCTGCACCATAAATAATGACACTGGATGCGTTTTCACTTTGCACAACAATGCGGCCATCTTGTGTTATTTCACCGTTTGCAATAGATACAATTTTGTCCTGATAGTCATTATAAAAAACTACCCACTCACCAGACCATTCATTACTTTGATACCTAAAGCCAAAGTCACTAGACCATAGGTATTCCGGCTGTAAATTAGTATTTCCAACATTAAAACGGTTTCCAGGGCGCTCACCAAGTGTGCCCATATCAAAAATATTTGGCGCTCTAAAGCCCCTCCCTATATTGGCATTAAGACTCCATCTATCCAAAGGTAAGTGAAAGCCTAAAGAACCACTAAAATCAGAGTTATCTACTTTTGCACCAACACCGCGATCAGCAACGGGTAATTCCGTACTAATCTGACTGTAACGAAGGCTTACTGTCGTCAATAATGCATGACTAAATTCAAACTCGGCGCTACTCCATAGGCCCGTCATTTCCATATGTGCTCCATCAGGAAAGCGGCTGGTACTATCAACCGCAATACCATCAACAACAGAAGTTTTTTGCTTTGCTGAGTTAACTGTGTCTTTGTAATAGTCGAGGCCGTATTGCCAAAGAACATCCGCCTTATCGATTGAAGCTTGCAATGTAATATTGTGACTTAAACTTCGGTTCTGCTCTGTTTTAATGGTTTCAGAACCTAGATTTTGCGTTAAACGGTTATCGTGCATTAACTGACTAGCATAATGAAACTCCCAGCTATCCCACACATTAGATGGGGCTTCTGAGCGTAATTTGAAATGCGCAAAAAGACGATCATTCGGCTTGAACAAGAATTGTTCACTATCCGCTTCATCCTCACCATAGCCTGCCACCAATTCATCTGCTCTCGGTGTTGAAGGCTGAATGGAATATTGCAAATTAGCCATCCACTGAAGCTCACTTTTACCTACCAGCTTCACACTCGCAGCTCGTGATGTATAAGCAGTTGGAAGTGTATCGCCTGCGCCGGTATCTAAGTCTCCAGCATCAACATAATCCATATCGACCAGTACATCTACCGCATCTGAAACATGATCAAACTGAGCATGGCTCACCCAACTGTTATTAGAGCTGGCGTAATTTTGTATGATGCTACCACTTAAACCATCAACATCTGAGGCGTTGCGAGTCAAAAAATTAACCACTCCGCCCATTGCATCCGACCCATAAAAACTCGAACCTGATCCACGCAACACTTCTACACGCCCCAGCATTCTCGGATCAACTAAAGCAATATATTGATTTGGTGAGTTACGGAAAAAGGCATTGTTTATACGCACACCATCCACTAAATGTAATATTTCTGAACCTTTAAGACCACGAATAATAGGAATTCCCTGGCCGGGAGTTGTTTGTTGAATAAAAACACCGGGCTGCCCGCGCAGGCCTTCCACTACTGTCAAATTACCCGACTCTTGTAAGCTCTTGCTAGTAATTAATGTCACACTGGCAGAAATATCTTCGGCACTTTGTGCTCTTCTACTGGCTGTGACTAATACTTCTTCTAATGCATGATGAGGCTTGCTGGTTTCACCCTCTTTGGTTTTCTCAGCAACTGTCTCTGTGCTTTCTGCTGTATCTTGCGCATGAACCATAGAACTCAAGAACAACATCATGGCTAGCCGGGCTGAAAAATTCAACATTACACACTCAAAACTTATAAATTGGCGCAATATAATGCTGAAACATTTATGCTATGTCTATAGCCAAAAGTCACATTTGTGCGCTTATGTACCCACAATGCAATAAGCAGTGGTCAGGCAATATGATATGCAGCAAACATCAACAGCCTGTATAATATACGGCATTACTAATAAACATAGACGCTAACCTACTGGATACACTATGAGCAAGCATGATAAAAAACCATTCGCCGCAGTCAGCATCGCTATATTAACAATATCCGATAGTCGTACAGAAGATAATGACACGTCCGGACTCACATTAGTTGAACGTGTAGAGCAGGCAGGCCATACCCTGGCAGAAAAAATGATTGTACCGGATGATAAATACCTCATAAGAAAAGAAATCAGCCGCTGGATCGCCGACGAGGACGTTCAGGTGGTTGTCACCACTGGTGGCACAGGTTTAACAGGTAGAGATGGTACACCTGAAGCTGTTTCTCCTCTTTTTGACCGTGAAATCACAGGTTTTGGCGAGTTATTCCGCTGGTTGTCTTACAATGATATTGGCACCTCAACTATTGCCTCAAGAGCCGTTGCCGGTGTTGCCAATGGAACGTTTGTGTTTACCTTACCCGGATCAACCGGTGCTTGCCGGTTAGGCTGGGACGAAATCATCAAACCACAACTGGATAATAACTGCAGGCCGTGTAATTTAGTTGAGCTAATGCCCCGGTTAAGAGAAGTTTGATGACAAGCTGTGATAATACTCATGGCTTGTTAAGCGTTGAGGATGCTCTTGCCCTACTTCTGGATAAGGCACAGGCCCCGAAAAATTTTAGCAACAAATCACTGCTGGATAGTCTAGGCACAATTGTTGCCAGACAGATTCAATCACCCATTCAAGTCCCGGGCCATGATAACTCTGCAATGGATGGTTATGCTTTTAAACATGCTGATTATCAGGGAAATGCTCTTCCCGTTTCTGCGCGCATACCCGCAGGAACGATTCCAGATACGTTAAAAGAAGGAACAGCCGCTCGTATTTTCACAGGAGCACCTGTCCCTCCTGGTGCAGATACCGTGGTGATGCAGGAAAATACCAGCACAGACAGCTCAGGTCTCACCATAACAACATTACCGAAACCTGGTGCAAATATTAGGCCTGCCGGCAATGACGTGGCTCAAAATGACCGCATTGCACACAAAGGCCAACTCATAACACCCGCACTAATCGGCCTATTATCTGGCTGCGGGCTTCATGAAGTGCCTGTTTTTAATAAGCTCAAAGTCGCTATTTTTTCCACCGGAGATGAGCTTGTCACACCGGGCACCGCGCTCAAACCCGGACAAATTTACAATAGCAATCGTTATACTATGTCATCGCTGTTACAGACGATGGGTTGTGAGGTTGTTGACCTGGGCCAGGTTGAAGATAAACTGAATGCAACACGAAACGCTTTGGTTCGCGCTTCACAATCTGCCGACCTGATTATGACTTCAGGTGGTGTTTCTGTTGGCGAAGAAGATCATGTACGAGCAGCACTTGAAGCAGAAGGCTCTTTAGATGCATGGCGAGTCAGGCTCAAGCCGGGTAAGCCCGTGGTTATTGGTCACGTCAATAACACACCGTTTCTTGGGCTGCCGGGAAACCCAGTGGCTGTTTGGGTAACTTTTCTTATGTTCGCAGCACCATTTATCCGCAAAAGCCAAGGCACAAGAATACCCGTCATTCCCTTCCAGCCGGTTATTGCTGATTTCACAGTTACCAGTAAAGGCCGCCAGGAAATGTTGCGAGTACAAATTCAAAACCGTCAGGGAGTACTTACCGCAATTCGTTACCCACGGCAGGGTTCCGATGTATTATCAGGAGCTGCATGGGCTGATGGCCTCGCCCGCTTACTACCAGGGCAGACCATTCAGAAAGGTGAAACAATTGACTACGCCAAATGGCAGGATTTTCTAACATGAGTAAACTGACCCATCTAGATAGCCAGGGTAATGCCAACATGGTCGATGTTACTGAGAAAAGCATCACTCAACGAAGTGCTACAGCTGCAACAAGTGTTCACATGCAAGCTGAGACTCTCGCAATGATCGATGATGGCAGCCATAAAAAAGGGGACGTTATTGCCGTTGCCCGAATAGCAGGAATACAAGCTGCAAAACGCTGTTCCGACTTAATACCCTTATGCCACCCGCTGATGCTAACATCCATCAAAGTCCACTTTAACGTGGATACATCAAACAACTGTCTGCATATTTCCAGCACATGCAAACTGGCAGGCCAAACCGGTGTAGAAATGGAAGCCTTAACCAGCGTTTCTGTAGCCGCACTCACTATCTACGACATGTGCAAGGCTGTAGATAAAGGCATGACCATCAACAATACACGCCTCATTGAAAAGAAAGGCGGGAAAAGTGGCCATTGGAGCGCTCAATGATACATGTTTTATACTTCGCCAGGCTGCGTGAGGAACTCAATTGCGATCAGGAAGATATAGCAATGAATCCAAACTTATCCACCATCGAAGACTTGTTAACACTACTGAGATCACGCGGCACTCCCTGGTCTGATAGCCTCGCTGTGAGCAAAAGACTCATGTTCGCCATTAACCAGGAAGTATCACCTATTACCGCAACATTTTCTGATAACGATGAAATAGCACTCTTTCCTCCGGTAACAGGGGGCTAACCGTTCATTATGGAAACAACCATTTTCATTCGCGTAGGGAAAGAAGACTTTGATCCCGGCCACGAGATCGAACAATTACGCCATGCCAGTAACGGCAAAGCTGGTGCTATCTGTCACTTCACCGGTGTTATGCGAGATCACAACCTAGGTGACGAAGTCACCGCAATGGAATTAGAACACTATCCCGCGATGACCGAAAAATCTCTAAACGCCATCGCACACCAGGCCTGTCAACGATGGGACTTAATCGCCATAAGCATTATTCATCGGGTCGGCATGCTTTATCCCGGCGATCATATTGTACAAGTAGCCTGCGCCAGCACCCACAGAAAAAATAGCTTCCATGCCTGTGATTTCATGATGGATTTCCTAAAAACACAAGCCCCTTTCTGGAAAAAAGAACACACACTAAACGGGAGCAGATGGGTTGATGCACGTGAATCAGACGGGCAAGCACTGGACCTTTGGAAAGAAAATGCAAATTAAATGCATTTTTCTCCATATAAACTATTGCACACAGCCCCAAGCTCCCCTATAATCCTCGGCCTCAATGTCATGGGACATTAGCTCAGTTGGTAGAGCAGGGGACTTTTAATCCCTTTGTCGAAGGTTCGAATCCTTCATGTCCCACCATTTCTTTTTTGAAAAATCCAAACAACCCCAAATTAACATACAGTATAGTTGCGCCTAAAATCTCTTCGCTCAGATATATTCCTGTAAACATTTTAAATATATCATCACGCTTTCTACCAGTAAGACCTATTTGCTTAACTGCTGAAGCGACTCTAAGCATTTACTTTTTTGAGCCACCCTCCAGCATCGTTATTCTTCAAAATAATATAAACATCAACTGGTTCAAGAAAACACATACCTTTAAAACTAATTTCTATTAATACTAAATAAACCATAACGCTGGAGCGCTACTGAGTTTCATTAAAACTTTGATAAACGCTCTTATAGTTGTATATATTGCACAGCCACCCATTGAATTCATTTTGTAAAAAGTTAAGCTGATTCGCAAGCGTAGGTATTGGCATATCTACATTATTTGTAGATGAGTATACTTTCATAAGCAACCAAATTGAAAATTCACCCTGTCCATCAGGCGGGGTTATTGTAAGGTCAAATAAAGACCTGTGATAACGTTCAACTTCAAATGAAATTTCCCATCCCCCTTCAGTAGCAAAAACAACACTAAAGTCAGAACCTCTAACAAGCTTCATTCCCATTTCGATTGCTGTTTTTTCAACTGCTTTTAGTTCTTTATGGTGACGTGCAATCATTCTTTAATCATAATATGGTAGATATCCATCTGTAGTGGCATACTAAATCTGGCCATCATTACCGTACTCTCCTATCTCGGTTCTTCTTAATAATTTTGCTATTAGACGACAACTAACTTGGCCGGTTTTAGTAAACTTTAGGTATATTTAATCATCAGAGATTTGTATGCCTGGGATATCCATAACCTCACAACAGGTAAAGTTATATATGCCGGCCTCATCAAAGCAGCTTCCGGTACTGTGTAGTTACTCAAACCCACTTTCAAATATTGCTTCATGCAAATGGCGCTAAAAAAAACATAAATACAATCAACATTGGCCAAATGATTACATCTATAGCAAGCGCTAATATCAACACACTCCACTCAATTACTGCATGTGGCCTAGGGTATGATGTAAATGTTGAAAATTCATGGTCTAGTTCAGATCCATTAATTAAAAACACGACCTCTATAACTTCAAAAGTTTTATACAAAACTAATACTAATGTATCAACCTTAATTTCCTTAGGAGCCTCTACTGTGCTTTTTATACTATTGCTTAAGTCATCAATAATGCATGACTCTTTATACAGCCACTCTTGTTCAAGGTGAGTGAAAGATGACCTTTTGTCTTTCGATAAATAATAAGCATCCGTATTTAAAGGTATTTTCACTAAATAAGAACTCATATGAACACTATCTAGGTAGCCTTCGACACATAT
>JQIA01000745.1_pt1 | contig 17108 bp, 12 predicted proteins | sample 811431 | NCBI WGS metagenome assembly JQIA01 (sample SAMN02998118, study PRJNA258478) | marine sediment metagenome | biome: marine; feature: seafloor; material: sediment; isolation source: oil-polluted sediment collected from 3 locations (0.5 km, 0.7 km and 0.9 km)... | place: USA: Gulf of Mexico ...
CTGCGACAGATGCATCTGGTACTGTTAAAGCTACAATGGATGCAGTATTTGCTGATTTCCAGGATCACAAAATGCCGGCAAAAGTTAAAATTTCTATGGCTTGTTGCCTAAATATGTGCGGTGCTGTTCATTGCTCTGATATCGCTATTCTTGGATATCACAGAAAGCCACCGATATTAGATCATGAGTATCTTGACAAAGTTTGTGAAATTCCTCTTGCTGTTTCTTCCTGCCCTACTGCAGCGATTAAACCTGCTAAAGTTGAACTTCCAAACGGTGAAACTGTTAAATCAGTAGCTGTTAAGAACGAAAGATGTATGTATTGTGGTAACTGCTACACAATGTGTCCTTCTCTACCTCTTTCTGACAAGGAAGGTGATGGTATTGTTCTAATGGCTGGTGGTAAAGTATCTAACAGTATCACACCTGCTAAGTTTTCTAAGGTTGTTGTAGGTTTTATTCCTAATGAAACGCCTAGATGGCCAACCATGGTTAATGCTATTACAAATATGGTTAATGCATATTCTAACGGTGCCAACAAGTACGAAAGACTTGGTGACTGGGCTGAAAGAATCGGATGGGAAAGATTCTTTGACGTATGTGAGCTTGAGTTTACACATCACCTTATCGATGATTTCCGTGATGCTGCTTATCATACATGGCGTCAGTCAACTCAGTTTAAATTCTAATAGAATTTTAAACGGGTTGCTAAAGATATCCTTAAAGCCGGAGCCCGATTTTCCGGGTTCCGGCTTTAATATTTAAAGGAGAATAAACGCATGGCTTTAGATTATGATGAAGCAAAAGTAGTGATAGTAGAAGGTCTTGAGAAAAAATCAAAATCAAAATCGAAGTTTTACCTAAAAGATTTCTACAAGTTTTTTCCAGAAGAGAAACCACGAGCTGTAAAAAATATCGTTAATAAAATGGTTCGAGAAGAAATCCTTGAGTACTGGTCAAGTGGAAGTACTACAATGATCGGTCTTAAAGGTGCAGGAAAACAGGCTGCTTCAGAAGGTGAATAATCCTTTTTAGTTTTTAGCCTGAGTAGAAAAGGCGCAGGGAATAATGAAGACTGACACTAAGACCGGATGCCCGGGTTTATTTGTATCTGCTCTTAGAGGCGGTTCCGGTAAGACAATTTTAACAATTGGAATTACCGCTGCGCTGAAGAGTTTAGGGAAAAAGACAGCCCCCTTTAAAAAGGGGCCGGATTACATAGATGCCGGCTGGCTCTCTCTTGCAGCCGGTCGTCCTTGTTATAACCTCGACACATTCCTGATTGAAGAAAATCTTGTTTTACAATCCTATTTAAAAAATTCTTATTTCGCCGATTCAGATATTGCTGTTGTTGAAGGAAACCGCGGTTTATACGATGGCAGTGATCTTGATGGTAAAACGAGTACTGCTGAAACAGCCAAACTTTTAGGTCTTCCGGTTCTTTTGTGTCTCGACTGTACTAAGAGTACAAGGACAATGGCTGCTGCTGTTCTGGGGTGTCTGCATTTTGACCCTGACCTGACTATTGGTGGTGTTGTATTAAATAGAGTTGCCGGGCCAAGGCATAGAAAAAACCTGATAAATAATATTGAACACCACACAGGAATACCTGTGTTGGGTTCTATCCCAAAGCTTCGAACCCATGATTTTCCGGAAAGACATATGGGGTTGGTTCCTACCTTTGAACATGATTGGGCACTTCAATCAATAAAGTCTGCAGAAAAAATTGCGAATGAACATCTTAATCTGGATGCAATAATCAATATGGCAGAAGAGAAGACAACTACTGTAATTTCATCCGATTTAAAGTCTTCTCAGAATTTAGAAGTATTAGAAATTGCTACTGAAAAAAATAATACCGGTAAAAAACCTTTGATAGGTATTATAAAAGACTCAGCTTTTCAGTTTTACTACCCTGAAAATATTGAGGCTCTCGAAAAAGAAGGTGCTGAAATTATATATATCAGTCCCTTAAGGGATGATAAACTTCCTGAATTAGATGGGTTGTACATAGGTGGTGGTTTTCCTGAAACCCACGCAAAAGAACTCGCTCAAAATGGTGCGTTCAGAGATGGTATAAAAGCTCTGGCAGAAAAAGAAATGCCGATTTATGCAGAGTGTGGTGGGATGATGTATATGGGAAAAGAACTTGTTATTGAGGATGAAAAATTCCCAATGACTGGAATTTTTCCAATTTCATTCTCAGTTTCAAAAAAGCCACAAGGGCATGGTTATGTTGTGGCTAAAGTGGTAGAAAAAAATCCTTACTTTACTGTTGGTGAAGAGATTAAAGGGCACGAATTCAGATATTCCAAAATTATTGAATGGGATGAAACTGAAAATCTTACAGCGCTTAATATTACAAGGGGTACCGGTATGAAAGATAAAAAAGATGGTATTCTCTATAAAAATGTATTTGCCTGTTATCTTCACTCACATGCCGCGGGAAATTCATCATGGGCAAAAAATATGGTTGCTGTCGCTCGAAAATTCAGTAAAATAAAATAACTTTTATGAAATAACAAAACCACCCTCGAGATTATATGAACCGGAAATGTCTATAACCTCATTTTTATCACTGTTAGCCGTTTTTATCTCAAATACCGGCTGATCGTTATCCAGTTTTTTATTACAAAAGAATTTAATTGTTGCCGTAGGGTTGATTTCACCTGCAACTTGAAACTTAATATTATTGATGCTCTCTTCTATTGTTAATAGCTCACTATCAGATGTTTTTATTTGAGCTTCAGTATCTATTTGTTTGATTGCAAGTGCATTCATATTCGAAAAAGATTTTTTTATTGAATCGATCTGCATGACATTAAGCTTTTTTCTTAGTTCAGTAAGAATATCATTTGCTGCGTTGAATTCCAGTGATTGAAAGTGGCGAATAAGAATTCTATACTGGTCCATCGTTTTTTCATCTGCTATTTGAGATGCTATATCTTTTAATTCAGGGACAATTTTTGTTTTAATATCCCCGATCGCTGTATTTATCTGATCGTTTGTTAGCTCGAATGTATCTCTCTTCTCTAATATATCCAATCTTTCCTGGAATAATTCTTTTCCCAGTGAAATTTTATTCATACCACAATAGTATCCCCCTTTAAGTATGAGTGCTGTAGTGTCTATACCAACATTTAGCATCTGACCTTTTTTACAGATAAAGTGTACTCTTGGTGCTTTTAACTTTGAATCTCGTATCTCACCTTCTATAAGTATTGTTCCTTCAATCGATTCCATAGTCGAATCGGCGATATTTTTTGATTTAATATTCATTTTTGCAGTAACTTTACTGTTATCTCGTACATTAACAGCTTCTGCATTTTCATTTGTGCTGATGATACCTCCATTCAAGTTTTCCACTTTAAGTTTACCATCAACACTAACTTTAAACTCATTCCCGATTTCCCCGATTTCCATACTGACAGGAGATTTAAATTCACTACCGATATTTCCTGTTGAAAAATCAATTTTATCTAACTTAATTTCATCACTGACATCAATTTCGCTGATTCGGTTATCTGTTTTTGAAATAATAATTACGCCGTCATTCGCTGCTTTTAAGTAATAGCCGCCCAGTTGCTCTTCCTCATTATATCCGTCTTCTCTTAAAATACCTGATTTTATTGTTAAATTGAGAATTTCAGGCGGATTGACCATCAGAGGCCTGCCAGAGTACGCTACTCCATGTTTACCAGGAATTGGGTTGCATATAAATAGAATTCTGTCTTCTTTTTTTACGGACGGGAATTTATGAAGTTCCCGATAATCAAATTTGCCGTTTGGTAAAACTTTACCGGGGTATTGTTCATGTTCGAAATAATACTTTGCTATGGATTCATCTATAGGGCGTTCATCTGGGTAGCCTGTTATTGTAATGTCAACCTTCTGAGGTGTTACTATTATTTCTAAGGTTCGGGCTTCATCATTTTCCGGATGGTCTTTAATGGAAAGTTCTATATTAACTTCTTCTGCGCCTTCAAGAGCTTTAAAAAGTTTTGTTTTAAGAACTGATTCCGGGATATTGATAAATTCAAAAAACTGTTTGACAGCTTTGTCAAGAATCTCTGTGACTGCAGCAGTACCTTCGCGTTTTATGGACACAGATGCTTTTAATTCATCTTTATCCACACTTAGATTGCCACTTATATTGCTTTCAAGGACGTCAATTTTTGGCTGCAAACTGCCAGGGCTCAAAAGATCATCCATCATTGATTTCAAATCGTCAGTCATAAAAAACTTCCTGTAAGAAAATGAGGGGTTGTGACCGTTTAGTTTAAAATCGGACTGATTTATTAAGAATAGTAAACAATATTGGCATTATAGATCAGTCAGGGTAGGCTTGACAAGTAAAAACATAAATTTGATGGCGTCGTAAAAAGTCCCATCTACTGCGCTTTAGTGTTCAATTAGACTTTCGACGTACAAGATGTGCTACTTCAAACCTGATTAAACACTAAATCTTGTATATGCGACCTTTCTCTTAGCCATCCCAAGACATTTACGAGATCATCAAATTTACGAAATAAAAAAGGGGAACTTTGAGTAAAGTTCCCCTTTAAATAATTTTTTAGCTTTGATTATTTGATTTTTCCACCGGGATGACACTTATTACAACTTGTTGGTGCTTTACCTTTTTTACCGGTCTCTTTTTTAACTTTTTTATTGAATGTTTTATGACAGACTTTACAGTTATCATGAAGAGCTTCCGCATGATACTCTCTTTTTTTAGCGCCTTTTAATTTTGATTTTTTTGGTTTCCTTGAAGGTATCTTGTGGCACTCAATACATCTTTGAACATTATCGCCTGCTTTTAAATTATTTAACGGCTCGTTCTTTTCGTTATGGTGACATTCGCCACAGGTTGCTTTATACTCTTCGACATGTTTTTTATGTGTAAGTGTAGCAGCGTTATATTTACGACTAGTATACTCTTTTGATTCCATCTTAAAAGTGTCTTGAACTGTTGTTCCTGCAAAAAGAACGGCGGCAAAAAATGTCGCAAGAACTGAAGTGATAACAAGAATTAGAACTTTTTTACTCATGACAGACTTTTCTCCTTTTAGGTAAACAAAAAAATGCAACGTTCATCTGGGCGAACGCAAAAACTTTAACAACGGGTTTTATATATGTCAATGATTAATAAGCTTTACAACAGCAATATTAAAATCAGGTGTTTTCAATCATTTCCCTTGCGTGCTTAATGGTCGCATCTGTGATCTCAACGCCTCCCAGCATTCTTGCGAGTTCTGTTATTTTCTCATTGTCTGACAATGGTGTAATCGATGTACTTGTTCTCCCATTATGAACAGCTTTAACTATTTTATAATGATTATCGGAGAATTTTGCGATTTGCGGCAGGTGGGTAATGCAGATAACCTGATGGAACTTTGATAAAGCCTGAATTTTTTTCCCAACAACCTCTGCGATACCACCCCCGATTCCGGCATCAACTTCATCAAAAACGATTGTTGCCACAGAATCTATTTCAGCAAGGATTGCTTTTAAGGCTAAAATTATTCTGGACAGTTCACCGCCGGAGGCAATTTTCGCGAGTGGTTTCATTTCTTCACCGACATTTGGTGAAATCATGAAGACAGCTTTGTCGATACCCGTTTCAGTTATTGTATTACCGTTAGTTGTCAGCCACCTTTCATGAGTTGCTTCAGCAGTAGTTGTGCTAAGGCTTATAACAAACAGGGTGTTGGGCATTTCAAGATGCTTTAACTCTTTTTCCACTTTTTTTGCAAATTTATCTGCCATAATTTTTCTTTTAGCTGATAGATTTGCAACAAAATCTACTAACTCTGTATAGTTTCTTTGTAGTGCCTCTTCTAATTCTTGAATGTTTGTTGAGAGATTGTTTAGCTTTGAAAGGTCAGTTGAAATTTGATCGTAGTATTTTAAAACTCCGTCTAAAGTACCTGAACTCCCGCCATACTTTCGTTTAAGTTTATTCAGAAAATCAATTCTCTCTTCTGTTGTTTCAAGAAGACTGTTGTCTGTTTCAATAGTCTCTTCGTAATCTCTTAATAGTCCTGATAGATCTTCAATTCTGAAGATAATGTCATTCATTTCTTCAGAAGATTTTGATAGTTTAGAATCAACTTCTGAAGCTTTATCCAGCTTTTTTTTCAAATCAGAAAGGTTCTCGCTGATAGAGCTGTCCATAGTGTATAGCGTATGTTGGCATTCACGCGTAATGTTTGAAAGCATCTCACTGTTTTTGAGTCGGACTCTTTCAGTTTCAAGCGTTTCATCTTCCTGTGGCAGAATTTCAGCATTGCTGATTTCTGTTTGTTGGAATCCCAGTAACTCAATCTGGTCGGCATGGTTTTGTTGTGCTGTTTTGCTTTTATTCAGTTGTTTTATTAACGGTAATATTTCACCGAATTTTTTTGATATTTTATCCCGTAATGGCAGAAGGTTTCCAAACTGATCAAGCAGCAGGAGATGTTGCTCTTCTTTTAAAAGTCCCTGGTGAGCATGCTGTCCGGAAATGCTCGCAAGGTTTTCTGTGATATCGGCAAGTATTTGTATCGTGGCTATTCTACCATTTATATAGATTTTATGTCGGTCATTTCTTGAGATAATACGTCTTATTAAAAGGCCTTCCGAGGGATCATAGCCGTTTTCTTTTAATAATTTTTCTATTGAACTTTTTTTCCGAATTGAGAAAAAAGCTTCTATTTCGGCAGACTCTGCACCGGTTCTTATCAGTTTTGAGGATGCGCGTGACCCTAAAATAAGGTTTACAGCATTTATGATAATTGACTTTCCAGCACCTGTTTCACCACTCATGACTGTAAGGCCATCTTTAAAGGAAACGGAAAGGTCGTCTATAATGGCGAAACTTTTGATTGACAGTTCATTCAGCATATATTTTTTTCTCAGTAAACTTCAGTTGATTTTAAATAAATAAATTATGATTTTATCGCATACATGAATTCTTTTGTAAACGTGGAAAACAGGTTTTTTTGCTTTAAATATTAAGTTGTTAAAATTTAATTTGTGTTATATAGTGCTCCCATATTTGCAGTGGGGACTGTTAAAATTTATGCAGTAATTGAAGGTTGTTACATTCATTGTGATGTAGTGTTCATAAGTGAGTGTGATTGGAAAAGGTAGAGCATAATACTATGAATATTGCAGAACAGCTGGACGATGAAGTGCGTCTGAATTCTATACGGGATATTTTAAATGGAGATTTGATTGATGCAGGATTGCAGCAGACAATTCTCGCAGACCTTGGCGGAAATATTATTGCGCAGTATGACAGCGGTGAAGTGATTTATGATTCCGCATCTTTAGCGGTACTTGCAGCGAGCAATATAGGCTCATTGAATGCCATGTCAAAACTTTTAGGCGAAGGGGATTTCCCTCTGTTTATCCTAAAAGGTGAAAGTGATAATATTCATTTCAATAAAGTAACCGATGATTTATTTTTAATTGCTATTTTCAGCCAGGAATTATCCATAGGGTTTGTGCGTAATAAGGTTGATAAAGCAATTTCAGGATTGAAGTCGTTGATCGCTCATTGTTCGGCTATGTCTGTAGTAGATTAGCACGAATTTGATGGCGTCGTAAAAAGTCCCATCTACTGCGCTTTATTGTTCAATCAGACTTTTGACGTACAAGATGTACTACGAAAAGCCTGATTGAACACTAAATCTTGTATATGGAACCTTTTCCTTAGCCATCTCAATACTTTACGAGATCATCAATTTTGGAGTCTATACCTGCAGGAGGGTAGACGGGGGCAAATGTACAAAAAATTCTTTGGTTTTACGGAGCTGCCTTTTCAGCTGGTACCGAACCCCGCTTATCTTTATTTAAGTAAGAGTCATGAAGAGGCATTGGCGCATCTTACATATGCAATTTCTCAGGGTGATGGTTTTGTCGAGATAACAGGCGAAGTTGGGACGGGTAAAACGACACTATGCAGAGTGTTTTTGGACAGCCTCTCTGACAACTCAGAAGCAGCCTACATTTTTAATCCAAAACTTGACTCTCTCCAACTTTTAAAAGCAATCAACGATGATTTTAATTTAGATTCTTCGAAAAACAATATCAAGGATCTGATTGATGTATTGAACGAATTTCTGCTAGCTAAAAAGAAAGAACAAAAGACGATTCTGCTTATCATAGATGAAGCACAGAATCTTGCGTCTGAAGTGCTTGAGCAACTTCGACTTCTTTCAAATCTTGAAACTTCCACCAGTAAGCTGCTTCAAATTATTCTTGTCGGTCAGCCTGAATTGAGTGAAAAATTTGAAACACATGAGCTTAGGCAGTTGGGGCAGAGAATTACATTAAGTTGTCATATTCTTCCCCTTACTTTTGAAGAGACCTGTGAGTATATCCGTCATAGGATACATATTGCATCTGGCAGGCCGGTCGTTAAATTCGATCAGTCAGCATTGAAAACGATCTACAGATACTCAAAGGGTGTTCCGAGGCTAATTAACATATTGAGCGACAGGGCATTATTAACCGGCTATGTTCTGGAAAGCAGGGTCATTTCCGGGAAAATGGTTAAGCTGGCAATCGCAGAGCTTAAGGGGAATAAAAAAGATAATCGGAAAAATCTCTACACCGTACCGGCCATAGTTGTTCTTTTTGTCGTTTTACTTGCTGTTTTTGCTTATGGTTTGTTCTCTTCTGAATACTTTCAAAACATTAATAAAAATAAGAATGACACCATCGTTAAGGTGTTCCCTGTTCCTGAGAACAAAAAGGAACAAGAGATAGTTGAAACCGTAAAACCTTTATTTGAAGAGAAAAAATCACCCAAACAAGTTGTTGAAATTGAACGGCTGTCGATGATTGAAGTACTCACTGACTCTTTTTCTGAAACCTCTAGAAGTATTGCTTTGCAGACGGCACTTAAACTATGGAGTGATAACGCTGTTCTTAAGGAGGAATCTGACCTGATCGAAGATGATTTGACCTATTTTAAACTTGGAACCAAGCAGAATGGTATGGTTTTATATAAAACAGAGGAAGAATTTTCGTTTCTGATGAAATTCAATTTGCCAGCTATTTTAGAATTTTCAATTCCAGGATATTCAAAGCCAATATACATGGTTTTTATTGATATTGAAGACAATGATGTTATCCTTACCGCAGATAATGGGCGAACTATTTCTATGAGGCAGGATCAGCTTGATACTTACTGGACAGGTATTGCTTATATCCCCTGGAAAAATTTCCTTGGTTTGATGGGGACGATTCCGCAGAATGCTCCAGCTGAATCTGTCCTTTCACTGAAAATGTTAATGCGGGACCTTGGCTTTTCTGAAATTGAAATTAACAGCAATTATGACAACGATACCAAATCGGTTGTTATGAAGATTCAGGAAAAATATGATATTGAAGTTGATGGCACTGTCGGTGCTCTTACAAAGATTGCCATCTATAACGAAGCATATTCAGATGTGATTCCACACATTGTAAATGATAGTAACATCCCCCCGAACAATCAGGAAGAAAAAATGGCCATGGGGCCTGTTGTTTCACTGTCTTCTGAAGATCCTTCTGTTGATCTTAACGATGAATTAGTGAATGAGACAATGACGAAAGTCACCAGTGTCGGGCAAACCGTGAAAGATGATTTTGTCGAAATTAATATCTCAGGAGAAAATATTAATTCTAACTTTAATATTTTTTCTATTCCGCCTAAGGCAGATGGGGTTGCCCGAATTGTGTGTGACATAAAATGTTCGCAGGGCGTGCGGACAAAAGGCGAGAAGGTTGTACCTGTTAATGCTGATGGTGTTGATAAAATCAGGTATTTTACATATCAGGGTAAGATGCGTGTTGTTGTGGATATTTCAGAAGAAAAAATTCGACTGCTCAGCTACAAATCAACCGAATCGGAAATTAAAATCAGTGTTGCTTCAGACCAGCAAGAGCAAATAATGAAAATTGCTGATGGGGAAATTGAAATACTGGAAGAAGGACATGGCTTACAGGAGAACGGTGAGGACATAATAACTGAAAATGGCAGTTTTATGTAATTGATTCGCCAGTGGGAGAGACTTAATTGAGTTCTATTCTAAAAGCTTTAAAAAAACTTGAAACTGAAACGACTGATAAAGAGCCGAAGCAGTTTGTCTGGCCTCAGCCAGTGGATGCGAAGGCTGCTTTCAATTCAAGATTACAGGATAAATTTTCACTCAAGTTTTTATCTTATAAGGTGGCTTTGTTTTTTTTCTGCTCAACGACTTTGATTCTATTGATCTTCATCTCTTACTCTGCGCATCTTCAAAACAAAGCAGAACCTGTCGTACCCGTTGTCGTGGCCGATAAAAATGAAAAACAGATTAAAAAAACACCTGAAATAATAGAAGAAAAAACAGAAGAGAGTATTGATGCTTTTATCTCAATTGAGAGTGAGCCGAACCCTCACCTTGAGAATGCAGATCGTGAAACCGTTGAGGAAAAGCAAAAAGAAAAGACGGATGAAATACTGGCTGTGAATGCATCAATTGAAAAAGAGCCTATAGAAGAAAACCTTATTAAAGAAGAGGCTTATATTGAACCGGTAAAAAGAACTGAATCCGGCTGGTTGACCCTTCAGGGCATTTCATGGTCGAGTTTGCCGTCAAAAAGGATGGCAGTGATTAACTCAATTATTGCCAGAGAAGGAAAAATGGTTGAGGGCTGCAGGGTTGTAAGGATAGATAAAAAATATGTTGTAATTGAAAAAAATGGTGAGGAACTTATGCTTACATTCGATTAACATATTTCTCCAGTATTTTTCTTGACACTTTCCTTTTATAACTTTAATAAACTTCTTTTTGAACAAACTGGGATTTCATAAATAAAGTCAGTCGTATACTAATATAAAATATTTATAACTACTTTGAAAAAAACTAAGAGTGAAGATTGCTTATGTAGCATAAGCAAAAAGGAGAATATCATGGATAGATTAAAATCATTTTCAAAAAAGCTGTTCGTAAGGGTGGCATTTTTTCTACTTTTACTTGTTGCAGCTCTGGATGCTTTTGTTTTTTATGGTCTAAAATTAATAGCACAACCTGCTGTGTTAAATCAGAAACTATTTTTTCAATGTTTTGTCCCATCGACTGCAGTTATATGGCTGTTGTTTACTTTGGTTTTATGGCTAGTGGTTAAGTCGTTGTCCAAAAGGGAATTTAGCTCTGAGGAGGCAGGCTCAAATAAGGTGAAGACACCTGAGGAAGAATTAAAACTTCAGGAGAACCGGAATAAACGTTTCTTTTTACACCTTCTTTCAGTTCTTCAAAGAGATGCAAGGCTTCTCGATTTCTTTTTTGAAAAACTGGACCAGTTTGAAGATGCACAGATAGGTGCTGCCGTAAGAAATATTCACGAAAACAGTTATGCAACTATTGTAAAATATCTTTCGCCTGAACCGGTTCTTGATAATAATGAGGGTGAGGAGATTACGATCGAGAAAGGCTTTGATCCATCAACGGTAAAACTGACCGGGAATGTGACTGGTGAACCCCCATTTAAAGGTGTTTTACGCCACAGAGGATGGCAGGCGGGAGAACTTGATTTACCAACATTGTCAGAGCGGGAAAACAGCCTGCTTATTTCACCTGCCGAAGTCGAAATACAATAACACCGGGTCCAGTCTATCGCTGTTGTAGTAATCATTTTTGGTTAATACCTTGAATATTACCGATAAAGGCTTATTTTGTTCTAAAAATAACCCTTACTACTTGAGAGAGAAACATGTCTGATTCAAAATATATCATTGGTATTGATCTTGGAACGACCAACAGTGTTGTGGCCTATGTTGAAACTGAAAAAGAGGATGGAATAAAAATTTTCAAAATCCCTCAGCTTGTCGAAGAGGGTGTTGTTGAAAACAGAAATATTCTTCCTTCTTTTATTTTTCTTCCAGAAGAGCATGATGCAGCAAAAAGCGGTCTTATGATAGATTGGTTGGACAATGCCTCAACCGTTGTTGGTGAGTTTGCAAGAAATAGAGGTGGAGAGCTTCCCGCAAGACTTATTTCTTCTTCAAAATCCTGGCTGTGTAATACGCTGATTGATGGAAACCAACCGGTTCTTCCATGGAAAGGCGATGGCGATTTATCCAAAATGTCACCGGTTGAAGCTTCTTCCGCAGTATTGTCTCATATTCGATCTGCCTGGAATCATGTCATGGCCGAGGGAGATGAGCAAAAAAAAATAGAAAAGCAGGAGATTTTTTTGACGGTTCCCTCTTCGTTTGATGCCGTTGCGAGGGAGTTTACAGTTCAGGCTGCCAGAAATGCAGGGCTTTCCAATATAACACTTCTTGAGGAACCTCAGGCCGCTTTCTACTCCTGGATCGAAGATTCCGGAGACACATGGAGAAAATCTTTAAAGAAAAATGATCTTGTTCTTGTCTGTGATGTCGGTGGTGGAACAACGGATTACAGTTTGATACGAATATCAGAAGACTCTGGAAACCTCGCCCTTGAAAGACTTTCTGTTGGAAATCACCTACTCGTTGGTGGTGAAAACATGGACCTCGCTCTTTCATATTTTCTATCTCAGAAACTTGCCGGGAAAGGTACGAAAATTGATGACTGGCAGATGCGGGGGTTGAGTCACAGTTGCCGTAAGGCAAAAGAAAATATCATTAATGATTCTGATAAAAGTTGGCCGGTTACTATTCTGGGAAGAGGCAGTGGGCTAATTGCGGGAGTCATCAAGGAAGAGTTGACCTCTGAAGATATTCAAAAAATTGTGATTGATGGCTTCTTCCCTTTTTGCAGTAAAGATGCGAGACCGGCAACGAAAAGACGCTCCGGGATCAGAGAACTTGGACTTTCCTATGAATCAGATCCTTCAATCACCAAACACCTGGCAGCTTTTCTTGCAATGAACAAAAGTGCAGATGGGACTGTTGAAATTCCTGATGCTGTTTTATTTAACGGTGGTATTATGAAATCTTCTCAGGTTAGGGAGCGGATCTTAGATGTGCTTTCTTCATGGCAGGATACCGGTGAAAACAAAGAACTGGTTCGTGAAATCTACAGCGGTGATTTTGACCTTTCAGTTGCCAAGGGTGCGGCTTATTTTGGGCTTGCCAAACGGGGGAAAGGTGTTCGGATCAAAGGTGGACTTGAACGTTCATATTACGTTGCAATTGAATCATCTATGCCGGCAATACCAGGAATGACAGTGCCGTTGAAGGCTCTTTGCCTTGCCCCTAAAGGGATGGAAGAAGGTTCTAAAATAAAAATCGAAAATGAAGAGTTTGTTATCGTTACCGGTGAAACGGTTGTTTTTGATATTATGGGTTCTACCTGTAGAAATGATGATCAAACCGGAAACCTGATTGATGAATGGGAAGACGGTGAAATTGTCGATGTTTCTACCATTGAGACGACACTGGAAGGTGATTACGGCAAGATGATTTCTGTGAATATTGAGATCGTGGTGACAGAAATCGGTACGGTAGAATTCTGGTGTGTTTCAATAGAAGACGGTCAACGGTGGAAACTTGAATTTGGAGTTCGGGATAAAGATGGCAGTAACGGATAAATATCGATATATTATTGGGATTGATCTCGGAACAACAAATTCTGCAGTGTCGTATGTTGACCTTGAGAATGAGTTAACGTCTGACAATAAGAAAAAAATACAGACATTTTATGTCCCTCAGCTTGTTGGTGCCGGAGAAATTGGAACCCACAATGTGCTCCCTTCTTTTTTGTATATCCCCGGCGATTATGATATTTCAGAAGAAATCCTGCTGCAGCCTTTTGAAACGGCTGAAAAAAGATTTGCCGGCGTTTTTGCACGGGATCATGGGGCTAAAGTACCAGCGAGACTTGTCTCTTCAGCCAAAAGCTGGCTGTGCCACGACAAAGCAGACAGACGTGCTAAAATATTACCCTGGGGTGCGGGTAATGAGGTTGGAAAGGTTTCGCCTGTTGAGGCGACTTCACTCTATTTAGATCATATCAAAAAGGCCTGGAATGCTCAAAAAGGTAACGATGAATCGCTTTATCTTGAAAATCAGTTCCTGGTTATTACGACACCCGCTTCCTTCGACGAAGTAGCAAGAGACCTTACCATTGAAGCGGCAAAGATGGCTGGTTTTAAAAAAATAACCCTGCTGGAAGAGCCTCTTGCAGCCTTTTACAGCTGGCTTATTGGACATGAATCAGACTGGCATGAACATGTTAAGCCTGGAGAGCTGATTCTTGTTTGCGATATTGGTGGTGGCACGACCGATTTTACGCTTATTACATTAATAGAAACAGATGGCACGCCCAGGTTTGAAAGGCTTGCTGTCGGTGACCATCTGATTTTAGGTGGTGATAACATTGACCTTGCCCTGGCAAGACGTGTAGAGATGGCGTTTGGAAAAAATAAACCATCGATCAGTGGAGACAGGTGGAAGAATCTTTGTCATCAATGTAGACGAGGCAAAGAACGAATACTTGATGGGAAAAGTGATGTTGAAAGAATAACATTGATGGGTGAAGGGAGTCGTCTGATTGGTGGAACTGTCTCGGCTGACCTGACACGGGAAATGCTTGAAGACGTAATTTTAAACGGTTTTTTCCCTTTTGCGGATGCTACTGAGAAAAAAAAGAATACTGCAAGAAAAGGTATCAGTGAGTTTGGCCTGCCATACGAGCAGGAACCGGCTATGACGAAACATCTTGGCTGGTTTTTGGAAAAGCACAAAGATGAAGTTGAAACTCTTATTGATAATAATCATGCCCCATCACATATACTTTTTAACGGTGGCTCATTAAAACCGGAAATTATTACAGAAAAAATAAGGGCAGGTGTCAGGTACTGGTTTGACGAGGATGATGAATCCCTTCCAAGAACATTGCAGAACCCGGAACCCGATCTTGCGGTTGCCCTCGGTGCTTCTTATTATGGTATGGCGAAACTTGGAAAAGGTGTGAGGGTCGGCAGTGGAAGCCCGAGAGCATATTACCTTGGAATTTCGACAGATAATCAGAATGTAAAGCAGGCTGTCTGTCTTGTCGAAAGAGGGCTTGATGAGGGCTCCTTTATTGAACTATTAGAGAAAAAAATGACGGTACTCGCAAACAGACCGGTGTCGTTCGATGTCTACAGCTCCAGTTTTCGTTCCGGTGATAAATGTGGTGATCTCGTCGATATAGATGAAACTCTCACACAACTACCCCCTGTTCAAACGATTATTAAATATGGAAAAAAGAACGTTCAAACTGATATCCCTGTGAAGATTGAGGCAGAATACACTGAGATAGGAACCCTTGTTATCTGGTGTAGAGCATTGGAATCAGACCATAGATGGAAGCTTAATTTCCAGTTGAGAAATGAAGAGCACTTGGTAGATGTCACAGAAACAGAAGTGTTTGAGGAATCAGTGGTCAATGACGCCTGTGATATTATTAATTCAGCATTTAATAAGAAAATACAAAACGGTAAAGATATTTCAGCTGTCCTTTCAAGAGTTCCAAAAAAAATCACAAAAATTGCAGAAAGGCCTAAAAATAAATGGCCTCTTTCTTTTATCAGAACGTTGTCTGATGAAATGATAAAAAATATTGATTCAAGAATGATATCTGCTGACTATGAAACACGCTGGCTGAATTTGACAGGTTTTACTTTGCGACCTGGTTTTGGCCATGGATTTGATGAAGAAAGGATACGACAACTCTGGAAGATATATAAAAAAGGGGCTTCTTTTCCAAATAACCCACAGGCTGCCAAAGAATGGTGGATTATGTGGCGAAGGATTTCTGCTGGACTCACAGCTGGTCAGCAGAGACAGTTTTTTCAGGACACTTCCAGACATTTCTTCTTCGGGAAAGGTAAAAAAGCAGTAAAAAAACTCCCACCTCAGGAGAAAACCGAGTTGTGGATGGCAATTGCCAATATGGAAAGACTTCTTGTTAAAGATAAAATAAAATTAGGTAGGCAGCTATTATCCGAACTCTCAAAAAAATCTCCTCATCAATACTTCTGGGCCTTGTCACGAATTGGCGCAAGGGATTTGCTTTATGGATCAGTTGACAGAGTTATTCCGCCATCTGAAGTCTCTTCATGGATACTGAAATTGATTACAACCAATTACCAGGACTCAGTACCGGTCGTATCTGCTGTTGTACAGATGGCAAGGAAAACTGGAGATAAAATACGTGATATCGATCAAGGGGTATTAGAGAAAATATCAGATTTTATGAAATCAAATAGTGCTGCTGAAGCAAAAATTGCACCTCTGTTTAGCGTAGTTGATATGACCGAGAAGGATGAAAAGGCAGTGTTTGGTGAATCCTTACCGGCGGGACTGATAATGCACGAATAAATAATGGGGATGGGTTCGGTTGTATTTTTTTATAAAAACCAGACCTTAAATTAAGTATGGAGTTGAATGACAGAACAAATGAAATATGTCCGCTATGCTCTTCAACGGATGGTTTTCTCTATTCAAAAGATAAGAATCGCTTTTATATAAGATGTAATATCTGCCAACTTGTTTTTGTACCCAATCGATTTTTTATATCGGCAGAGGTGGAAAAAGCGCGATATGATCGGCATGATAATTCTCCAGAGGCCGAAGGCTATATAAAGTTTCTCCACAGGCTTCTCGATCCTTTGCTACAAACGTTAGATAAGAATCTTTATGGACTGGATTTTGGTTCAGGCCCGGTTCCTGTTTTTGCATCACTTCTTGAAAAAGAAGGCCACACTGTTGAAACGTATGATATTTTTTACGACAACAGGCCGGAGCTTCTCAAGAATAAATATAATTTTATTGCTGTATGTGAAGTGATTGAGCATTTACACTGCCCAATGGATGAGCTCTCGACTCTTTTCAAAGCATTAAAGACAAACGGGCTCCTTGCAATTATGACCCAACCTCCGGTGCCGGCAGAGAGATTCTCTGGCTGGCGCTACAAAAATGATCCGACACATGTCCTTTTTTTTTCTGATGAAACGTTTAAGTGGATTTCAGATTTCTTTGGGTGTGAGTATAATAATCCTGCTTATGGAGTTTACTTTTTAAGTAAAGAGTGATGGCGTCGTAAAAAGTCCCATCTACTGCGCTCTAGTGTCTGACCAGACTTTTGACGTGCCATATGTACTACTTCAAGCCTGATCAA
>JQIA01000740.1_pt1 | contig 17068 bp, 11 predicted proteins | sample 811431 | NCBI WGS metagenome assembly JQIA01 (sample SAMN02998118, study PRJNA258478) | marine sediment metagenome | biome: marine; feature: seafloor; material: sediment; isolation source: oil-polluted sediment collected from 3 locations (0.5 km, 0.7 km and 0.9 km)... | place: USA: Gulf of Mexico ...
ATCCCCGATATCGAACTTAACCGCCACGTCCATAACCACTAATTTTGGCAGGAGGGTAATTACAATGAAGCGAATATCGGTTGATATCGGTGGCACATTTACTGATTGTTTTGTTGCCTGGGATGGACAGTATGTCGGCGCCAAGGCTTTAACCACTACGCATAACCTTGCACAGGGCTTTAATGATGCTCTGGATGTGGCACTTCAGGATCTGGATATTGACAAGAAAACACTGCTGGGGGGGGTGGATTCGGTACGCTATTCCACAACACTGGGTACCAACGCGCTGATCGAGAGGAAAGGGCCGAGGATTGGCTTGATTGTGACTGAGGGGTTTAATAGCACTGTACCCCTGTCAAGAGGCCGTGGTTATGGTGAAGGTCTACCCTTTGAAAAGCAGCGGGATCTGCCCAACGCAGTACGCCCCGATCCAATCGTGCCCATCCCGATGATTCGAGCGGTACGTGAGCGGGTTACCTACAGTGGTGACACTATACTACCGTTGGATGAGGATGATCTGCGTAATAAATTACGTTCGCTCGTTGACCAGGGTGCGGAAACGATAGTCGTCATATTTACCAACAGTGTTGTCAATCCTGAGCACGAACTGCGAACCAGAGAGATCTTTCTTGAGGAATATCCCTCCTATTTGCTAGGTGCCATACCGCTGCTACTTTCCCACCAGGTGGTGGGTCGCAAAGGTGAATACACACGCTCAATGTCCACTATCATCGATGGTTTCCTGCACCAGGTCATGTATCACGGGCTAGGTGCTCTGGAGCTTTTTTTGCGCGCCAACGGTTACAACAAACCGATGCTAATCAGCCATAATTCCGGCGGTATGGCCCAGTTAAACTCCACCGATGCATTGCAGACGGTACACTCTGGCCCGGTTGCAGGCATTGCCGCATCTGAGCATCTTTCTATCAGCGGAGAGCTGGGCAATATTGTAACCAGTGACATGGGTGGAACCAGCTTCGATATTGGAATTGTGGTTGATGGAGGTGAAAAACACTACGATTTTAACCCGATCATCGATCGCTGGCTTGTGAGTGTGCCCATGGTGCACCTGGTAACCCTGGGCGCGGGTGGTGGTTCTATCGCCAGTTATGATGGGATCCACAAAACGGTAAAAATTGGTCCGGAAAGTGCCGGTTCCGACCCCGGCCCTGCCTGTTATGATCGCGGTGGTATGAACCCAACAGTGACTGATGCCGATCTGCTGCTGGGATATCTTGACCCTGAGAACTATGCTAATGGTCGCATCAAGCTCAATCCGGCACGCTCACGCTTTGTCGTTGAGGAGGAGCTTTGTGATGACCTGGATCTCGATATTATCGACAGCTGCAAATACATTAAACAGACAGCGAATGCCAACATGGCTAACGGGATCGCCACAGAGCTACGATCCCGAGGTTATGAGCCGAAAAATTTCACTACCCTGGCTTTTGGCGGTAATGGCCCGTTGCACTGTTGTGGTATTGCCAATGCCCTGGGTGTTAGCCGGGTGCTAGCGCCCCCTTTTAGCCCGGTATTTTCAGCGCTTGGTGCGGGCAATGTGAATCAGATGCATATTCATGAGCTATCTACCTACACTGTGCTGTTCCATACCGGCACCGCTACACTTCTGACAGATTACATCAAACTCAACGATGCCATTGCTCAGCTTGAAAATCGTGGCCGTGAAGATCTGCTGCGCCAGGGGGTGGATATGAACGATATTAAATTCCGCCTGGAGTTTGATATGCGTTACGGCAACCAGCGGGTAGAGACTGCTGTGGAAACTGATGTGCTCCGTTTTAGCGGTGTGCATGATGTAATGGATCTGATTAATCGCTTTCACACACGCTATGGTGAGCGTTTTGGTGAAGGCAGCCAGGCAGCTGAGTCTGGTGTGCGTATTAATACGATACGCGTCAGCTCCTATGTAGAGCTGGCTAAGGTAGATTTCACCCAGATCAAACCGCTTGCAGAAAAACTTTCTGTAGAGCCCACAGGCTCACGTGATTGTCATTTTGTCGGATTCGATCAAGTAATATCGACGTCCGTTTACGATAATTCCGCTTTACAGCCGGGCACCTATATTGAAGGGCCTGCGGTTGTGACCAGTACGAACACGACCTATCTGATCGAGCCTGGTTGGAGTTTTCATGCATCCAATCGCGGTGCTGTATGGTTCTTTAAAATCGGCAGTGAATAGTGAGTTGCTTGAATTAACATAATTAAACCAATTGGTTATACAGGAGCAAACCATGTCCATGAGTGAAGATAAAAATGGCTTATCATCGGAAGAACAGGCGCTTCTGGATCAGTTCCTGACGGACAATCAACTATTTTACGGACCTGATCCAGAGATTATGTCTGACCATGGCCTGGCTGAGCGCAGTGAGGTGGAAAACCGTGCCCTGTCATCCAACTTTGATACCCAACAGGCAAATATCGTACGTGGTCGACTACTGTCCGCACTGGATGAAACCCATACCATGGTTGAGCAGATGGGTGTTGCTCCGGGTGCCAAATGGGGAGATCTGGTGACCGCAATATTTACGGCCAACGGTGATATGGCTATGACCGGCACCCTAGGTATCGTGGTGTTCGCTTCAGTTTGTCAATATCCGGTTAAATTCATTCGCAAATACTGGGTGAATGATGACAGTGTGGGTGTGCGAGACGGTGATGGTTTCATCCATAACGATGCCAATTATGGCAATATTCATAATACAGATCAGAGCATGATTATGCCGGTATTCTGGCAGGGAGAGCTGGTTTGCTGGGTATCGGCCACCATTCACGAAGGGGAGAACGGGGCGATTGAACCGGGGGGTATGCCATCCATTGCCGAGAGTAAATTTGATGAGGGGTTGAAGATGAGCCCCTTTAAAGTAGTTGAAAATGATGAGTTGCGACGTGATCTGGTCACATTTTTACAGAACTCGGTGCGTGACCCCAAGCTGCAATTAGCAGACATGAAGGTAAAGTTACACTCTGTTCTGCGCTTGCGTGAGCGGGTGCTGGCGGTGATCGAGGAGTTTGGCGTTGACTATCTGCACGGTACCTTGCGAAAGTCACTTGAAGATACAGAAGCGGAAGTGCGGCGTCGTATTGAGGAGATACCGGACGGTATCACCCGAGTGGATACCTTTATTGATGGTGACCTGCGTGAGCATGTGTTGGCAAAAATATGCATGAAAGTGACAGTCAAGGGGTCACGTATGATCTGGGATTTCCGGGGTACATCACTGGAATTAACCAATCGGTCAATCAATTGTGCTCAGGCCTCATTTAAGACCGCTCTGCTAAGCGCCCTGATGCTTTATACCTGGCCAGATCTGCCTAAAAACCAGGCCGTGTTGAGCGCCATTGAAGTGGAGCTTGATAAGCGAAGCCTATGTTGCGCCTCTTTAGATGCACCTACCGCCATGAGTTTAATCCCGCTGTTCAGGGCGTTTACGCTGCCAACAGTTACTATGGCAAAACTGATCTACTGCATGCCAAAACGCTACACCGCAATCAATGCACCCCATTACAACCAGCCCGCTACGTTTGTTTATGGTGGTGTTACTCAGCATTTGGAAATTACAGGTAATTTCTGTGCCGATATTAACGGTAATGGTACCGGTGGTCGGGAAAACAGGGATGGTGAACACGCGCTATCCCCGGTGTTCGGTTATATGACCGACACGGGAGAGATGGAGCTTGCAGAGGAGGAGCTGCCCTATGTGCGCCTAGTGTCGCAAAAGATAACCAAAGACCGTGTTGGATTTGGAAAATACCGTTCCGGCCAGGGTTACGAACAGGTAGTCACTGTCAGAGACAGTACAGATTTTGGTTTTATGACTGGCCAGTGCGGTGGCAAACATCCAACCTCCATCGGTCTGTTTGGTGGTTATGCCTGCCCGGCCTATCCACTGGCCAAAATTAAAGGCATTAATATTTTTGACGTTCTCAAGGACAATCCGGAACAATTTGATTTCGATATGGTGACGTTGATGAATGAACAAAAGATACCCGGTGCAAACTATATTGTGCAGGATGCGGGTATGAACTTTGAGTTCTGTGGGGTGGGTGAGGTTTATATGATTTGCCAGGGTGCCGGGGGCGGCTATGGTGATGTACTGGATCGCGATCCAGCCCTGGTGATGAAAGATGTGGAGGAAGATCTGCTCAGTCACGATATCGCTCGTGAAATTTACCAGGTCGTTTTTAACTCTTCAAACCTTGTTCTTGACGAGGAAGAAACCAAAAAGCTCCGTGCAGGAGAGCGTAAAGCACGCATTGCGCGTGGCGTCCCCTATGATGAATTTATTAAAACCTGGATTAAGGATGAACCCTCCCCTGAGCTACCCTACATGGGGAGTTGGGGGGACGATCGCGAAACGATGATTGTCTCTCCACCTGGCGAGAAACGATACACCATACCGACGGGCTCAGCAGGTGTGATGCTTTCTAACCCAAAAGATCGGCGTATTGCGGAGCTGCAGGCGCAGGTTGATAACCTGAAAAAGCAACTGCAACAGGCCTAGGAGCGAGTATGCCTATCGACTTGAAAAATCACTTGCAGAAGCGGGCCTCTCAATGCACCCCTTTGTGGATTGATGCCTGGGCATATGGTCAGCAGTTATTAAATAAAGGCAACCCGCCACCCTGGGATGATGTAGGTGCTTTTGTCTCTTACCATCGACAGCTTCAGGGGTTAGTGCAGTCCGATATATTAGTTGTTGAGGTTGAAGATTTTTACGAAAACTGGTTACAAAACAATACGGCACTGTTGGCTAATATGGGAGAAAAACGTCGCCTGTGGTATGCCCTGCGTATGATGTTGGCCAGTTCTGCGGCCAGGGATCAGCTGCAGGAAATTATCAAGGCGGTGTGTGATTCTAATACAGATACCCCTGTGGTGCTGGCTCTGCCCTCTCCCAAACGCTGGGTGGCTAATGCGCATTGCCGGGCACGCAACATTGATAGTGCCCAGGTCGGCTGGGATGATGCCGAGTCAGCCTCCATGTATGTGGCAGATTTCCTGCGTTGCTTTTCCGACTGTGAGCTCAGTGCTGTGTTGCTACGAGATACGGCCAATACAGGTCCTGCCTGTGCCGGTGATGTCTCCCGCTACCAACCCGTTATTAATGTGGCCCAGCATTATGGCTGGCAAATAGTACTTGATGGTTGTGCCGATAGCTTTCTGGCATCGCCAGAGTCTGGTGTGGCTGTCTGTCTTAGTCAACTGAGCACCAAAGAGAGTGGGCTTAAACTTTCTGATGATTGCTGGGATGGAGCCTCGTTGCCACCGTTCAATAATGAGCGCTTCTGGTATGTCACTATTCCTCAAAACGCCGTACCGGAACAGGTGCTGGAACTACTTGGAAAAATGAGAACAACTGACGAGGGGTAGCTGCCCCTGCGCCAGATTGTTTCAACTTTTGTATAATCGATTTACGGGTAAGTGGCTTTGACTTGATCAGCTCGAGCCAGGACGCTATTTTTTAAACAGTTAAACTAAAGATCGGGGTTCAGGTTTGCTTTGCTGGTAGCAATTTTGCTGGCATCAAGTCATACTTTTTTTGGTGTGAGCTAAATGAAACCCGGTTTTAGAATGCCAAATCCAAATAAAAATAAAAAACCTGAGAGTGCAGATCCAGTCGCATTTGCGGGTAGCTACAAGTTTTGCCCCCCTCTGCCGTTGCCAGGATCAATCCGGCGGCGAGGGCTTATTTCTGATATTACCTCCAGTAATCAATATTCGGCTGTAGTGATTCAGGGCCCTGCTGGCCATGGAAAGACTACCTTGATGCAACAGATTTATGAGCAGTGTCATGAAAAAGGGGAGTTGACCGGTTGGGTAACACTGGAGGAGGCGGATGATGATATCAGCCGTTTTAATGCCTGTCTTAGAATATTGGTAATCAATGCCACCCAGGAGCAGGCTGAAAACGTTTTGATTCCCGACAGGCCGCAGAGTGTTAATGGTGCCGTGGAGAATATTTTGCGCCAGCTTGACCCTGTTCAGAAGCCAGTTGCTCTTTTTCTTGATGAATTTCAAGTGCTGAGTGAACCGGTCAACATCGCTCTGCTTGAGTCTGTTATTGAGCGAGTCCCTCCAAACGTCACTTTTTATCTAGGTTCACGCTCAATTCCTAATCTAGCCCGCGGTAAACTTTTGATCAGTGGGCGGGTCAAGTGGGTTACCCCGGAGGAGCTCTGCTTTACTACGGAAGAGGTGCTGGAATTTCTCAGTGATGTGGGCCTGGAGGTCTCCAGCCTGGAAGCACAGGCGTTCAGAGAGCAGACGGGTGGTTGGCCAGCGGTTCTGCAGTTGCTGCAGCTAGCACTGAAGGGCGGGAAGATAGACCGTAACTCTCTGTTGGTCTGGGTCAAGGGGTGTCAGAATCAATTGATGGGTTACCTTGCAGACAACGTCATGCTGGATCAGTCGGCAGACAGGACAAGATTTCTTTTACGCACAAGCCTGCTGGATCGGATGTCGGCGCCAATTTGCGAGGCGGTTACAGGTGAGAGACAGGCTCAACAGATGCTGCAAGATCTTGTCTCTCAGGGGCTGTTTATTCGTGCGATAGATCATGAGCAGAAATGGTTCAGATACCACTCGTTATTTTCGAGTTACTTGATAGCACAGCTTCGTGCAACAGAGCCTGAGGAGGAGACAAAAATACACTGTGTCGCGGCACAATGGTTCTTTGATCAGGGTTATCCGGAAGAAGCGATCCGTCATGCGGTGAAGGCGCAGGAGTATGAGTTGGCCGCCGATGTGCTCAGTGAATGGCTGCCAGAACTGGTTCGTAGCGCCAGGCTTCAGACCGCAGATCAGCTCTGCTCTCTACTTCCTGATCAAGTTTATAGTACGCGCCCTATGCTGTGCTGGGGGCGTGCCTGGTGCATGCTGTTTCTCTCTCAGCGGGCCGGTGCTCACAGTTCACTGAGCGATCTGGAGCAGATCGCCACTGTAAAAGGCGCATCTGCGGCGCTATCAACATCTGTGAAGATATTAAAGGCCACAGAGGGGTTTATGAATGATGACAGTGAAATAAGCTGGCCCTGGATCGATCAAATTCCCTTGGAAACGGGTGATATATCCAAATACCGCTGTTTTGAAATGAACGCCCTGGCTAACATCAAGGCGATTTACCGTCTACGAAAAGGTGATTTTGATGGGGCCAAAGCGTGTGCGTTACTAGGCGAATCCCTGGGTATACGAGGTGATTCTCCATTCAGCGGGGCATATTCCGCTAGTTTGGTGGCCTACGGGATGATTCAGCATGGCTCTCTTATCCAGGCGATAAAAAGATTAAAAGTGGGTTTAAGTCATAAGAAGCTAAGTATACAGGGGTCATTCGCTACGGCATCGCTCTCAGCTATTTACGGGTTTGCCCTGTATGAATCGGGTAACTACATAGAGGCAGAAAGTTATCTGCGCGACGCTATTAAAGCAATTTCCAAGAGTTTACCTCTAGATTGGGTGATTCCTGCCTACCTCTCTCTTGCGCGTGCCAGCGCCCTTGCGGAAAGTGGGAGTGCAGATAGTATTGAAATTCTGGACGATGCCGAAAGGCTTGGGCTGATTTGTCAGCACCCACGTATGGTGCGTGCCATGCGTCGAGAACGTACCCGAATGGCGTTGATGAAGGGCGACTTTAAAGAGGCGCGGCTGATAGAGGAGATATCAGATCTGCCTGGAGAATCTGTTCTTGCTGATGGGTTGATTCATCTTGCAGAGGGGTGTGATGACGATATCATCGGCAGGGTGCGGATAAAGATTCATTGTGGTGACCCGCGCACAGCACTGGAGCTGCTTAAAACAGAGATCGAACACGCAAATGCCACTGGCTGGGTGCGGCGTCAGATCAAATTACTGATCTTGAAGGGGCTTGCAAACCGAGTGATGGGTAATAATGAGCAGGCGGAAAAAGTGATCTGTGATGCTTTGAAGCTCGCTGCGCCCCAGGATTACATAGCACTGTTTGTCGATGAGGGTGATCTATGCCTTACGCTTCTTTCAGAATTTTTAGGGGTACCCACTAGCAGCCAGAATAAGCAGGCGTCAGAATTTATCCAGCGCGTTCTGCAAAATGCAGGTCGTGACACCGATGTTACCACTGCCGGTCAAATGGCAAAGGCATTAATACAACAGCTGACCAAAAGAGAACTGGATATTCTGCAGCTAGTAGCCGGTGGTGCTACTAATGTTGAGATTGCAGATCGTCTTTTTGTATCCTACAACACGGTCAAGTTTCACATGAAAAATCTCTACGGCAAATTAGGCGCTAAAAATCGAGTGAGTCTTATCTCAATTGCACGCGAACTGGCTTTGATCTAGGTCTCTAACAGCCTGCTCGGCACGCCTGTATCTAAAAATCTCAAGAATTTTGGCCGTAATGAAAACTACCCCTATGGGTAGGGGCCACCGATATCTTTTAGTATATGCTGCTTCTTGATCGAAGGTATTGTATTTCACCATAATCAGGGCAGGCAGATTATGGGAATCTTCCAGGTGGTGGCGCACACTCCTCCTATACCTGACAAGTTCCTGAAAACTTACGTATTGTGGGCGCTTGAACTTGACTTCCCCGAATAGATGATTAAAAAGTGCACAGGTGCAATATGGGTTAAACCTATTTATAATGTGCTAAAAAAAAGAGCCTAATGACCATGGCCCCCTCGTGGATAAAATGAGATTAACTGCATGAATAAAATGTGCCCAATGAGGGTCAGGTATCTGCGTGAGCGGCTTAATAATATTTTATTATTTATAACCCCACCCTACTTAAGAAAGATTAGCATCTTGCTTGTAATACCGCTCTGCACTCTAAGTAGTGCTATTCGGGCGGAAAGTAGCTTTGCTGCTTTTGAACGTTCATTGGCAACATTTGATCCGGGAGGGCAATACCTAACCAAGCCTATAGAACGCTACGTTTCTGGCTTGAGTCTTAACGGCACACTTATGTTTTGGTCAGATTATCTTCTATCTGATGAAGATGATATCGGTTTTCGCGACCGTGATTTTCGCACTGCGCAGATGCAAAGTTTGTTTGAAATTGACGTCTCGTACCATTTTTCACCCAACCTTGAACTGAACAGTATTATCCAGCTGTTACATGACGGGGCCTATGATATCAGCAGTTCCGACGGTCTTTATGCCGATCGTGTCGATGATAGTTTTCGCAAGTACAATAGTTTTGAGCGTATCGCTCGGGAGATGTATCTATCCTATCGCACCTCCACACTCGATGTGGTGTTGGGTAAGCAGCAGATCGCCTGGGGTAAGATGGACGGGCAGTTTATTGATGCTATTAATTCGATGGACTTTCGTGAATCTGTACAGCTCGAACCCAGTGATTATGAGTTGCGTCGTCTGCCGATGTGGATGGCAAACCTCACCTATTATTTTGGTGATGTGTCCTTTAATGTGCTGTGGATTCCCGATTTTGAGCCTAACCTGAACCCCACCTACGGTGCGCCCTGGTCATCCCCCCTGCTTCCACCGGCAGATACTGAAGCCAGGAATGATCAGTTATTGTTAAATGGTCATCGTAATGCGGCAGGTGATCGAGTAGTGCAGACTCAACGTCCAGACTGGAAAAATCTTAGTGATCATCAGGTAGCGGCACGGCTTGATATTGCCCGCGGAGCCCTGACCTGGGGGCTGGTTTATTACTATGCCTGGGAGCGTGATGCTGTCCCCTTTGTTATTGGACGTTTTGATGATGCCAGTGGCGAGCATCTGCTGATTGAACCTAGCTATGAGCGCCTTCATCATTTCGGTATTACCTCCGACTATGCCCAGGTTGCTACGGGCGTGCCGTTGATTGGTTCTTTGCCAATGGTTTTCCGCGCTGAAGCCCTGTATACGAAAGATGCACACTTTGTTGATTATCAAAATCTCGCGGTTGTGCGTGCTGGAGGCAGTGGTAATGGCATTAGCACGCATGACACACTGCGAGCCGCCCTGGCCTTTGAATTTGCTTTTCCTAATAAAATATCAATGATCTTTCAGCCCTCGTTTTATTACACATTCAACTGGAACGATAGCCTGGGTGTCGGTTTTGGTGGCGCCATTGGTGATGAGTGGAACTTCGTACCGGTATTTTTTATATCCCGGCCAGTAGAGAGTACTCGCGATCGACTGATGTTGAGCCTGAAGCTAATGCCTTATCTGAGTGGGCCGAATAAGCATTACCAGGGTACAAAAAGTAAATTGATGGCATCCTATGAATTTTCTCCATTTATCAATGGTAGTTTTATTTATACCGATTACAGCGGAGGTGACAGTGATGACCTATATGGTCAATATCATCAATATGATAATGTCGGCATCGAGCTGCAATATAAATTTTAAACGGTGTTAAGGCCTATGATACGACCTATTTGTTTCGTTCAGAATTTTTCTCCGCGTCTTATTGTGTGTATCAACTGGGTGTTACTACTTGGTTTAACGGTTTTTGCTGTCGGGGCTAAGGGTGATGCTAACCCGGCAGGAGAGAAAACCTGGCGCTCTCTTGATCAGTTAAGTGGCTGGGAGCGCGAACAGGTAGATTTTCGTCTTAACACCCCCAGAGACCCAAAAACAGGTTACCTTCCAGCGGAACCCTTTCCATTTACAGCACCCTATACTGCGGAGGAGATGGGCTACCGGATGATGGAATTCACCCATACGGCGCGTTGGTCCCATGTGATGGTCGATACATTCGGGGCCATTACCAAAGCGGGTTATTTGAGCCAGAGTACTGCTGTTTCGATGATAAGCCAGGTGCTTTCTACTCAGGAGCATATCCAAGCAGAGCCTGGTGCAATTCATGCACGGCATATGTATTACTACATATACCCACCGAAGAATGATGGCATACAGGAGTTGTGGTCTCTGCGCCGTACTGGATTGGAGTCCCCGGTTAAACTGGACTATTTTGCTTATACGCCATCTTTGCGCCGGGTCAGGCGCCAGCCGTCACCACGTAGGGATACGCCGTTTCCCGGCCTGGCTCAGTCTTTTGACGATATTATTGGCTCTGAATCCTGGGAGTTTGATTGGCGTTTGATCGGGGCGGATACTCTGTACGAAACCGTTCGTTTTCCAAAAACACGGCCCTCCATTACGCTTGCTAAGCCTGATGGTAGGTTCTACGATCTCGATACGAGCTTGATCAAGCCTATGGGTGAAAACTACCCCTTTTATCGCGAAGATGGGGGGGTTGACTGTTTTGTGGTGGTTGCCACGCTCAATCGCAAATGGCTGCCAGACTACAAGGCATCCAAAATCATCTATTGGCTTGATGAACATTATTTTTACCCATTGCGAGTCGAGACATACGATGAAAAGGGTGATCTTAAAACGATAGAGGTTCGCCTCGCCAAGCAGGAAAATAAAGCGCTTCCTGAGGGGCATGGCTACGCTGGTATTCTAGCTGTGTACTTCCATGCACAGCTAGACTTGATCAGTTACAGTTTGCACGATGCGCATAGGGTGAAAGAGTGGGCAGAGGAAGATTTAGCACAGTTTACGCCGGATTTTATGCGCCGCCGCTGGTTAAAATACCCACAAAAAAGCCAGGCAATGGCGAGTTCGCCGGAGGCGTTTTATATGCGCCCGCAGCTTTTCAAAGGAAAATTTCCCGATGAGCGTCCAGTGTCTGTCAGCCCTGCTATGGCCGCTCGTATTGAGGCTCAAGACAGGGTGGGGCATCTGGTTTTTGATGTTGATGAGTAGTTCAGTGAAAGGCTAAAAGAGACCTTTACCTAGATTGCTGCAGGCTCTGCACCCGGTGATATTTTGGGAGCAGAGCCATACCTCTTTTTTGGTATAAGGGCTTGCAGTTAGCTGGGTAGTTGCAGTACCGCTTTAGCCAGAATATTTCTCTGAATCTCATTGGTCCCGCCATAAATTGAGGCGGGGCGGGAGGAGAAACTGTGGTTGGCAGGGTGTACACCGCTGCCATCACTGAGCTGTATTGACTCATTGATCAGGCTTGCTTCTCCGCCAGCCTCTACCAGCAGGTCAGTAACACGCTGGGCTGCCTCTGTGATCCAAACCTTCAGCATTGAGACCTCTGGCCCCAGCTCGTCACCTCGGCGTAGAACTTCTCCAAAACGGATAAAAGTGGCGTCCAGGTCATCAACATCTAATAAAAGCGCTGTATATTTAGCTTTAAACACGGGGTCGCTAAAGAGGCCGTTATCGGTGGCAAGCTGTTTAAGGAGCTGCAGTGGATAGCGTGCAATTTTGGGTGCGCCAATCATGATTCTCTCTGCGCCCAATAGCGATTTAGCCATTGTCCAGCCTTTGTTGATCTCACCAACAATATTTTCTTTTGGCACTGTTAAATCATCAAAAAAGACCTCGCAGAATTCTGAGCTGCCCGTGAGGTTTTTAATTGATTTAATGGTAATGCCAGGGCTTTTCATGTCTGCCAACAAGAAACTGATCCCTTTCTGTTTTTTAACATCTTTGTCGGTGCGTACCAGCAGAAAGATCATGTCTGCATCGTGTGCAAACGAGGTCCAGGTCTTTTGACCATTGACCATAAAATGATCGTCTTCCAGGATGGCAGAGGTTCTCAGGGCAGCAAGATCAGACCCGGCACCCGGCTCAGAGTATCCCTGGCACCAGCGGGTTTCGCAGGAGAGTATTTTTGGCAGATAATGCTCTTTCTGGGCTTGGGTGCCGTAGCGTATCAAAAGGTGCCCTAGCATAGTGACGCCCATATTTGGCGCAATGTTTACACCGTAGTTATTCAGCTCTTCCTGAAAAACAAGTTGTTCGTAGGGCGTTAATCCCATACCACCGTGTTCTTTTGGCCAGCCGGGTGCTGCCCAGCCCTTTTTATTGAGTGTTAACTGCCACTCGTGCGTTTCCTTTAAGCTCAGCCTGTGGCTAGGGAAACGCCACTTATCGGGGAAGTTAGCTACGACAAATTCACTTATCTCTTTCCTGAATGCTTTTTCATCCATCCAAAAATCCTCTTTTATTAAGTAAACGCTACGCAGCGTTTGTCAGCTCGCCATAACGAGTGCGGTGGTATGTTCCCTGTCCCAACCACGCAGCCAGAACCATGGCTTTTTTGAGGTACAGGCCAATGTTGCATTCATCGGTATAACCCATACCGCCGTAAAGTTGAATACAGCTTTTTGTGACTTCCAGCGCTGCATCAGAGCAACGCGCCTTGACTTGACTCGCTGCAGCTGCACGTTCTGTTTGATCCTGCGTTCGGTCAAAAGTATTTGCAGACTGGATCAATACAGATCGAGATAATTCGGTCAGAATAAAGGCGTCAACTGCACGGTGTTGTAGTGCTTGAAAACTACCAATGGGCTTGCCAAATTGCTCTCTCTGCTTGATGTAATCAACGCTGAGTTCAAGGGCCTTGGCCATCATGCCAAATAGTTCTGCACTGGCTATCAGTCGTGCCTCATCAAGCACTTTTGAGAGCACTCGGGCCCCGTCAGTTGAGATAAGTTGATCCTCTTCGACAGAGACGTTGTTCAGTGTGACTGAGCCAAAAAAACCACCATCAACACGATCAGCGTACTCAAGAGAAATGCCCTGGCTGTGCTTGTCGACAAGAAATAGCGCTGTGCCATTTGCTGTCTTTGCGGAAACTACAAAAGCATCAGCTCCTGCAGCAGAGGGTACAAATAGTTTTTTGCCGGTAATTGAATATGAACTGCCATCAGTCGTTGCGACTACATGTTCGGCTTCAACATCCATGGATGACGCTTTTTCCTGCCATGCAATTGTTGTTCTCCACTTGCCCGAAGCCAGCCTAGGCAGATAGTTTGTTTTGAGTGTTTCATTATCGCCATTCAGGATTGCACCGGCGCCCAGTATTGCTGTTGATATCACAGGTTCTGGTGCCAATGCACGTCCCATCTGTTCAAACATGTGAATCACTTCGCAGAATCTCAGGTCCATGCCAGAGTATTTTTCGGGTAGCATGCTGCTGAGCCAGCCAAGTTCAGCCATTTCTTGCCACTTGTCTGCACCATACCCTGGCTGCTTGCCACGTTGTGCGCGAATACGTTTCAGTTCAGCATCGGTGCTAAAAAAGGATGCCGCGCTGTCACGAATCATCTGCTCTTCTTCGCTTAAACGGTCAATGCGGGATTGTAGGTCTAGCACACTGAGCTCCTCAGTTAAGTTAAAGTTATGGGTGGGATGCTTGTAATGGGTCGGCCATGCAGGGGTCAGAAGCGACATGCAAAATAAAGCCAAAGACAGCATCCAACAGGAGGGCAAAGGATAAACGCCATTTTTGTTTGAATCAAGCGCTACATTTTTCCTGTTCTGCTATTCGTCTGGCCTTGTTTCGCAGATTGAGAACAGTCTTTAATTAGCTAGGCAGCGAAGGTGTATTGTTTTCAGCTGACTATAAAATTACACTAACTTTTTTGATAGCTCGCGCTACACTTAGGGCGGTCTCGCGGTGTTTAAGATTGATCTGCCAGTTATGATCACCTAAACCCGATAGTTTTTCAGGATAAATATATGGATCAGACACCACAGTCAGGTACCATTCGAGAAATCAATGGCAAAGCAAAAATCTATAGTAATGGTTGTTGGGTTAGATACTATGATGTGCCGGAAGAATCGTTGCAGGAAAAGAAAAAGCACATTGAGCGGCTAACGCGTCGGGCTTTTCACCACACAGAGCCAGGGATTAATACCCCGGGTGGATGTCTGGAACTGGCACGGCGTGCCTATAAAGATGAAGCTGATCCGGCACGAAAAAGGGTTAATGCGGCGATGTTGGCTGGTGCCCTGTTTAATCGAGCCACCGATATTTTTACCTCAATTGTTGATCTGGAACAGAAAGGCGTCAAGATTTGTCAGAATAACGAGTTGATGATCCAGTGTGGTGAGTGCTTTAAGGAAGCGCTTGAGCTTGGCAGGCAGGTGAAACATTTTAGTGGGCAGGAGGGTGTTGATGAACTTTGGGGGGAACCAATGAAAGCATTCGCTATATCCCTCAAGGATTTTTATGATAGCCGCTATATTAAGATCGCTGCAGCGATGCACGATATTGACAGCATCTCTGAGGAGTTAAAGCGTATCGCCCATACTTTTGGTTTCGATGAAATACGGATGATAATTAGCGAATACGCAGCGGTTTGCAAGCAAGTGTGCGAAACGGCCAAGTCTGATCCAGATATCTTTACGATCTGGCCACACTATGTGGCGACACATGAAGAGATTAACCTCTATTGTCAGCGTTGCTCATCAGCACCGGATATTACTCGTAGATTATTGATCGATGATGCCAGCCGACTGCTGGGCAAGGGGGGTGAGCTGATTAGCTACATAGCAGGCACGCGCGTTCCTATGCCAAAGAGCATCCGTGATTTTTTTGATGAAAGTGAGGCGATGCACCATCGGATGAAGATGGTGGAAGACTCTTCAGAGTAGGCTTATCTATAATCCAGCCAAGCCTCTTGGCTTGAATCATTAAGGGTCTATTCTACCTCCGGTTCCAGGGCCTTGATTCTTTTATAAAAAGAGTTGTTCAGAGGGGTTTCTAGTTGGAATTTTCTGGCCTGTTCGCACAAGTATCCGGTGATGGCATCAATTTCCGTTCGCTTGCCACTGCGGATATCCTGACACATGGAGGAGTAGTTGGCAGCGGTGGCTTGCATGATTTGCAGAACCTGGCCGTATAGTTCATGGTGCAGGTTGATGTTGAGTGCGGAAAGAAGAGGTTCTATCTCCGCGCAAGTGGCTCTTATTTCAGACATTTTTTTAGGCTTATCAAGTAGCATGCCTGTTTTACAACCCGTGAGTGCGGTTACAGGGTTGATGGCGCAATTGATCGCCAGCTTTAGCCATAGGCTTCGCAGCATATCATCATCCCAGGATATATTCAGAGCCCGGTTATTGGTCAGTGGTTCCAGCAGTTTGGATAGCATTGCCTGTACTTTAGCCTGATCGGAATTAAGTGAGCCCAAGCGAGTATAGCCGGTTCCTGCGTGGACTATATGGAATCTGTTTTTGCGGTAAGCCCCTTCGGTGGTGATGCCGCATACCAGTGGAAGATGCTTGAAACGCAGTTGTGCTTGTTGCTGAACCCCAAGGCCATTTTGCATCAAGATGACCAACGCACTCTCATCAAGGTGGTTTCGTAACCGCTCCAGAGCGTCCAGGGTGTCGAAGGTTTTTGTGCACACCATCAGCCGTTTGATTTTCTGTTCCTGTCTGCCCGCAATAGCGGCGCTTACACCTATGGGTAGTGTTTCACCCTTTTGCTCTAGCAAAAGGCCGCCGCCTGATCGGAATTCCTCCAGTCGCGCCTGGCTTCTAAGAAGCAATATAACCTGTTCGCCTGCAAGAGCCAGTTTCGCCCCCCACAGGGAGCCCATGGCCCCCGCACCCAGAATATGCCAGGGAGGATTATTGACGGACACTGCTGTTTCCATTCATTTTAGCTAAGTGGTGTAAAAAACAAGATTAGAGTACTGCTGTACGGATTTGCAAGAATACGATAAATTGGCTGGCGCAAAAAGAAAATAATTAGGAGCAAAACAATATGCCATCTTTTGATGTGGTGTCTGAAATAGACAAGCAAGAGGTTAAAAACGCCGTTGACCAGGCAAATCGAGAAGTAGGTACCCGTTATGATTTTAAAGGTGTTGATGCTCGTTTCGAGCAATCAGACCAGCTGGTGACTCTGGTGGCGCAGGCGGATATCCAGATAAAACAGATGCTGGATATTTTGCAGAGCAAATTGTTCAAACGTAACGTGGATATCGCCTGCCTGGAGTGCGGAGATGTGATCATGTCAGGCATGCAGGCAAAAATGGAGGTGAAACTACGGGAGGGTATTGAAACGGTTCTGGCAAAACGCATCGTGAAGATGATTAAAGATAAAAAAATGAAGGTGCAATCTGCTATTCAGGGTGATCGGGTCAGGGTAACGGGTAAAAAAAGAGATGATCTTCAGGCTGTAATGGCCATGCTCAAGGAGACTGATATCGATATGCCACTGCAGTTTACGAATTTCAGGGACTGATTCATTACTGCGCGGGTTGTGAAGGCCGATAGAGATAAGCGGCGCACCTGGGGTGAGGCAGT
>JQIA01000748.1_pt1 | contig 17054 bp, 18 predicted proteins | sample 811431 | NCBI WGS metagenome assembly JQIA01 (sample SAMN02998118, study PRJNA258478) | marine sediment metagenome | biome: marine; feature: seafloor; material: sediment; isolation source: oil-polluted sediment collected from 3 locations (0.5 km, 0.7 km and 0.9 km)... | place: USA: Gulf of Mexico ...
TTTGCTAATAATTTACTAATGATTATGTGATAATCTATTTTACCTAATATATCTTGCTGTCATATTAGCTATATAGATCAGTACTCCGTCAAATGTACAGGGAAATATATGGTTTATCGGTTTGAAAATTATGAGATAGATACCGCAACATTTAAACTTATGGCAAACGGCATTTCTATTGCTGTCGAGCCACAAGTTTTTGATTTAATCGTTTTCCTAATCGAAAATAGAGAAAGATTAATCTCACGCCAAGAATTATTTGATTCTCTATGGCATGATAAAGAAGTAAGTGACACATCATTAAGTAATCACATCAAAAGTGCCCGTAAAGTTCTGGGTGATAACGGTCATACTCAACAAATCATAAAAACCGTTCATGGTCGCGGTTATCAATTTATTGCAAAAGTTAATGTTTCTGAAAAGCTTACTGAGAAATCCTCTCAACTTGCTCAATCACAAAATAAATTTTATAAGATAATAATATTTGTTTTGTTAGCTAGTTTAGTTTTAACCTATTTATTCGTTTCTCCTCCGTCTTCAATGACTCAGCTTGATGCGACAAAGCCTAACTATTTAATAGCCGTACTTCCTTTTGTAAATACAAAGCCTGATAAAGACACTGATTATTTAGGATTTTCTATGGCCGATAGAATTATTGGTGATTTGAATTATTTAAAAGGCATAACGGTTCGTCCTTCTAGTTCTGTACGACAATATATCAATGACCAATCGTACACACTTCATCAAGCTGGTGAAAGCCTCAATGTTGACTATCTACTCACTGGTAATTATTTAAGTGTTGCCAACAAAGTCAGACTAAATGCTGAACTAGTAAATGTGCATAACGGCGAATTAATCTGGCGATCAAATCAAATTGAAGTTGATTATAAAAATGCATTTGAGCTTCAGGACATTGTTGCACAGCAAATCATGGATGGACTAAAGATTGAACTCTCGCAAGCTGACATTGATCGTATAGAGCGTGATATCCCGGAAAACGCATTGGCATACGAATATTATTTGAGAAGTATTGCTCATCCATTTTCAACGGAAGGTCACCATCTTGCAATAGCGTTGTTGAAAAAATCAATTGCGTTAGACAGTCTTTACGCACCTGCTTATGTCCAATTAGGCAATCGTATTCGTCGACTTGAAAAATTTGGATTAATGAACTCCGGTGAATCCCAAAATACCATTGAATATTATCAAAAAGCAATATCGATTAATCCTCAATTAACAAGCGCTCTTTCAAACTTGGCATTTTTCTATACTGAAACTAACAGAGTTGATGAAGCTATAAAAATCATGAAAACACTGTTAGAAATCAATCCGGATCATGCCGAAACGCATTTCACTCTCGGATATATTTATCGGTATATGGGCATTAGTGATGAAGCTATAAAGGAGATGGAAACCGCTATATCGATTGATTCATTCAACATTAGATTTCGAACAGTTGTGAATACTTATTACGGGTTAAATGAGTCAAGGAAAGGGTTAGAAATAATTAAAAAATACGAGAAAGGTCCCTTTACGACTTTTTGGCATGGTCGATTGAATTTTCAACTTAAACGATTCACTCTAGCAAAAAAACATTTTGAAAACGCTATCCGTGAAGAACCAGGAGGTCTAAGAGAGCATGTCTCAAGAGCACACATAGCGTTTATAGATGGCGATACTGAAGCAGGTCTTATTGCAGTACATCAAGTAGAACAAACAAACATTGCTGATGCCGAAGCCGTGTATTACGCAGCGTCTTTTTATGGATTATTAGGTGACAAAATCAGATGTATTCAAACATTGGCAAAAGCAGTTGATGGTGGTTATTTTAACTATCAATTCATTGAGAATAATAATTTTTTTGATAGCGTTCGAGCAGAAACATCTTATAAAACAATAATAGCTAAAGCCAAACAGAAAAGCTCAAATTTTAGACAGAAGTATCTTAACAGAATAAAATAATAGAGCAGTTATTCAATATGCCTTTAGTAAATTTATCTCCAACAATATAAACGCCCGCTTAATTCTGTTCGATTATCCGATAATTAATTAGAACGTTCAAATAACTCTGTCTCCTATAGATAAACCGGATGATACTTCATCTATAGGTAACCATTAGTACATTGTTAGCAAATCATTAGTAAACCTTCATGTTTATTATATTTCGATAAGTACAATTGAGAAGCTCTCACTTCAAGTCAAGTTATCAGAACTTAGAGAGCTATAACCACTAATATCACTTCGGGAAATGTAATTATTTAGTGCTATTCAAGAGTTAAATTGTCTTAAGGGGAAGGTGAAAGTCTTCCCCCATTTTTTAGTCTATAAACTAATAGGATAACAAGACAAAAAAATACCGATCAATAAATAGAGTACAGCCCGTAAATTATTGCATTTATTTTAAGACTCAATAATATAATGGAAGTACTAAATAGGCGTTGGAATTCAATGTTTAATAGATTAATTTTTTCATTCAATGCAAATAGTTTTCAAATCCCACTAAACGAACAATTAGCACCCTATTTTTGGCTAGATACCAATTCTCTCGTCAAATATCCCACAAAGAAAAATCTAACCTATTGATGAATAATAGAGTTTTATTGATGATATTATATATCAATAAAGTCATTTCTAAGATAACAGGCTAAATGAACATTTTTTTAAAACTAAATATTTTAACTCATTGATAATTAACAGCAAGTCCTGTATTTTTAATATTAAATTTAAAAATTACGACATGAAAACAATTATCTAACATTTTTGCGGATACTAACCTAACGGGTTAAATCATAACAATGGGGTTCTATTTAAATTATGGATATAGACTTAATTGAAGAAAGTAGAAAAAGTAATGTGATACTAACGAGTGAATTACATTTTGAACTTTTAAAGCAATATGCATGGCTTTCATCTACAGCCATCGGTGGCCTTGCTCTTCTAGCACAACTAAATGCTATACCTATTGGAAAAGATTTGTATATCTCTTTAGCTTTTTTTGTAATATCAATATTTTCAGCACTTTTTGGGCAAGAACATCAAGTCGACTCTCTACTCAAAGGTAAAGATGTATATAAAATATCGAAAACTTTAACGTTGTTTCGAGTCACTTCTATGGGAAGTTTGGGCGTTGGTGTAGGTTATTTTGGTGCTGGGTTTATTTTAACCTAACAAGTTGTTTCAACCCATGCTTAACCGATGCCAGATTTTAGTCCAACTTAGTTTGGTAAAATATCAACAGAGATACGGAGTATGATGAAAACTTTTAGTTACAGCTCAAGTGATAATCTTTGCGCAAACTGTGGATTTGCAGCGGCGTCACGATTCTGTGCTGAATGCGGACAGTCGCAGAAGGAGCCAGTGTTATCCGTCGGTGCGTGGATGCACGATGTCTTTCAAGAATTGATCTCAGTTGACGGTCGATTCTTTGTCAGTATCAGATCGCTATTGTTTTCTCCTGGCAAACTAGATTCAGAGTGGCATCTAGGCCGGCGTAAAAAGTACCTGAGTCCAAATCGCTTATATCTTATTTCAGCGGCTTTTCTTTTTTTTGCGTCTTCATTAGTTCCTACTCATAATAGCCCAATAACTGAAATTGCCAGTGGGGTTATCCATGCCCATTATAACGATACTGAAACCAAGAAAAGTAAAGTTACAGAGAAAAAGGTTTTTGAAAAAGCATCACGTTGGGTGTCCACTTCATTGAAGTGGATACTAATCTTCGGTATGGTGCCTACGCTTGCAATTCTAACAATGGTACTACTGGGACATAAGAATGAGTTTTATGCTAGCCATCTTGTCGTTTCACTTCATGCTCATTCGGTGTTATTTCTTTGTCTTGGATGTATGTTATTATCACTCAAACTTGCTGGTTTTGGAACAGTTCCCGACTCAGCTGAAAACTTAGGTTTTATCACCGTTCTACCGGTAATTGTTATTTACTCTGCGGTTCTGTTCCATAGAGTTTTCGAGCGAAACTGGGTTTCAACTATTATCAGGTTCAGCCTTGTGTTCTTAGGTTATGTGTTAGTGCTTATTTTGGTAGCCGTTTTTATAAGTATTGCGGCAGTGAATGAAAATGATATCAGTAAGACTTTATCCATATTTGGTAGCTCAGGATTGTTCGGTCAGTAACTAGCTAAATTCGTTCTATCCCGCTACTTGCCCCAATAATTTTCCTAACTGCAAGTCATCTACATGCCCAAAGCGCTTCATCACTAATTGATGCTTGTCATCAAAAACTAGCAAACTAGGTGTACCTTGTAAATTATAACGTAGCATAGTTTCAGGAGTTGGGTTCTTGTTGACGTATTGATCAATTGCCACAGGAAACCTCACTCGAAACTGTTCTAAAAATACTTTAAGGCTCTCTTCCTGCATGCCAGCATGATTTTCAAAAACACTGTGTAATCCAATGATTTTAGCGTTGTCTTTCTGAATTAATTGATGAACTTTATTAGCTTGTGGAATAGATTGCATCACACAGGCAGGGCAAAGCATTTGAAATGCGTAAACGATCACCATTTTCCCTTTATATTCTTCTAAGGAAAAATCGCTACTAGCGTTTAACCATTTTTGAGCTGATATATCTAATTTCATAGGAATACCTCAAATTAGCCCTCTATTATTTATTCCAATAGACGTTAGCTGCGGCTATGGTTTGGAAGTTGGTGGCTACAACGTGTGATGACGCTATCAAACTATCAGCGTTATTATCATAAGTGGGCCTTAATTTCTTGCGTGCTTCATCGCTTGGTTGGGTATACTTGACGCCCATTCGTGATAATTTTATGGCAAGTTCATAGCCCTCTTGTGGCGTTTTTGTGATTAGACTTTTTAACCATAATTCAGTCATTTTTTTATCCTCATTAGTTTTGAACTAAAATAGTATTTCTCTAAAACGTGCATTCGGTGTGAGTACCGTCATTCGTTTTACTTCATCTAAAGCGACAATGTTTCTGGATTCGGTTTTATCTAGCTGCTCCAAAACAATAAATTCTCGGCTATTTCTAGAAATTAGCGTACCAGCTACTCCGCTTACTAGATCGCTATTTTTTAACTGAAGCTCCAGATCATAATGAAACATGCAGGTAATTTCGAAGTAGTCATGTAAATCACATTGTATAGCTTGTTTCATTTTATTTTCCACATCAAGAAACTAATGCTATTTAAGAGGGACATCCTTGCATCGGGATAATATAAAAACCATTTTTTTCAATCGCTTCTTTAACTTTAGGATTGGCCATTTCACTGTGGCAAAAATTACAGGAGTTCTGACTAAATTCGGCATTATCAATGCCAATTGAAGTCAAATACTGTTTAGCGTAATCACCAGCATTTTTTATGGTTTCATCAGAGACTAAAACATCAAAGTGATAATAATCGCCATTTTTTGTTTTTACGTGTGTATCATAAACATGTGTTTTCATTATGATTCTCTCCGTTTAAAAATTAAGGTTTAACGGTGACAACGACCTCATCAGACACTAGTGGTTTTTGATGAGGTCTATGAATAAAGTCACCTAAAATAAGTTGTAGTGTATGTTTTCCAGGTTTAAGGGTTAACTCTGTTTCTGTTTGCCCGGCACCAAAGTGAATAACGTCATTTCCTAACGACTTATTTAAATTAGGTAAACTCTTACCACCAATCAATAAATGGTGATGGCCCGAATTTTTACGCTGCATTCCAGCAGGTGCAACCCCCATCCCCTTCAATCCAAAAACGACTTTAAATTTACTGCTAACGGTTTCCCCATGAGTCGGTAATACGATATAAACTTTAGCGCCTACCGGTGATGATGACTGATTGAGTGCATCAGCCATCAAAATGTTCGGCGTTAATAACATGAATAAAGCAAAAGTAGGCTTTAAAATGCTCATACTATTCCTCCCAAATTACTAACAATAGCCAACTTATTGGCTAACGCCGGGTAGACTAAGGTTTCCAGACGCAACATCAAATACATTTGCAACACATAACAACGGAGCATGCACTTGCTGATTAACTTTAAGACCAGCCGTTACACCGTCAAAATTAAAGGCTTCAGGAAATCCCACATCTTTTAGAGGAACACGAACTAATACTTCACTTTTTTCTAAACTAAAATCGAATCCAGGGCTATCGATAAAAATTGGTAGGCCTGGCCAAGTTGCTGGCATTTTCGGCTTAGTCCCTTTAGCAATGTCTTTTACCTTTAACGCGCCTTTGCCACAAGCATCATCTGGCGTCAGAACCACCCAGTGACTATGCCACAGGTCGCCATCATTAGTTTTGTTGCCGTCATTGTCTTCATCATATAGAGGAGTATCATCAAAATCAGGATGAATGGTTAGTGCCAAAGCTAAAATACCTGAGTCAGCTTCAAACCCGACACTTGAACTATTAAGTTTGGTTGGCCATACATAACTGTAAACATCTGCGCCAGCTAATTTACCGTTAGCTTTTGGACTGCTTGCACCAGCAATACCTTGAACTTTTTGTTGAAAAACTAAGTATGCACCTTCAGTAGTAACTTTTGCATGTAAAATATCAAATTCAGCCATAACACCTTTTGAAGGCTCGGCTACAACGTGACCTTTATGCTTATTACCTTGAGCTAAGACTGTTGCAGCTAAAGATGCTGCTAATACTCCGTTAAATAGTTTTGTAGAAAATTTCATAATAATTACCTCAGTTGTTTTAAAAAAGTGGTTGTAAAATAGTTAAAGATTGTTTCACCTTGCAACTCGCTTGAAAATAGTTTCGAATCGATACTATATATCGAGAAATTCATCACGTCAAACTTTTTGGTGAAAATAGTTTCGAATAAATACTATTAATGTATTTTCGGTGTATACTTGATAAGCTACTGTTCAATACATAAATAAGTGAAAAGTCGCTATATAAGCTAAAGTTTAGGGATATACGTCCAATTTAAACAGTTAAGCTATCATTAAAAATTATCTTTACTGAAGCTTTACATTATTGACATTGAGAAATAAGTGTCGATTCGACACTGTTGAGACAAGTGAATTATGAATAACATACAAGAAATTTATACACTCATTGAACGAATGGGGAATTTACTAAAAGCAGAAACTCGCCTTAAAGGAGCAGAGCTAGGGTTACAACCTGTTCAACATGATGCGCTTTATTATTTATCCATCTGTAACCGCTATTCAGACCATTTATTGGCTCTCACCAAGTTTTTAGGACTTACCAAAGGTACAGTATCCCAAACGCTAAAGATCGTTGAGAATAAGGGACTGATTATAAAAGCTAAAGATGCGACTGATAAACGTCTAACTCATATTCATTTAACAGAAGCCGGATGGCTTTACATTGAGGAATCAACGCCGCCTGAAAACTTTGTATCCACTCTTAGTAGTCTCTCGGAAAAACAGCAGGATGATCTGGTCTTTCAATTGAGACAGTGTTTATTAACTTATCAAAACTTTAATAAAGTCAGTGGTTTTGGCATTTGCCGAACCTGCAGATATAACCAACAACCCGATGATGATTATTTTTGTAGCTTAGTGGGACAAAAGTTGTCTGTAGTCGAAGTGGAAAAGATTTGTATTGAGTTTGAGGCGTAGGGCTATCAAAAGCATAAGTTTTTTAGGCTCTGGTTGGGCTTGCCTCTAGCGAGAATATTTGTTGCAGATGGTTACGCAGTAAAGATTTCGACAAGAGTAAATCATCATTTGTCTGATCTACGCAAAATGAATCTCAAACCGTTCATTATTAATTTGAAAGAAACGTTCAACGGCTCAGAGGAGTTCTTTAATTCAGAAACTCTCATTATTATACCTCCACAAAACATCCTAAACTTAAGTCGATTAATTGAGGGTATCGAAAACCCAGCGATTAAAAAAGCATTACTGGTTAGCTCTACCTCTGTTCACTATATTACTCCCTCTTCCGGTCTTAGGCGCTCCTGCCATCTACTTAACTATGTTATTATTGGCAGGTTCTAGACATTATAGAACTCAATAATAATAACAGAGGAAATATCTATGAATCACACATTAACGTCACTCATCATTTATATCACTTGGTTTACTGCCATTTTATTAGTATTAGGTTTATTTAGAAGTTACCTAACTTTAACCGGTAAAAAAGCACCGAATAGCTATAGCCCAACAGGAACAGATGTTTCTCCTTTTTCCGGTAGGCTTTGTCGCGCTCATGCTAATTGTTATGAGTTTTTTCCGATTGCAGGTGGATTGATGCTGGCTGCATTAGCTACAGGAAATACAATGATTACTGAGGAGTTTGCACTGTATTTAGTTTATGCGCGTATTTTACAATCTACGGTTCACATTATTTCAACTTCAGTCATTGCAGTTTATGTTCGTTTTGCGCTTTTTCTAGTTCAGGTTGGAATTTGTGCTTATTGGGTTATTAGTTTTTGTAATTTAAGTTAAAAAATATAACTCAAGCAATGAACAAATGTAGGGTGGGCAGGCTTTTATTGCCCACAGTGAAACCTTCAAATTAAGCGATAAAAGGTGGCCACATAAACCGTGCACACCCTACAAAATAATAATTTTACTGCTTACTGGAGCGACAAAATCACTCCCAATTTTTACAGGCTGAGTTTTTTTCCAAAAAATCTAATTCATTTTGAGAAAAACCAGCTTGTAATCGAACCACATGATTAAATGGTCCTTTTGGAGGCGATCGCATATATTTCTTTAATAACTGGCTAAACTCTTCATCTGGATCTTTCTTTTGTTGTTCACAGCGATAACGAAACCATCGCCCAGCAGAACTCACATGGCCAACCTCTTCTTCACAAATTAGGTTAAGTGTTTTAACCATAAAATGATCACCTAGATTATCAAATCGTTTAATGGTTCCTGGTACAACATCTAAAGCTCGAGCTTCAAAAACTCTATGAACGACGGCCATTCGATCACTCATATCATTTTTAGTTTCTATCGCCATTTTCCAAAGTTCATTATGTACAGGAAAGCTTCCGTAATCATATCCCATTTCTTGTAGTCTTGATTTCAGCATAGTGAAATGAGTCGCTTCTTCTTTAGCGCATTGTGCCCAATCATCATAAAATTCTTTGGGCATATCTCTGTAACGGTAAATCGCATCCCAAGCTAAATTAACAGCTGTTAATTCAATATGCGCTAATGCATGGATTAAAGTCGCTCGACCTTTTTCACTACCTGGTTTTCGCTTACCTAATTCTTTGGGCATAACGATCTCAGGTTTGTCTAATCTTCCAGGTTCATCAAACAGTTCAATCGATTCATTTTTATCCCAAGATAAATTATTCGCTAGCCATTCTGAAGTCAGCTCAAATGTTTGTTGTACTTTTTCTTCGGGGTCGGCTGTGAGAAAACAGTCTTTTGATTTTTGAAATAGGCTTTGCATAAGTTTTAGTTAGCACTCATTTGATAATAGACCACTTCTTCATCTTCGATATCTGGCAAAGAAGGATCTCTATGAATATCTGTTTTCACGTAAGTCATACCTATTTTTTCCATAATTTTAATTGAGGCTAAATTCTCTACCATTGCTATTGCTGAAAATGTTTCTACATCAGTTTCATTAATAATTATTTGTTTTATATGTTTCGCAGCTTCAGTTGCATAGCCAACACCCCAAGATTTTTGCGTAAAGCGCCATCCTAGTTCTAGATTTTTAAATTCAGGTGAATCGGTAAAGAACGCCATTGGTCTTACCAATATAAAACCAATAAATTCACTGTTTTTTAGACTGATTATTTTCCATAATCCCCAACCTTTACTTGGATCAGTGTAACTCTCCATTCTTGGTATATAAATATTCTGGATATCCTCTTTAGAAATCATCTTGCCACCATTGATATAACGCATCACTTCAGGATCTTGATCGAGCTGAAACATGATATCCCCATCATCTCTTGTCATTAAGGTATAACTTAGTCTTTCTGAATTCTTTACTATCATATTTTTCCAATTATTAGTTATTGAATAATTATTTTGTCGAATGGCGCAAGACAAAATTAATTAAACCTTGTGTAACTTCTTTGCTATTTGTACTCATTTTAAGAGACAACTTGCCGTTAGAAATGACATCACTGGGAATTCTATCTTTTCGTATTTCCATTAAAGCGAGTGAATATTTATGGGTAAACTCAGGATGCCCTTGTAAACCAATAAAATTTTTACCCACTTGAATCATACTGTACGGACAAAATTCATTACTTGATAAAACCTCAGTACTCTCTGGAAGTTGTGATATTTGATCTTGATGGCTAACGATTAGATTAATATCATTAACGTTTTTTTCCATCCAGCTCTTTTTAATTTTTAATTGACTTGAGTGAATACCAACGCCCCAACCTTTGTCCGACTTTTCAACTTTTCCACCCAACGCTTTTGCAATCAGCTGATGCCCAAAACAAATACCAATAAAACATTTATTCGCTTGATATAAATCTTGGATAAATTTAATCAGCTTTTCTATCCATGCTAACTTATCATTTGCACCATACTGACTGCCACTCGTTATGTAAGCATCACATTCATTAATATCTTGTGGAAATTCATTGTCCACCACAAAATAATATTTTATTTTAAATTGCCCTTCCAATTGACTGAGTAGCTCATCAAACATTTTGGGATAACTGACAAACTCTTCTTTTAACGCAGCATTGATATGATCACAAATTAAAATGCCAATTTTTAATTTTTTCACAAATTTCCCTCAACGGCTGAGACAAAAATTTCACTATATTCATTAGCTGTAAACTGAATAGGGTTTCCACCAGCACAAGAATCATTCACAGCCATCTCACCAATTTTTTCCGCTTGCTCCGTATCAATATCAATCGCTGATAAAGAATGCGGGATCCCAAGTTGCTCGCGTAATGAAACTACCCAACTCAAGAATCCATCAAAAGTTGGATCATCTAATTCCAAATACCTAGCTAGTCGTGATATTCGCTCTTCAATTTCAACTCTATTCGCCTTTAAAACATAAGGCATTAAAATCGCATTCAACAAACCATGATGAGAGTTATATAAAGCACCAAGAGAGTGAGCAAGTGCATGCATACCTCCTAGCCCTCGTTGGAAAGCGGTTGCTCCCATAGTTGATGCGACCATAACTTGTGCGCGAGCTTCTAAGTCATTTCCATTTTCTGTAGCGCGAGGTAAATAAAGCTTAATCAAACGTATTGCTTCAATCGCTATACCTTCCGCCATTGGATGATAATAATTAGCGCAAAAAGCTTCTAATGCATGGGAAAAAGCATCCATTCCAGTTGCGGCTGTCAATTTAGCCGGAAGCCCAGTCGTTAACTCAGCATCTAAAATAACAATGGCTGGCATCATATTAGGATGAAATATAATTCTTTTTACATGAGTTGCAGGATCAGTAATAACCGATGCTCTACCAACTTCTGAGCCAGTTCCAGATGTCGTGGGAACAGCAACTACCGGCGCCATTTTATCACCGTCTATTTTTTTCCAATTGCTACCGACATCCTCATATTCCCATAAAGCGTCTTCTTGACCTACTAAAAGTGCAATCGCTTTTGCGGCATCAATTGCAGATCCGCCACCAAAGGCAATCACTCCATCATGTTTTCCTGCATGAAAAACGGTAGCGCCATCATTCACATTTTTATCGGTGGGATTGCCCACTACATCAGAAAATATTTCGCATCGCAATCCTTGTTCAATGCAATTAGCATGAGCATCTTTGATAATCGGTAAATTAACTAGCCCCGGGTCAGTCACCAACAATGGTGCTTTCATTCCTAGCTCTTTACAATATTGAGGCAGTTTATTTATTCGCCCCAAACCTTGCTTGACGTTTGTTGGATAATTCCAATTAGCGTAAAATTGTTTTAAATCGGTCATATAACTATAATTCCGTTTTTAAATGAAAAGACTTGGGTCGAGTTAAAGAATGATAACCGATTGAAGATAGCGTACAACCTCGACCTGAATTTTTAACACCAACCCAAGCTAACGCAGGATCTAAATAGTCGCAACGGTTCACGAAAAATGTTCCGACCTCTAAGCGCTCGCCAATGCTCGTTGCTATCGCGATATCAGCACTAAAAACAGATGCAGTTAATCCAAACTCAGAGTCGTTAATCAGCTCTACCGCTTCATCATCATTAGAAACTTTCATGATTCCAACAACAGGGCCAAAACTTTCTTCCGTCATGACTCGCATTGTGTGATCGACATTAGTTAATAATTGAGGAGCCAAATAACAAGTACCAGCTTTACCCAAAGGAAATGATTCTGAATCTATATGTGCGACCGCACCTGATTCAATCGCATCATTTATTTGCGACCTTACAAAATCAGCAGCCGAAGGTTTTACCACTGGCCCTAATGTTGTTTCATGATCGTCGGAGCGACCGAGTTGATATTGATTGACTAATGCAACCGACTTTTCAACGAACTCATTAAAAATTGACTCCGCAACGTAGATTCTTTCCACACCACAACAAGATTGTCCGGAATTAAAATATGCACCATCAATACAAGTTTCAACTGCATAATCGAGATCGGCATCTGCTCGAACATAAGCAGCATCTTTTCCGCCCAATTCTAAACCAACGCCAATAAACCGTCCGCTACTTGCACGCTCCACCATTTCACCACCCGCTACTGAACCAGTAAAGGCAACATAATCAACCATTGGCGATTTAATAATCGATTCTGTATCCGCGTGTGATAAATGCAAATACTGAAAAACACCTTCGGGAAGCTCTGCTTTTTCAAAAGCCTTGGATAATTGCTCAGCACATAAAGGTGTTTGTGCGGAATGTTTTAGTACCACCGAATTACCTGACATGATGGCTGGAATAATCGCATTGATCGCAGTAAGGTAGGGATAATTCCAAGGAGCCACTACAAAAGCCACACCGAGAGGCTCACGCTTTATATAACGAATAAACCCAGGTTTATCGGCAATTTTTTCATCTGCTAGTGCTACCTCTGCAATTTCAATCATATGACTAGCCCTTTCCGCCATTCCTGAGACTTCTCCTGCAGCATATTTTATTGGTCGCCCCATCATCCAACAAAGTTGCTCGGCTATTTCATTTTTATTTGCAACAAAACATTCAACCATTTTATTGCAGATTGCTTGCCGATCTTTTATTGAGGTTTTGCGCCAATCTTTTTGTGCTATCTTGGCTTTGGATAATGTTTGCTCTATTTGATCTTGTGTTGCTAATTCTCGTGTGACATAAATTGAATCATCAATTGGAGAACGGGTAACCTGTTGCTTACTCATGGTAATTTTATTCCTAGTAAATTTGTTCCTTGTGATTTGGACTAACGAACTCAATCTATCCCAAAGGGCATATATTTGACTAGTCATTATACTAAAAACTAGCTCAAAATAAGCATTTTTTCATCCGTAAATTAATATAACTTGATTTCTACATTTAATTCCATTTAACTTGATTTTGTAAAAGAGAGGTACTAATGAGCAGTCTAAAATTGAACGAAGTTCATCCGCGTAACTTAATTGTTACAAAACAGTTAAATAAATAGAAGTTTCAGATAGGATAAAGTCATATGTCAGTCCGACAAATATTTATTACATCATCGTTCATTATCATACCTTCAATTTATGTAACTAGTATTATTTGGCCATTCGCTTTATGGTCTTACCTTTTAGTTATTCCTTTGGTATTGATAGGCACAATCGATGTGCTACAAAAGAAACACGCAATCCGCCGCTTGTATCCTATCATTGGACGATTCCGATATATGTTGGAATCGATAAGACCAGAAATACAACAATATTTTGTAGAATCCGACACCAATGGAACTCCCGTTAGTCGCGAGTTTAGATCTTTAATTTATCAACGCGCAAAAGGTGCAAGAGATACACGCCCTTTTGGAACAATTTTTGATACTAATCGAGATGGTTATGAATGGGTCAATCATTCTTTAGCACCAAAAAATGCTTATAATTTGAACCCTAGAGTTTCATTTGGTGGGCCGGATTGTACGAAGCCTTATCAAGCATCACCGTTAAATATTTCTGCTATGAGTTACGGAGCATTAAGTAAAAACGCCATCATGGCACTAAATAAAGGGGCAAAAATGGGTAGTTTTTATCATAATACAGGGGAAGGCGGTTTAAGTCCTTATCATCTAAAACATGGTGGCGATCTTGTTTGGCAAATTGGAACTGGTTATTTTGGTTGTCGTACTAAAGATGGTAATTTTGATCAAGGCTTATTTAAAGATAAGGTACAAAATGAAGTTGTAAAAATGATCGAAATAAAACTATCCCAAGGGGCAAAACCAGGGCATGGAGGAATTTTACCCGCTGTAAAATTAACAAAAGAGATCTCTGAAATTCGTCATGTTCCTATGGGAGAAGATGTTATCTCTCCCGCCGCACATACTTCTTTTTCAACACCTGATGGACTATTAAAATTCGTAAAAGAACTAAGGGAATTGTCCGATGGAAAACCTATCGGGTTCAAATTGTGTATTGGTCGTAAAAAAGAATTTTTGGCTATTTGTAAGGCTATGTTAGAAACGGGTATTACCCCAGACTTTATTACCGTTGATGGCGGTGAAGGTGGAACGGGGGCAGCGCCAACTGAAATGACGAACTCCGTTGGTACACCTTTGCGTGACGCATTAATTTTTGTAAATAGCGCTCTAATAGGCTGCGGTTTGCGAGGTAAAATTAGAATTATTGCTTCAGGTAAAATCTTTTCCGCTTTTCATCTTCTTAGAATTATTGCATTAGGTGCTGATACGGTTAATTCCGCTAGAGGAATGATGTTTGCACTTGGTTGCATTCAATCTAGATCATGTAATACGGATAAATGTCCAACCGGAATAGCCACTCAAGATCCATCTAGAATTAAAGCATTAGTAGTCAGTGACAAAGGTCAGCGGGTTGCTAACTTTCAAAAAGAGACGGTTCATAATTTAGTTGAGTTACTTTCTGCAGCCGGATTAAATGATTTGTCTGAATTAAAACCAGAACATATTAATCGACGAGTATCTGGCACCATCGTTAAAACCTATAAGGAACTTTATCCAAACATATGTGAAAACTGTCTAAAAGATAATGTCAATATTCCAGTGGATTGGCAGCAGGATTGGTCTGATGCTATTGGAACTGAGTGGTAGCAAATGGTTCGAGGTGAATAGCTCCTTACTTCTAGGTGCTTTACTTCCATTCAGCATTAATTTAATTAGGACCATATTAATTAAATAATTTCAAAATATCTTTCTAGTTCCCAATCAGAAACATGCTTTCTATATTCTCTTTCTTCCCATTCTCTAGAAGCCGCATAATGCTCAACAAACTGCTCACCGAAAAGTTCTTTCGCCGCATCAGAATGTTTAAATCGAATGGCTGCTTCAAATAATGTTTGTGGTAATGCAGTTTCTTTTGGATGTTCTTGCTCGTAGGCATTTCCCTTAATTTGTGGATGAGGTTCTAGTTTATTTTCAATACCATAAATACCGGATCCTAAAGCAGCCGCTAATGCGATATATGGGTTTCCATCAGCGGAGCCTAGTCGATATTCCAAGCGTTGAGATTTAGCCGATCCAGGAATAACACGAAGCGCAGTTGTACGATTCTCGACACCCCAAGTAGCATCAAGTGGTGCCCACATGCCTGGAACCATTCGAGAATAACTATTCACTGTCGGTGCAATCATGGATAAGAAATCAGGCATATATTTTTGTTGCCCAGCTAAAAAATGACGTTGAATATCACTCATATTATGTTCTTTACTCGAATCATAAAAGGCAGAGTTACCATCTTTATCGGTCAAAGAAATATGTATATGTCCACTCTGTCCCGGTAAATCTTTTGACCATTTAGCCATAAACGTCGCCATCATGTCATTTTTTTGCGCCCAGATTTTAATGAAAGTTTTAAACAGCGAAGCTTTGTCGGCAGAATCAGTAGCGTTATCATAAGCAATTGCCGCCTCTAAAACTCCCGGACCAGTTTCGGTATGTAATCCTTCAATTGGAAAGTCCATATCTTCGCTCAATTTAAGAATTTGCGTGTATAAATCGGAATGAGTACCGTTACGAAGCATTGAATAACCAAAATTTCCAGGAGTGATCGGTTTTAGATTTTTATAGTTCTTTTCTCTAACTGAGTCAGGCGTTTCGTTGAACATGAAAAATTCATATTCAAATGCAGCTATTGCGTCGAATCCAATCGACTTTGCACGTTCAATTATTTTGCGTAAAATTCCTCTTGGACAAAGGGGTTCCGCTTGGTCACAAAATTCCGCTATAAATAAAAGCATGTTGTCTTCGAATGGAATGGTTCGACAAGTATTAGGAATAATTCTTACGGGAGCATCTGGATATCCGGTATGCCATCCGGTATAAGTTACATTATCATAAAGTTGATCGTCAGAATCCCAACCTAAAACCACATCACAAAATGCAAAACCGTTATCAAGTGATGAGAAGAATTTTTCCTTACTCATATACTTTCCGCGCATCACTCCATCGATATCAAATAGTCCCACTTTTACGTGAGTAAGTTGACGCTCTTCAACGATTTTCTTTGCATCTTCAATTGTTTTGACATTTCTTGGATCGAGCATTAGGTTATCCTTTTCAACAATTTTTGTAAGAGACATTTAATTCAGATCAGATTCAGCATTTGAAATCAAAGCAAACTCTTCTTCAGGAACGCTTGCTACCAGATGATGACGGCTATAGAAAGCGAAATAGGCAACTAATAACGCGTAAAAAACACCTGACCACATTGCAGCTTCTAAGCTAACAACAAAGGTACTAATAAATGCTCCAATAGATAAAACTAAAGCAATGCCAGTGGTAATAATTCCGCCCGGCGTTTTAAATGGTCTTTCTAAATCAGGTTCTTTAATTCTCAATATAATATGTGACAACATCATCATGGCATAAGAAATAGTGGCGCCAAAAACGGCCATGGTGATCATCAGATCGCCTTCGCCGGTTAGCGAAAGTATAAAGCCAATAATACCTGGAATAATTAATGCATAGGTTGGCACTTTTCGTTTACTGGTCACTGACAAAAAACGCGGTAAATAACCCGCCCTAGAAAGTGAAAA
>JQIA01000749.1_pt1 | contig 17054 bp, 13 predicted proteins | sample 811431 | NCBI WGS metagenome assembly JQIA01 (sample SAMN02998118, study PRJNA258478) | marine sediment metagenome | biome: marine; feature: seafloor; material: sediment; isolation source: oil-polluted sediment collected from 3 locations (0.5 km, 0.7 km and 0.9 km)... | place: USA: Gulf of Mexico ...
AAGTGGTCAGAGGTTAACGAGCCATCTATATCCATTCAATTTTATAATCCAAATACTGAAAAAGTAACGATTTCAATTCAGATGGAAGACGGAACAGAGCTACAAAATTATTCTGTTGATTCTGTAAAAGGAGTGAACGTATTTGAGTATGATCTTACTGTATCTGAAAAAGGAAAGAAAAGCTTGGAGAAGGAAGATGTAAAGTTGAAAGAAGCAGCAAATGGGAAGTATTATTTATCTAAAGGGGTATATACTATTTATATAAATTCTGAAACAATGGAACTTGAATTAAAATAAGTAATTAAAACAATTCTAAATACTTAGAAAAGCATACAGAAAGTTTGGCTATCATGTAATGGAAGCGTAATTTTGTAAGGTTTTTTAAACAAATCTATAATCCATGGGTATATTATCCTCTTCAATCGCTCGTAAAGTTGCAATGGCACTTTCAGCATTATTTCTAGTATTCTTTTTATTAATGCATGTTTCGACAAACCTAATTTCGGTTTTCAGTGAAGATGCATTTAATGCCGCTTCTCATTTTATGGGAACCAATCCCTTAATTCAGTTTGTGATGCAACCCATTTTGATATTTGGCGTTGTATTCCATTTTGTATTAGGATTTATATTAGAACTGAAAAATAGAAAAGCAGTAGGAGTTTCTTATGCAAAAAACAATGGTGCTGCTAATTCTACTTGGATGAGTAGAAATATGATTTATAGTGGTCTAGCTATCTTAGCTTTTATCGTTTTGCATTTTATCGATTTTTGGTTTCCAGAAATCAATCATAAATACATTGAATTTTTACCAGAAGATCCAACAAGATATTATCACGAATTGCGTGAAAAATTTGTAAATCCAATAAGAGTTGGAGCATATGTTATCGCATTTGTATTCTTAATATTGCACTTATTACACGGATTTCAATCGGCATTCCAATCTATGGGAATGAATAATAAATATTCAAAATGGGTGAAAAATTTTGGAAAAGCGTATGCTATAATTATTCCATTGCTTTTTATTTTCATTGCACTTTTTCACCATTTTACTCATTAATTAATACAAAAATATGTCTGTATTAGATTCAAAAGTACCCGAAGGTCCTATTAAAGATAAATGGACTACCTATAAAGATAATATTAACCTAGTAAACCCAGCCAATAAGCGTAAAATTGACATTATTGTGGTAGGTACAGGTTTAGCTGGAGGTTCTGCTGCAGCTACCTTAGCGGAACAAGGTTATAATGTAAAAGCATATTGTTATCAAGATTCTCCAAGACGAGCACATTCTATTGCTGCACAAGGAGGAATCAATGCTGCCAAAAATTATATGGGAGATGGAGATTCTAATTTCCGACTTTTTTACGATACAGTAAAAGGTGGAGATTATCGTTCTCGCGAAGCAAACGTGCATCGTTTAGCAGAAGTTTCTGGAAATATCATCGATCAATGTGTGGCTCAAGGAGTTCCTTTTGCTCGGGATTATGGTGGTTTATTAGATAATCGTTCGTTTGGAGGAGTTTTAGTCTCTCGTACTTTTTATGCAAAAGGACAAACAGGACAGCAATTGTTATTAGGTGCTTATTCCGCAATGAACAGACAAATAGCGCGTGGTAAAATTGAAATGTTCAATCGCCATGAAATGTTAGATGTTGTAAAAGTAAATGGAAAAGCCAGAGGAATAATTGCACGTAATTTAATTACTGGCGAAATAGAACGACATTCAGCTCACGCAGTGGTTATTGCAACTGGAGGATATGGAAATGTTTATTTCCTTTCTACCAATGCTATGGGTTCTAATGCAACTGCAGCATGGAAAATTCATAAAAAAGGAGCTTATTTTGCAAATCCTTGCTATACACAAATTCACCCAACTTGTATTCCAAGATCAGGGGATTACCAATCTAAATTAACCCTAATGTCGGAGTCGTTAAGAAACGACGGTAGAATTTGGGTTCCAGCAAATATTGAAGATTCAAAAGCAATTCAGCAAGGAAAATTAAAGCCTACTGAAATCGCTGAAGAAAATAGAGATTATTATTTAGAAAGAAGATATCCAGCCTTTGGAAATCTAGTACCTAGAGATGTAGCTTCTAGAGCCGCAAAAGAACGTTGTGATGCCGGTTATGGTGTTAATAAAACTGGAGAAGCGGTGTATTTAGACTTCACTTCAGCAATAGAACGCTATGGTTTAGAACAAGCAAAAATTCATGGAGTTCAGAATGCTTCAAAAACAAAAATCACTGAATTAGGAGAAGCTGTAATTGAAGAGAAATACGGAAACCTTTTTCAGATGTACGAAAAGATTGTAGCTGAAGACCCTTATAAAACACCTATGATGATTTATCCAGCAACTCATTATACGATGGGTGGCGTTTGGGTAGATTATAATTTAATGACTACGGTTCCTGGATTGTATTGTATAGGGGAAGCAAACTTTAGTGATCACGGTGCAAACCGTTTAGGTGCTTCTGCTTTGATGCAGGGTCTTGCAGATGGTTATTTTGTATTGCCTTATACTATTGGGGATTATTTATCGGATGATATTCGTACTGGAAGAATTCCAACAGATTCTCCAGAATTTGATGCAGTTGAAAAAGAAGTAACCGATAGAATTAATTTCTTTATAAATAATAAAGGAACTAAATCTGTAGATCATTTCCATAAACGCTTAGGAAAGGTAATGTGGGATAAAGTAGGAATGGCTCGAAACGAAAAGCATTTAAAAGAAGCGATGGCTGAAATTAAAGCAATTCGGGAAGAGTTCTGGAAAGAAGTAAAAGTTCCTGGGGATGCAAACGAGATGAATCCTGAATTAGAAAAAGCAGGTCGTGTAGCAGATTTCCTTGAATTAGGAGAGTTGTTTGCTAAAGATGCATTGGATAGAAATGAATCTTGTGGAGGACATTATAGAGAGGAAAGTGTAGTAAAAGAAGGAGAACAAAAAGGAGAAGCTTTACGTAATGATGAAGACTTTGCCTATGTTTCTGCGTGGGAGTATAAAGGAGAACCTTCAGATGCTGTTTTACATAAAGAAGAATTAGAATTTAAAGATATTGAACTGAAACAACGTTCTTACAAATAAAAAAGAATATGAATCTTACACTGAAAATTTGGAGACAAAAAGGACCACAAGATAAAGGGAAGTTGGTCGATTATAAGGTAAATGATATTTCAGAGCATATGTCTTTTTTAGAAATGATGGATGTTTTAAATGAACAATTAATAAATACTGGAGAAGAACCAGTAGCCTTTGATCATGATTGTAGAGAAGGAATATGTGGTATGTGTTCTTTATATATAAACGGAGAAGCACATGGACCCGATAGAGGAGTTACTACTTGTCAATTACATATGCGTTCGTTTAAAGATGGAGATACTATTTATATAGAACCTTTTAGAGCGGCTGCATTTCCAGTTATAAAAGATTTAGTCGTGGATAGAATGTCTTTCGAACGTATTCAGCAAGCTGGAGGATTTGTTTCTGTAAACACTTCAGGAAATACACAAGATGCTAATGCATTGCCTATTTCAAAACATGCTGCAGATGAAGCTATGGATGCAGCAACTTGTATTGGTTGTGGTGCTTGTGTAGCTACTTGTAAAAACTCATCGGCGATGTTATTTGTTGGCGCTAAAGTTTCACAATATGCATTATTACCACAAGGAAAGGTGGAAGCTGCAGATCGTGTGATGAATATGGTACATCAAATGGATTTAGAAGGCTTTGGTAACTGTACCAATACTGGTGCTTGTGAAATAGAATGCCCTAAAGGAATCTCTTTAGAAAATATTGCTCGTATGAATCGAGAGTATTTAAAAGCGAGCTTAAAAGGGTAGAATACAGCTTTAAAAAAAGCTGTATTCTAATTTTTCAATAAGATTATTTTTCTTTTTTAAGATATATCCTAAGGGTTTATCGATTGCTATCTCCCGGAGAACGATCGCTTGTGTTTGGTTTTTTGTTAAAACGATAAGCAAAAGATATATTGAATCTTGTTCCTATTCTTTGTCGACTTCCTTCATAGAAAAATTCATCGCCTGTGGTTGTCCATTCTGTTTGACGAGAATCAAATATATTCTGCACATTCATGGTAATGGTTGCATTATTGTTGAATAGGTTTTTACTCAAGGCAGCATCCATATAATAACTTGCATCACGAGTTGTTTGTGCGCTTTTGTTTTCTCCTTGATAATTAAAACTAGCTTGAATAGAAATGTCTTTTGGTAGTTTTGCTTTAGAATTTACTCTCATAAACCAATTACTGTCCTCAAAATTGAATACTTGATCTTCATAAGCTCCTTCTTCTTTAAAGGCGAAATAATTAAATTCTCCTGATAAATTCAACCATTTTGCAGGTTTATATGTTGTGGATAATTCAAAGCCAATTCTATTTTCATAGTCTAAATTTATCGGCTTTGTAACCAAAATACCTTCTTCATTTTTTGCAACTGAAAAATGAAATGCATCTGAAGTGTGTTGGTAGTAAAGCGATGGATTCAATCTCAATTTTCCAAGTTTTGTTAAAAAACCCAATTCAAAAGAATTGGTAAGTGCGGGATCTAAATCTGGATTTCCAACTCTTATCGAGCTAAAATCAGACAGTCCTCCAAAGGGATTTAGTTGCCAAAACCCAGGTCTTCGAATTCTTTTACTATAGCTTAACTGCATATTTGTATAGTCAGAAAAGGAATAATTTAAATGAGCTGTTGGGAATAATTGATTGTAATTTTTCGAGTCACTAAATTCTCCCTCTGCATCTTTAATTTCAATGTTGGTAAATTCTGCACGTAAGCCTACCTGCACATTTAATTTATTAAAGGTATTTGAGTATTGCCCATAAACTCCACCAATTTTTTCTCGATAATCTACAACATTTTCAATTCCATTTACGATAACCCATTCCTCATTTAATAACTCTTCTGCTTTATAATCACTTGTAATCACTCTCGTTTCTCCACGTAATCCTGTTTCAAATTTACTTTTTTCATTAATTGGGTTTTCATAATTTAATTGAAGCAAAAAATCATCACTACTCTCAATATCTCTGGTTCTTGTTAGTAGTGGATCTGTAACTTCAGGGAAAGATTTATAGGTTGAAAAATTTTCCATTTCGTCATCATTCCAAAAGTCATATTGAAAATCGACACTCATTTTTTGCCCTTCTTTTTTAAACGTTTTTTCATAGGTAAACTCCAATTGATTGTAATCTTGAGGTTCGTAATAATCCTCGGTTCTAACAATAGTACTATCTAATTCATTCATTTCATTTGAATATTCATAATTGAATTGAGTTTGGTCTCTATTTTCAAATCGACCCTTATAATAGGAAGTGGTTATGGTATTGTATTCGTTAAAAGTATAATCAGCACCAATATACATAGTAGGAGATTTGTCATTACGATCTTGGTCGGCATTCAAGTTTAGAATTGTAGTAATATCATCATTTGTAGATTTTTGATAACTGTTTTGTTTGCCATTATAGTCGGTATGTCGATAGCCTAAAGTTGAAAATAAATTTAGTTTTTCAGTTTTATAATTTAAACTTGCGTTGATACGATGATCTGCTGGGATTCCTGTTTGTAAACTTACCGAACCACTAAAGCCTTCCATTCGATTTTTTTTCAAAATAACATTAATAATACCTGCAGTACCAGAAGCCTCATATTTAGAAGATGGATTGGTTATTACCTCAATTCTTTCAACATTTTGCGATGCGATTTGTTCCAAGTTATCATTGGAGGTGAGTATAGATGGCTTTCCATTTATAAGAATAGTTACATTGGAGTTTCCTCTTAAACTCACCGTTCCATCAACATCTACAGCTACAGAAGGGACATTGTCTAGAATTTGTGATAATGATCCGTTTTGCGACAATAAATCTTTACCTACATTAAAAACTTTTTTGTCTAGTTTTAATTCGACAGTTGATTTTTCAGCAATGACCATAATTTCATTTAAAGATTCTGCATCTTCTTCTAGAAGAATAGCGCCCAAATCTAAATTGGAGCTAAAATTTATGGTCTGTTCATGCGTTTTAAAAGAAAGGTATTCTACCTTTAATTGATAGGTCCCAATTTCTGCATTTAATGTAAATTTCCCTTCCATATCGGTGATAATACCATCAATTAAAGTTCCGTCTTTATAAATGGAAACCGTAGCAAACTCTAAAGGAGTTTGACTAATGGCATCTAAAACGATACCAGTAATGTCTTTTTTAATAGGTTCGTTTGTTCCGAATGAGTTGAAGGTGATTAATGTAATTAGAGTAGTTAAAATAAGATGTTTCATTTGATTGATTTTCATTATACTCTGCAAAAAAAAATATTTTATTGATGAGGTTTATGTAATATCGACCTATGTAAATTAAGTAGGGGTATATAATGGATAGAGAATGATGAATTAAATCTAGCCTTTGATAAAGCGAATTCATCCATTGGAAAATGAAATTGGACGACAATTGAGATTGTCAAGATAGATTATCCTTATTTTTGACCTATGAAAGATTATTTCTCATCGATTATTGAATATGTTCAAAATAGAACCTGGCTAGCTCATGGTTTATTTTGGATCAGTATATTATTGATCCAAAGTTTTGGAAGTCAATCATTTTATGGGCAATTGGATTATATTTTTGTGCATAAACTTATCATGTTGGTTCCTAAAATGATGGCGGCATATGCATTGATTTACTATCAGGTTCCTAAATTATTATATAAAAAGAAATACTTGTTATTTTTCATTTCATTTGTCTTATCCAGTTATATTTTTAGTGTAATTGCTCGAGTCATGGTAGTTCATATTGTGGAGTCTTTGATTAGGACCCAGCCTTTTACACAAGAATCAATACCAGAAATATTAGGAGATGTATATAAATTATATTTCAAATATTATTTGGGGGTTTATTTTCCTGCAATCCTATTGTTTATTTTAATGTTGGTCAATGAGAGTATGGAAAAGAAAACGGTATTAGAACAATTAAGTAAAGAGAAATTTTCTGCTGAGCTCAACTTTCTCAAAGGTCAAATTCATCCACATTTTTTATTTAATACCTTAAATAATCTATATGTGTTAACCATGCAGAAATCAGAAAAAGCACCAGAAACAGTGTTAAAGCTTTCTGAAATGTTGGATTATATGTTGTATCAATGCAATGACAATAAGGTGACTGTTGAAAAGGAAATGCAATTGATCCAAAATTATATAGATTTAGAAAGTTTGCGTTATGGAGATAGATTGCAATTAGAATTTGAAAAAGAGATCGATAGTTCTCAAACACAAATTGCACCACTAATTTTAATTTCCATTGTTGAAAATGCTTTTAAACATGGGGCAAGTGGGACTATTGCAAAAACAGTTATTAAAATAAAAGTGAAGGTGCAAGATCAAAGACTATCCTTTGAGGTGTTTAATACCAAATCAAAACTAGCTCAAAAAGACGAAACCAATTATAAGGACGGTATAGGATTAAAAAATACAATAAAGCAATTGGAATTAACCTATCCAAACCAGTTTCAAATCCAATTAAATGAAGAAGATACTTCTTATACTGTTAAATTGGATGTAGATTTGACTTGATGAAAGTTCAATGCCTAATAATAGATGATGAGCCCTTGGCGGCTTCATTAATTGAAGATTATGTTTCTAAAATCCCACAATTAGAAACCGTAGCAATATGTAATAATGCTTTGGAAGCTTTTGAAATTTTAAAAACAAAAAAAATAGATCTTTTGTTTTTAGATATTCAGATGCCAACACTTACTGGGATAGATTTTTTAAAGTCTTTACAAAATCCTCCCAAAGTAATTTTTACTACTGCATATAGAGAATATGCAATTGAAAGTTATGAATTGGAAGTGTTGGATTATCTTCTAAAACCAATTCCATTTAATCGTTTTTTTAAGGCAATTGATAAGTATTTTAAAACAATAGCCCCAATTAAAAGTTCCTTTCAAAAAGAAGATTCGAAAGAAGAGGATGCAAATTATTTATATGTAAATGTGAATAAAAAGCACCATAAAGTTCTATTCGATGATATTTTATATGTGGAAAGCTTAAAAGATTATATCAGAATTCATACTTCAGAAAATTCGATTATGACCAAGGAAAAGATTAGTGATTTTGAGCAACTATTGCCATCCAATTTTTTAAGAACTCATCGGTCTTATATTGCCAATACCAAAAAAATCACTGCATTTACTTCTCAAGATGTTGAAATTGGCAGTCTTGAAATCCCAATTGGGATTAGTTATAAAAAACAAGTGTTAGCGATTCTAAGTCCATAATCACGAAATCTTTTTATCTTTAGAAAAACTAAAATAAAAAGATGAATCACCAGTCTAAACTCCCCAATGTACCTTCTTCCATTTTTGCTATCATGAGTAAAATGGCGGCAGATCATAATGCTTTAAATCTTTCACAGGGATTTCCAAATTTTAAAAGCGATCCTTTATTAATCGAATTGGTAAATCAGGCAATGAAGGATGATTATAATCAGTATGCGCCAATGCCGGGAGATATTGGTTTGCGTGAGGTTATTTCTCAAAAAACAGCAAACCTTCATCAGAAAACCTATCATCCAGATACAGAAATTACAGTTACGGCTGGTGCTACTCAAGCTATATTTACGATAATTGCTGCACTTATTAATAAAGGGGATGAGGTGATAATTTTCACCCCTGCATATGATTGTTACGATCCGTCGGTTAAATTATTTGGAGGAAAAACAATTCCAGTACAATTAAGAGCTCCAAATTATAAGGTGGATTGGAATGAAGTGGAAGCTAAGATTACTCTTAATACAAAACTCATTATCATTAATACTCCTCACAACCCTAGTGGGATCATTTTTTCTGAAAATGATATGCTTCAACTACAAAAGGTAGCAGAAAAACATAATTTATTTGTTTTAAGTGACGAGGTGTATGAACACATCATCTTTGATGGGAATACTCATTTTAGTGCTGCTCGATTTCCAGCTTTAGCCTCCCGAAGTTTTATAACAGCTTCCTTCGGAAAAACATTTCATAATACGGGATGGAAAATGGGCTATTGTTTGGCGCCAGAACCCTTAATGAAAGAATTTAGAAAAGTGCATCAGTTTAATGTGTTTAGTGTAAATAGCCCCATGCAAAAAGCATTGGCAGAGTATTTAAAGACACCAAGTCATTATTTAGGGCTTTCCGCTTTTTACCAGCAAAAGAGGGACTTATTTATACATTTAATAAAGGATTCTAGGTTTAAAATAATCCCATCAAAAGGGACTTACTTTCAAATGTTAGATTTTTCTGAAATTTCACAAGAAAGCGATATTACATTTACAGAAAGACTAACTAAAGATCAAAAAATTGCAACCATACCCACCTCTGTTTTCAATGCAAATAATGAAGATTTTAAACAGATTAGAGTATGTTTTGCTAAAACAGAAGATACCTTAGTCTCTGCTGCAAATATTTTAAACGCTATTTAGTTGTTTAACCCTTAGGGTGAACTAATTCCATTTCTTCAATTAGGTGATGGGCTCCGGCATATTTGTCTATGATAAATAGAACATAGCGTAGATCGACCATGATATTTCTACAAATTTCTGGATCGTAATTCATATCGCTCATAGTACCTTCCCATACTCTGTCAAAATTTAAGCCTATCAAATTTCCACGTGCATCAATTGCTGGGCTTCCAGAATTCCCTCCTGTGGTATGATTGGTTCCTAAAAAACAAATTGGAAGCTTGCCATTGGAATCTGCATATTGTCCATAATCTTTTGCTTCATAAAGGTCTTGTAATTTTTGAGGCACATCAAACTCATAATCACCAGGAACATATTTTTCAATAACACCATCTAAATAAGTAACAGGATTATAATAAACAGCATCTCTTGGCGCATATCCTTTTACTTGTCCATAGGTTACTCTTATGGTTTTGTTGGCATCTGGGAAATATCGTTCATCAGGCATTACTTCCATTAACGCTTTCATATAGGTTTTTTGTAATGCGTTAATTTCAGTATTAAAATTTTGATATTTTGGGTTTATAATATTATAGAATTCCTTTATATAAGGTTTTGCATAGCCATATGCAGAATCATTGTTCAATTTTTCTAAAACCGCATCTGCATCTCCTTGTAAAACTTCTAAAGCAGTATCTAGATTTGTAAAATGGGTGCTTTTATATATAGATGCGTCTTTATTGTTGGTATAGAAACTTATAACGGCATTATATACATCCTCATCTAGGCTAGCATTATAGTTTTTATGAATCTTTTGAATCCTACCGATGGTGCTTTCTTTAGATTTGTTAAAGGCTTCTTCTCCTTTTTTATAAGTACTTTCCATTTGATATAATCGAAACATCATATGCATAAGCTCGTTATTTCTGATAAATACTTCAATAAAATTACTTCGTTTTATATTTACTTCTTCAAACTCTGAATATAGTTTTTCAAGATCTGGTAAAACATTACCATAGGTTTCTTCAAGGCCTTTTTCTATTACTAAAGCTTGAAATTTAGCTTCAAATTCACGCTTTTTTGCAATGGCATTACTTTTCTCAATCCCAAGATTTTCACCAATCCATTTTTTCCAAGAATTTGCTATTCTTGCTTGTTTTGAAGCATATTGAATTCTTATTTTATTGTCATTCTTCATTGCTTCATCGATAACTTTAAGGGAAGCTTCTCTAATTTCGATATTGCTTGGGTTTACTTTTTGAGTAATTTGCTCTATAGCTACAGCAGGAAGGTATTCATTGGTTCTTCCTGGAAAACCAAAAACTAAAGTAAAATCATTTTCAGAAATACCATCTAAAGAGATGGGTAAATAATGTTTAGGAGTATAAGGGATATTGTCTTCGCTATACTTAGATGGGCGGTTATTTTTATCCGCATAGATTCTGAATAATGAAAAATCACCAGTATGTCTAGGCCAAACCCAATTATCGGTATCACTACCAAACTTCCCTATACTTACAGGAGGAGCACCCACTAAACGAACATCTTCAAACCGTTCTGTAATAAATAAAAAGTATTGATTGCCTTTAAAAAAAGCTTTTATTTTACTACCCTGCCATTCTTCTTTTGCTGCTGTTTTATTTATTGCTGCACTATTTTTACCGATTAAGGATTGCTTTTCTTTTTCAGAAAGTTGGTCTGTAACTCCTTGTAATACCTGTGCTGTGACATCTTCTATACGAATAATAAACTCGATAAATAATCCCTCATTTGGTAACTCTTCAGAATAATCCTTTGCCCAAAAACCATCCGTTATATAATCGTTTTCTTCAGAAGAATGAGATTGAATTTGGCTAAAACCACAATGATGATTTGTTAAAATCAATCCTTTGTCAGAAATCACCTCACTGGTACAACTTCCATTAAAATGACCAATAGCATCTTTTAAACTAGATTGATTAACGTCGTAAATATCTGAAGCAGATAACTCACTTCCTAAAGTTTGCATTTCTTCCTCGTTCATTCCTTCAAGTAATGATGGAATCCACATACCACCTTGTTGTGCGGTTAATTGAAGGGAGATAAGAAAAAGTAATATTTTAAAGAATTTCATTGCCTATTTTGTTTGTTTTCAAAGATATAAAACAAAGCTGGAAAGAATAGTAATTTCCCTATTTTTACAAGATGCAAGACGAACTAAAGGTTACTATAATTCAATCTGATTTAATTTGGGAAAATCCTGAAGAAAATAGAAAGCATTTTTCTGAGAAAATGGATTCTTTAGAAGAAGAAACTCATTTAATAATTCTTCCTGAAATGTTTACCACGGGCTTTACTATGAATGCTTCTGTATTGGCTGAAAAAAAGAATGGCGATACATTACAATGGATGCAAGAAGAGGCTAAAAAAAATAATTGTGCCATTACTGGAAGTATCATTATTTCAGAAAACGGGAACTATTACAATCGCTTGTTTTTTGTTTTTCCGAATGGAGAATACAAGACCTATAATAAACGACATACTTTTACTTTGGCAGGGGAGCATAACACTTATTCTGCGGGAAATAATCGATTAGAGATTGATTATTTAGGTTGGAAGTTTTGCCCGTTGATTTGTTACGATTTACGTTTTCCGGTATGGGCTCGAAATACAGAGAACTACGACGTATTATTATATGTTGCCAATTGGCCTAAACGAAGAATTACTGCCTGGGATGCATTGCTTAAAGCTCGAGCAATTGAGAATATGAGTTATTGTGTGGGAGTAAATAGAACAGGAACAGATGCAAATAACCATCAATACAACGGCCATTCTGCGGTGTATGATGTTCTTGGAGAAAAAGTGTCCACTTCTAATTTTGAAGAAGTATTTATTGAAACAATTGTGCTTCAAAAATCACATATAGAAAAAAACAGGAGGCATCTACAGTTTTTAAATGATCGGGATGATTTTGAAATAATCTAGTTGATACAGGTGTTATTCTAAATTTTTATAAAAGATTCTATTTTACTAAAAATTGAGCTGTTTTTAGTATTTGATTCTTTGAATAAACTTGATAAAAGTACAATCCTGATTTGTAATTTATAAAATCCATATTGACCCAGTCTTTTGTTACGATTTCTTCTTTTATCAACTTACCTAATAAGTCATAAAATTTAACAATATAAACATTTCCGTCATTTGGTAATTTTAAAATAGAGGTGCTTGTTACAGGGTTAGGATAAAGAGTTATTTCTTCAATAGAAAAGTTCGAAACATTTAATTCTACTCCACATGTGGTGGCGTCATTAAAAAAAGTTGTTACTTCATGATGTGTAAAACAGTTTAAGTAATTATCCTCTGCACCATTTGCAGTGCCATAATAATCTGGAAAAAAAGCACGAGTCGATCCAATTCCTTCAATCCATTGTTGGGTTACATTTGTAATTGGGTATTCGTTATTATAACCTTGCATATTCAATACTTTTCTTTGAATGCCAGCTATGATCTCAATACTTGTACTTATTACTTGTAGTCGATCTACACTAAATATATATTCACTATGACAGAGATTATAAGTTGTGTCGAAAAGGAATTGATCGTTCACTTCTAAACTAAAATCTATTACTAAGGCTTCAGACAGATTTTGATTTAAACGGAATATTTTTCCATTTTCTTCTCGAAGTCTACAAGAAGTTTCTTCCCCATTACTAAATAATTTTTTATATTCAATACCGTTAACAATCTCTGAGTCTGAAACTGTAAATTGAAAATAATAACCACTGTTAAAATCAGTATTATCTTTAATACTCCATTGATTACCTTCTTGTAATATGGGTATAAAATCCTGAGCGACCAACATAAGTGGGCTTATAAATAACAATAAAAGTATCTTTTTCATAAAATTAATTTAATTTAGGGAAGTAAAGTTAAGACTAAATATTTTCATTCTTTCAGCCTGAAAAATTTCTGAAGAATAAAAAACATTAATTAATTTAAAGAGAAGGATATTCCCGATAAGATTTTACTTTTTTAGCTTAAAATATAATAAGTTTTAAGCATATAGAATTTAATCTAAAATAAAAGTTTCATTTAAACTCCAATTAGCTCTTACTTCTAATAATGAAGGATAATAAATAACTTTTTCAGGTTGAACACCCTTTAAATAATTTCCAGTATCCCAAATCTTATTTTCATTTTCATCATAAATAATCCGGATGTAATATTTTCCGGGATTTATAAAATCAAAAAACGCCTCTTTATTAGTGTTTAGATATTCTTCTGAAATCACTTTAAATCGTTCATTTACCAGTTGAATGATATAAGGAAAATCTTTTGCATTAGATAAAGTTAAAGCTAAAGTCCCATAATCTGAAAGGTTCTTGGTTCGGACTCTAGTCACAAGGGTGTCGTTTGTGTTTTCATAAAAATCTGTAAAAGCCCCTGGCAAAAATTGTACAGTGTAATTTTGACCCTCAGTCATACTAAAAATAATGTCTGTAGTATTATACTCTTTATCTATGACTCCATTTATCGCAATACCCAAGGAATCTTTATCCATTACATTAATCTTTTCAAGATCCAATAAAATTATAGGAGTGTTTGCAATAAAACTCAAGGTGTCATTTAATGTTAGTATACTAGAATTAATAGGGGTTATTTTTAAAGAATCTTGATGTAAATTACGCATTCTGGTGTTAAGTGTATCCAACCAATTACCGTTTGTAGCATAAAATAAAAGCGAGTCGTTTTCTACAGATGGTTTGAACCAATAATGAATAGAATCTGATTTTCTATCTCGAAAAGAAACAGCTTCAAAATCAGTTGGAACTTCAGAAGCCAATTCTAGTTCTAAAGATTCAGCATCACCCTGATATCCAAAAATAATATGATTTTTAGATTCGTGTTTGGGTTTTGATAAAGAATACTCTGGCGTTTCTTTAAATAAATTTATAGTGTATGTGCTATCTGTAGGTATGGTGATAATTTTATTTACAAATCCAATTTTATCATTTTGAGGTTGAAATATATAATCGTTGTTATTTTCCTTTAATGCTACTAATAAATAGTTGCCTTTTTTTAGATTGGAAAGCTCAAAATTTTGGGTACTGTCCTGTGTTGAGGTTATATAAGTCGGTTTTTCTAGATAAACGATTGAGTCACTAAAAGTTTCATTAACCCCGTACAACATTACGGTAGTAGCAGATTCGGGTTTTAATAATAGAGCGTCATTTATTTTCCCTTTTAGACTTAGGCTATCGATAAAACTTCCAGTAGAAAATATATATTTAAAATACTTAAATGCATTTTCTTCATTGTTGTCTACAATACTTTTACCGAAATTAAAAGAATAGGTAGTGTTCTCTTTTAGTGTATCGGTAATTTTTATTTTAATAAATTTTGAAGTGCTTAATGGAGTGATGCTCGGTTGGTTTTTTAGCGGTGGTGATATGATTAACTCCTTATTTAGCTCTTTTAGTTTTATATATTCATCAAAGTAGATTTTTATTTCCTTTTCATTAAAATTAATACTATAATTCTCTGGAGAACTTTTTATAATTATCGGAGGAATAGAATCTTTTGGCCCACCTGTTGGGCGTCCTCTTTTGGCGCAATCCGTAAACGAAAGAATAAATAAAAAGGCAATTGGAATATATAGCAGACGATGCTTCAAAATTAGAGTTTAAAGATTTTTATTAGAAATAGAATAAAAAAACATCTAATAAAATAATGAACTTCAAAAGTAATTAAATCTATACTAATTTAAAGTATGTCTTATTGTAATAATAAAGTCTTAAGTAATTTTCTAAATGATTAATGGGTTGAATTCTTTATTAAGCGATGGCAATGGTTGCTAAACTAATGTTAGCTTCTGTGTTTTTGAGCAATTGCAAAGCACAATTTTCTAAAGTCGCTCCAGTAGTAACAATATCATCCACTAATAAAATATGTTTGTTTTTTATTAGATGAGGTTGATGTAAGGTGAAAATTTCTTCCGATTGAAACCGAGTAAATCGCTGTTTAAAAACTTGAGATTTAGTTTTTGAAATTTTAATTAGAATATCATCACAATATGGGACCTCTAATTTTTTTGCTATTTCAACACCAAATCCTTCCACTTGATTATAGCCTCTTTTTTTAAGTTTTTGTTTGTGAAGCGGAACAGGAATCACCATATCGATAGTTTGGTAATGTGGAATTTCAGATAATTCGGCTCCCAGCCATTTTCCAAAAAAGGAACTTATTTGTTGTTGCCCTCTATATTTTAGATTGTGTAGTAACTCTTGTGTAATCCCCCTTTTCTGAAATTTTATGATGGCAGTAGCTTCTAAAACAGGAATTTTTCCATAAAAAATGGATTTCATAGCCTCACTTCCAGTTCTGTGATGACAAGCTATAGGTAAACTATGAATGCATTGAGTACAAAGAATTTTTTCCGAGGCTAACAAAACAGACATACATCCTGCACAAACTTTTGGAAATAAAAGATTTAACATAAAAGTATATTATATTTACTATCGTATACGTTATTTAAATTACAGATAGTACCTTAGCTATAAATTAACACCTAATTTAATAACCATGGAAACCGAAAACAACAGTAACAAATTTAAAATTTTAGTGGGGATTTTATCTTTACTCTTAATTGTATTAGCAGTTTATACCGTAAACTTATATAACGATAGTAAAGATACGGCTACTATTTTACAAGAACAAAAAGACGATATAGTTAATGATCTAGAAGAAATTAAAGCAAATTACGATGAGGTGATTCAGGAAAACGAAATTAAAGACGAAGAGTTATTGGCAGCTCGTGAGCGGATCGTAGTTTTATTAGATTCTGTGAAGGACTCTCAAGCAAATATAGATTTAATAAGACGTTATAAAATTGAAATAGGAAAGCTTAAAGATGAACGTGTTTTAATGTTTAAAAAAGCAGATAGTTTAATCGCTGCAAACGAATTATTAGTAGCAGAAAGAGACAACACATATTTAGAATTAAACGAAACAATAAAAGTGGTGGACTCTGTTACACAAGAAAACGAAGCAATGGCAGAAACCATTAAAGAAGGGTCTGTAGTAAATGCTGTAGGACTAACCAATTCTGCTGTAATTATTAGAAAAAGCGGTAAAATTGTGGATACAAAACGTGCAAACCGAGCAGATAAAGTAAGAGCTTGTTTTACTTTAACTCCTAATGCAATCGCACAAAAAGGAGATAGACTATTATACGTTCAAGTAATTAACCCTAAAAATAATTTACTGGGCGAAAAAGCGGAACTTGAGTTTGATAATGGTACCCTTAGTTATAGTGCATCTACAAAAGTTTTTTATGAGAATGAAGAATTGGATGTATGTGTAATGGTAGATGCGAAAGAAGGCGATATCGTAAAAGGTAGATATACCATCAATGTTTTTGATGGACCAAACTTAGTAGCAACCTCTTCTATGGAGCTTAAATAATTTAATTAATAAATAATTGAAACCGTTACGAGCTAATCGTAACGGTTTTTTTATTTTTGCGCCATGGCAAACGAAGATCAATTTAAAAAAGTAATATCGCACGCAAAAGAGTATGGATACATTTTTCCATCTAGTGAAATATACGACGGACTAAGTGCAGT
>JQIA01000750.1_pt1 | contig 17052 bp, 17 predicted proteins | sample 811431 | NCBI WGS metagenome assembly JQIA01 (sample SAMN02998118, study PRJNA258478) | marine sediment metagenome | biome: marine; feature: seafloor; material: sediment; isolation source: oil-polluted sediment collected from 3 locations (0.5 km, 0.7 km and 0.9 km)... | place: USA: Gulf of Mexico ...
ATAAGCTCGGTTGCTCTCGGCTATTTCCGCAAGGTAACGAGTTCGCTTTGGAGGAATGATAAATAACTTTTCTGAGATTTCTTCACTAGAATCAAACTTAGATTCCAAGTTAGTTTGAGTTTTGTCTTGGATAATTGCCATCAATTTTCGGTACAGCTGATTGGTTCCAGGATCATTAAATTGACTAGCAATCGTTCCGTGTACCGGCATAATATTGGTTGGTTCTTCAAAACGATTATGATTACGTTGAAATTGTTTTTGTACGTCTCTTAACGCATCTTGAGCGCCACGTTTATCAAATTTGTTAATCGCGATAATATCCGCAAAATCGAGCATGTCTATTTTTTCGAGTTGAGTAGCAGCGCCATATTCCGGCGTCATAACGTACATTGAAACATCTGAATGTTCTTCAATTTCAGTGTCTGATTGACCAATACCTGACGTTTCTAAAATAACTAAATCAAATTCCGCGGCTTTTGCAATATTTACTGCTTTTTGAATATGAGGAGATAAAGCTAGATTAGATTGGCGAGTGGCTAATGAGCGCATATATACACGATCATTATTAATCGAGTTCATTCGGATCCGATCGCCTAATAATGCTCCACCGGTTTTGCGCTTAGAAGGATCAACTGAAATAATAGCGATATTCTTATCATCAAAATCCATTAAAAAACGTCTGACTAACTCATCGACTAAAGACGATTTTCCTGCACCACCGGTTCCAGTGATACCAAGAACCGGCGTCGATGATTTTTCCGCAGCTATTTTCACTTGCTTTAGTAGTTCGCGATTATTCTCGGATTGATTTTCTGCCGCAGAGATCAACTTTCCGATTAACTTTGGTTGTGCTGATGTTGGGATTTGTTTAGGTGCATCAAGTCCGGTTGGAAAATCACAAGTTTCAATTAGGTGATTGATCATACCCTGCAAGCCCATCTCTCGGCCATCATCTGGCGTGTAAACTCGTGCGACACCGTGTTTATGTAACTCCGCTATTTCTTCTGGAAGAATAACGCCACCGCCACCAGCAAATACTCGAATGTGTCCACATCCAGATTCGTTTAATAAATCAACCATATATTTCAAATATTCAACATGACCACCTTGATAAGAGGTCATTGCAATACCTTGAACATCTTCTTGAATCGCGCAATCAACCACTTCTTTTACGCTTCGATTGTGTCCTAAATGAATCACTTCACATCCAGTCGCTTGGATGATTCTACGCATAATATTAATGGCTGCATCATGCCCATCAAAAAGAGAGGCGGCAGTGACCATGCGGATTTTATTTTTAGATTGGTAAGGTAAGGCTTCTGACATAACGATTGTGTAGATCTGAAAGATTTTAATTACTGCATATTATAGCAAATTAGCGGCATCTAGCGAAGTTTAGTGGGATGAAATTGTGATTGGAAAGACCAGTAACTGTTATTACATGTTTTTCTGGTTTTACGGCTTATTTCCGTAGCGTCAAGCATTCTACTTTTTATTTTTATTCTCGTATTTTTCTCTTCTAAGTCGATCGGCGCTATAAATTTCTTTTCCGCTTGGTTGTCGCTTAAAGCGTTTATAGTTCCAAAGGTATTGTTCTGGGGTCGTTTTGATGAGTTCTTCAATTTGTTTGTTGAGTGATTGATTGAAAGAAGTCACATCGGTTGTAAAAAGGTCAAATTCAGGTTTATAGAGTTGTATATCAAATTGCTTTTCGTTATTTCTAAGACAGGTCCCAAACAATAACTGTGCATTTGTTTTCTTAATTAAACGATGAAGTAAAGTCATGGTTAATGCTGGGTAGTCAAAAAATAGTGAGTAGACACCTGCATCTAAATTGGGCGCTTGATCGGGTAAAATCATAATTATTTTACCCTGTTTCATTCCTTTGAGAATGTTAATTATCCCAGAACGTTCGGTTGAACAGGGTCTACCACCGAATAGTCTTCTTGCATTCATCATCAATTGATCAATGCGCTTAAACTTAGCAGGCGAATACATTGTAATTGCAGGGTAGTTTATCTGTAACCAATGCCAAAAAAACTCCCAATTACCAATATGAGGAACTGCAATTATAAGTGGCTGGTTTGCCTCGCGTATTTCAGTTAGTAAATGCTCGCCTGTGACATTTTTGATTTTACTTTTGATTTGTTTTTCATTTCCTAACCAAGCTATAGAGGTTTCCTTGCTCATAAAGGCATTTTGTTTCAAATATCTTGTAAGTAACTGTGATTGTTCTTTATCACTCATCTGAGGAAAACAAAGGTTAATGTTTTCTTTAATGGTTTGGCTTGATTTTGAGTTAAGAGTCATTCCCAAACGACTTGTCATTAAGGATAACCAGTAACTTATAGAGTTTGGCAAATAAAAATTAATTTTAATAAAAAAGGCTAATATAAAACCGATTAATTGTTTTGTTTTTGATTCTTTTTTCATTCGTTAAACTATTCACCAATGGTGCTTATTATTTTATTTGCCTTTAAATACCACGTCAAAATTTAACAGTGATAGTTTCATTTTTATTTAGCTTTAACCATCTGTTATTTAAACAAGTTAAAAGTGCTTTGATCCCATTAAACTCATCAGTAGTCACTTTTAGCTTTGGAATCTTTCTTAAAATGCAGGCTTGCTCGGTTAGGTAGTTAAAGGAGTCAAAGTTCAACTCTTTAGACCAGAGCATTGACTGAAGGGACTCGACCATTGCTTCAGTTTGCCATACGTCTACTCGATTAGCTATTTCGAGTGATGCCTGATTATGATCCAATTTAAAACTAATATCTGCTCCAGCCTTTAGTTGACCATAAAAAGCACCTTTAATGTCTAAAGTTTTTTCAATTACAAAATGAATCAAATCGTGTGGAGCGATACCCTGTTCTGGCATTTTAGTTTGCGTTCTTGATTGATCGTCTCTTATACATTCCAGTTGACCATATTTGTTGTTTTGTTTTCTAAATATGATATTCAATGTTCACACCATTTTTCAATCACCGAGCTAATTTTGTTTTTAGGCGTCTTTGAAAGTTTTTTTACTTGTTTAAATGTGGGGTCAAGTAATTGATGAGTATCTTCTAGATCAGTTAACATTTGTAACCAAAGTTTACTTGTCATCTCTGCATCAAATAACGCTCTATGAAAATCGCCTTTGGCTGGAATATTTTTATATTGGATTAAAGTGCCTAATTGATGGTTAGGGGATTCTTGATACAATCGCCTCGCCAACAACATTGAACAAACAAATTCTCCTGAGTATTTATGGGAAATCTCGTCAAACTCGGCATCTAAAAAGCGTTGATCGAATGATGCGTTATGTGCAACTAAATTATCGTCCCCAATATAATTGCAGAAATCCTTCATTACCGATTCGCAAGAGCGAGCATCGGTTAACATTTCGTTAGTGATGCCTGTGTAGTTTTCAATAAATGTATCTACATCAAAACCGGGGTTCATTAGCTCTTGAAAACTATCAACTAACTTTCCGTCTCGAAGTCGAACAGCGCCTATTTCTATAGCACGATCACCCATATTTGGTGAGAGGCCGGTTGTTTCAAAATCAAGGATGATGAGTGTGTTTGCAAGCATTGTTAATTTTCTTATCGTTCAATATTGTAGATATTAAATTATCTGAAGTGTTTTTGCACCTTAGCTTTTATGAAAGTGGTAACTTAGACAATAAATCGACATTTCCTGTTACATTAGAATTATGCGAACTCTATCCTATATCGTGGGCAAAGCTTAACGATATGTTAAGGTTGATAAAATTTATTCAATAAACTGATTAATCTAACGTCAAGGACATCATTATGAAACTAAACCTCAATAAACCGATATTAGCTACCATAATTGCTTCAACCGTTTTCTTTATAAGTCTTGCTAATGCGGGTCCGTATCATTCAGTTAGGTTGGATAAAGTATTAGAATCACAACCGGATAAAACTAAATCTCGTTATGATGCAAGACACCCTCAACAAACGCTTGCCTTCTTCGGAATAAAACCAGGAATGACAGTATTAGAAGCATTGCCTGGAGGTGGTTGGTATAGCAAGTTACTACTTCCCTATTTAGGTAGTAAAGGCACTCTAATTGGAGTGGATTATTCCGTCGATATGTACCCGAAATTTGGCTTTTTCAGTAAAGAAGATCTTAAAAAGACAGAAACATGGGTTAAAGATTGGACAGAAAAAGCGAATGGTTGGAAAACGGACGATAGCGCAAATATTAAAGCTTATAATTTTGGTTCAGTTTCAGCTGATTTAAAAGGCAAAGTAGACGCTGTTGTGTTTATCAGAGCACTACATAATCTTGCAAGATTTGAAGGTGAAGGTGGTTATCTTACTACGGCATTGAGTGATGCATTTAACTCTCTAAAACCAGGAGGAATATTAGGCGTAGTACAACATCAAATCTCTGAATCTTCTGGTGATAAAGGCGCAAATGGCTCAAGAGGGTATCTAAAAAAATCGTTTTTAATTTCTGCTATGGAAAAAGCAGGATTTGAATTTGTTGCTTCAAGCGATGTTAATTTAAATCCAAAAGACAAGCCTAGTGCTAAAGATATTGTTTGGCGTCTTCCTCCTAGTTTTGCTACCAGCGGAAAAGATGAGAAGAAAAAAGCAGAATATAATGCAGTAGGGGAATCCAATCGGATGACTTTGAAGTTTAGGAAGCCAATAAAATAGATTACTAAAAGGCTGTATAAAATCAAATTATACAGCCTCAAAAACACCAATTTGTTGAAAAATCTTACCAAGAAATTGGTGTGTTACATCTAGCCTAAATTCGAAACTGTCCTCATTCAAAGCTCGTTGAGATACGATGGTTTTTCCCGGTGATAGCCAGTCAGGAATAGTTAATTGAAGGCTTCCCAACTTCCAAAAAAATCGGCTACTTTCAAAAACAATGGCATGGCTTTGCTCATAAACATCTAGCTCCATTCCAAAACCGTACCCAACCATTTCTACCAAATTACCTTTCGAATTAATACATTTAGTGGATTTAACTCTATTAATTGATGAATGTTTATAGTAATAGAAACGATCCCAAGTCATACCTCCTAGTTGTTTATTAGAGTAGACTTTCACTTTTATAGGAAAGTTCTTTTCAGAATAGAGTGCTAATGGACTGCCTATCAACCGACAGCAGTGTGCCAGTAATTTACCTGCGAAAGATAAGTGGACTAGCTTCATTTTCCCTTGGTACTCAACAGCTTGATAAAGCTTATTTGAGAAACGCTTTTGAATAGCGGGGTGTAGCCTAGACCAATCATCTTGGCTCATTAAATTTTGATATCCAATGAGTTTTGAGTCAAACTTGGCTGGGTTATTAGTCATCACATGCCTCCCTTTGATAGATATTCCAGCGATCAGCTATTGCAAAAAACTCATCTAAAGAAAACATACCTAAACAAGATTTCGCACCCGATTCTAATTCGTAATTCGAGAGTTTTTGAATTAAGATTTCTATGGGTATAGTCGGAATGTTTGGTCCGAGACCATCTTCAGCCACTAATTGCCAGTTTATTTTCTTGTCCGAATTATCAAGCCCTACGCCCTCTAATATGACAAACATACCACCACAGTCACTACCTAATGATGAAAACCATTCGCTCATAATGGTTATAGGATTAGCGTAAGGACTCCAATTTTTCACCCAACCTATCCGGCTCAATAAAGATAAAAACCATAAACCAAGATGCAAAATACTGACCTCTAATCCTGCTTGGAATTTGACTGATTTAAGCTCAGGGTATTTAACAGGCAGTAATTCTAAATCGGGGATGTCACAATTACTCATCCACCGTTTACCGATTGGACTGCCAAAATCATAAAGAGAAAGATTTTGCCAACCGTAAATTGATTCGAATTGCCCATTTTTTAACGTGTTAAAAGGTTTCCCTGTATAGGAGAGAATAGAAGTGACAGTTCCTTTACCTCTCTCTGTTTTATTACCGGGAGAAATACCATAATTGATGGATGTTAGTTCTGAAAATTCAGGTAAATAATGTTGAATTACCGCATCAGTTAATCCCGGAACAGTACTAGCACCTGAAACAAACACTAAACCCAGTTTTTTTGCTTTTTCATCAAACGTATCTTCGAAATTAAATACATATTCTCGATTATCTGCAAAATCGAGGTAATGACATTTTGCGAGTAAACACGCTTTTGCAACTTGGTAGCTCTTTAAATTTATGCGGTTTTTGTGATTTGATTGAAAGTGAAAGGAGCCTGAGGCATTAACGACAAGATCTGGTTTTACTATATATAGTATATTATTCAGATCATTAGATAATACATCGATATAAGCAGACTTTACAATTGAGTTAAATTTTAAAGAAAGTTCTGAAGCTAAATTTTCAGCTTTTTTGATAGAGCGTCCGGCGATAACAATTTTATGGTCGTAATGCTCTAAAAGACTTTGAACTAATCTTCTTCCAAAATTACCATATCCACCAATGACTAATATCTTCATTTCTCTCTCCTCGATCTTGATGATTACTAGGATAAGAAAGTTTTAAGTGTAAAGACTCCTATTTGATAATGATTGAATAGATAAATATAAAATCGTTTAAAAACAATAAGATATAGAGTTCCAGTTTGATAAGTTAGGAGTCTATTAATGAAATAGATGTTCCGAATCTGCATTCTTATAACAAAAATGGAGTGAGGTATTGTTAAGTCAGAATAGGATTAATCTAGCCAGATTTAACATTTTATTTCTTGCGAAAATTACCTGGAGACTGCCCAGTAATTTCTTTAAAAGCAGAATAAAAGTTTGATTGTGATTTAAAGCCGATTTCAATACTGATCGATAGAATGGATGAATCAGGTTCCGACATTAATAAAATCTTGGCTCGCTCAACTCGAACTAGCCTTAAATACCGAGAGAAACTGACCTCAAACTTTGTATTAATAAGTTCAGATAACTGGTGACCGCTCAAATCCAATTCTTTGGCTAGTTGAGATAAACTGAGGTTTTCATTTTCAAATGTTTTCGATTCATTCATCAATCTGTCTAGTTGTTGTATTTTAGCGGGAATATCTATTTTTCCTAATGTTGATGCGACATAGCCTAGTTTTACAGCTTCAGTTAATTCATTTAATAGGTCTGGATAAATAATCAAAGCCCCGGTGACTAAAATATAAGCGAGGGTAATGCCATTCGAATAAAAATAATAAAAGTAAGCATTATCAATGGTTGATAGAGAAAATCCAAAGATCATAACTACTATTGCAAACATCGAGAATAAAGTAACAAAGAAAAATTCAATTGAGAATCGGTTTCTATGTGCTCTTAGAGAATAGACAATTTTCATCAACCAAAAACAATAACCTGTACCAATAATAAACGCTATTGGCACTATCATTAGTTGGTCAAAAACCAATAAAGCAAAGATAGGCACAAAATGAATGAGACTTTTTAGACTAATTTGATAGTCGGTAAAGAGCGTTAATCGACTAAAAAAGTAGAATAATGCGGGAATAATAAACAATAATAATCGGTAGCTTAACGTTTCTAGGGGATTTATTTCGCCATTAAGATATGCAAGATGAAAACCTTGTAACATGGTGAGAATTGTTAAGAAGATCCCACAGATCAAAATTGATGTTTTTGTTTTATTGTTACTGTTCAAAAAAAAGGTATAACAAAAAAAAAATAGCGGAGCAATTATTATTGAAAAACCTATATTGATTTTAGTAAACTCATCCATTAGATAATTATCCGAATTTTTTAATTGAAACGTGAGACATGATTCTAATCCATATTTTTTCTTATTTGCAATAAACCTGAAATTACAGACACAATCAGACATTGAATTCAAGAGTAATAATTTCCAAACTAATTTTATTTATAAAATCTGGAATTTAAAAATCAAATACACTTAGTATTAAAAAGAGATTAAGAGCATATTTGAGTATTAATCGTTACATTTTGATATTGTTAGTGACTCTGATGGATAAATCTTAACCTGATCACTATAATCATTCAAGTAATCTCAAATGGTTTGGAATACTACTACTTGTTTTTAGCTTGTACGCATTAGATAAATCAGCAGCTCAATAAAAAATTTGGAGAACATAATAAGGTACTTTATACTTATTCTCATTAATAAGTGGCTGGCCAGAAATAATGGTTACCTAATTAAATGTTGCTACATAAGTCAAAAAATCAGCCTTTTATAACTGAATTTTGGAAAACTGTGGTATTAAATATTGGAGTATTGATTTGGTAACGCACTACTGTAGATCGGGCCACTGTGAATAGCGTCTGATATTAAAAGATCATGAGATTAAAATAAAATGTCAAAACAAGAGCATACTGAAAAATGTAACCGATGTGAAAGCGACCTATTTGATCATTTTTGTTCTAAATGTGGACATCCTAAAAAGTTAAAGAGAATTGATGGTCAATACATTTTGTCTGAGCTTATAAGTATTTTTGACTTCGAGAAAGGCATATTTTTCACTATTAGAGAATTATTATTACGACCGGGATTGACGGTTAAGAAATTTATTTTCGATGATAGAGAGCAACTTGTTAAACCGGTTTTGTTTATCATCATATGTTCGTTGATTTATACAATTATTCAAAACTGGCTTCAATTTGAAGATGGATATGTCGCTTTTTCACTTGGACAGGACTCGGCTACTGAAACTATTTCTCAGCTGATCTCTGAAAATTACGGTTACGCCAATATTATAATCGCTACTTTTATAGCACTTTGGATTAAGCTGTTTTTTAGAAAGTATAACTACAGCTATTTTGAAATTCTTATTCTTGTAAGTTTCGTGATGGCTGTTGGAATGTTGATTTTTTCATTTTTTGGAATTATTGACAGTTTGGTTGACTTGAAAGTGGCAGATAAAGGATATCTCATTGGCATTTTATACGTTTCATGGGGAATCGGACAGTTTTTTGATAAAGGGAAAATAGCGAATTATCTGAAAGGCTTTTTAAGCTATATGTTGGGAGTGTTTTTATTTATGGTAGTAGCTATGATTGTCGGTCTGTTGATTGATTTAATGAATAAATAAAAAAGCGAATAAAATAGACAGTCTAATATTAAAATTGCAGATTTCAATCCTCATTTTTTACAATAATGAATTCCTGATAAGTGTACTATAAATTATTTATTTGAAATTGAATCACCTAAATCAGACTGTCGTTATTTTTCACAAAAAGGCCGTAAGTCGGATTAAAACATTCTCGTAGATTTTGTGATTCACCCTAATAGTTCTCTACCGATTATTGTCTTGATAACAAAAACCAATTTGTTGATGATTAATTTTGCCATTTTTGACCGCTTGAATTTCACTAACAATGGCTAAGGCAATTTCTTCGGGTGAACCCGCGCCAAGATCTAATCCTATCGGGCCAAATAGCCGGTTGTTTAAAGTTTCAAATTTAATACCAATATCCTCAAGTAGTTTATCTCGTCTTTTAGATGGCCCCAATAATCCGATATAGTTAATCTGACTTTTGATGAGTTGTTTTAAATAATCTCTATCTCTCTCGTATTGATGGCTCATAATGATTACGCTATCAAACTGCGATAAATTAAAGTCATTCCATTGAGAGTTTTTCACATGAATCAAATTATCTACTAGTGGAAATAACAGCTTATTAAGACTCACTTTCCTATGATCAATCACTGTTGTTTTCCATCCTATATGATGTGCGATTGCGGTGACAGGGGGAACATCAGGAGACGCTCCGCAGACTAGAAGATGATGTGGCGCTTTTAACTCGACTTGGAACTTAGAGTCATCGTTTTCAGGCGGTAACTCAGCAATGGTTAATCCGTTATCTTCTTCAATTGATAGAAACTGATTAATGCCAGACTCAATTTGAGTCAGCATTTCTATAAAACCAAAATGATTATGTTCAGCGGGTAGGTGTTTTAATAAAACCGTAATTTCACCATCACAGCCTAACCCCATTCCCCATAACCAATCTTCATCATCACGCAGATTGTAATTAATGGTTGTATCTGTTTTATTTTCAAAAACGGATTTGCAATGTTCAACAATATCACCTTCAAGACAACCCCCGCTAAGTAAGCCCCAATAGGAAAAGTAATCACTCACTAACATCATGGCGCCTGATTTACGGTAGGTCGAACCTTTAGTTTCGACAATAATAGCGACAACATAGTTTTTATTTTTATCAAACTCTTTAAGCGATTTTAATAAGCTATTCATATTTTTCCTAGTGGGATGCTAGTATTGATATAACTAATCATCTCGATGGTTTGTAATCTACAAGGAATAATCAGAAATGGCAACGCTATGAATCAAATCGATAAAAATCGAATCCCTAAAAATCAAGTATCAAAAGAATTAATGTATGTAGGTGAAATGGCCAGTGGAGTGCAATTGACTGTGCCTGTCTATCGATTGAAAGCTTTGCCTAATTCAAACGAAGAGAAAATCCCCAGTGTTTATATTCAAGCGAATATGCATGGAGCGGAAGTTCAAGGTAATGCTGTTATTTTTCAGTTACTGGAGTTATTAAAAGACATTGAAATCAATAGCGATATCACGTTTGTTCCCTACGCTAATCCGGTGGGCTGTAATCATAAAAATGGCGAGTATACGTTAGGTCGATTTGATCCGATTACTGGCGTTAATTGGAATCGGATGTATTATTTTGATGAGTCTGTGATTGCACCATTTGTGCAGAAACATATTGGTAGTGACGATTCAACCATTGAGACAAGTTTTAAACAGCTATTATTAAATGAAATTGATCAACAATTAAACCATAATATTTATGGTTTAACTACGGGCAAATTAATTACTTTTCAATTACAACGTTTAGCTCATCAAGCGGATATCGTTCTTGACTTACACACGGGGCCTATTTCAAGTAAGCATCTTTATTGCCCAGAATATTGTAAAAATAGCGCGAGCTATTTTGATATTCCTCACACTATTTTCATTCCAAATTCTTTTGATGGTGCGCTTGATGAGTCAACGTTTTGCCCTTGGTGGACGCTTCAAGAAAAATTTAAAGAGTTAGGTCGAGATATCGATATCAGTCAAGGAAGATTAAACAAAGAAAGTTTTACAGTTGAATTAGGCTCACAGGAACAAATTGATTTGAAAGTAGCGCATCAAGATGCTCTAAGCATTTTGAGTTATTTAAAACATAAAGATGTCATTGTTGCGGATATGCCAGATCTCTTTCTGCCTCAATCAATGGTGAGATATGCTTGTTATTTAAAAGATTACAAAGCTTTCTATTCGCCTATGGGTGGTATGATTGACTATCTTGCAGAGTTTGGTAAGCCACTTCCCGCGGGTGAGCCATTAGCGCGTATATTGAGAATGGATAACTATGGAGATGGTGAAGCTATCCACAATATTTCTTTGGAACAAACGGTGATCCCCATTTTACATTTTGCTTCTGCGAGTGTTAATCAAGGAACGGAGTTATATAAAGTATTCAGTGAGTATTTTATGTTACCTGATTTAGGTTCATAGATCTGTTATTGAAAATAAGCTCCTAGCGCTATTTATCATTAAAAACATCAACAAGTGTTTCCCATGGAAGTAGGGCACAGTTAACGCGACTTGGAAATTGGCTAATAGGGGAAAGTAACTCAAGATCTAATTTTGCCAGCTCTATTTGGTTATCTGTACTTGTATCTTTTAGAATATTTTGTAATTGCTTTGTAATTGAAGTGACTTTTTCTTTAGATAAGTCTCCAACGGATTGACAAAGTAAAGACGCCGAAGCTCTACAAATTGCGCAACTTTCTGTTTCAAAAGCAACATCTTTGATCCGTGTATTATCATCAATCAACTCCAAATGAATTGTAATTTCATCACCACAGCTAGCATTATAACCTTCAGCAGAATGCGTTATGCTGATCGCTTTGTTTAAACCAATAGGATTGAGCGCCTGTTTTTTTAGGGCATCATTATAAAGTTGTGTGTTTGAAATTTTTGACAAGTGAATAGATGAAGACTAAATGTTAATAGGTATTTTAGACTATATTAACTAGCTTGAGGATTAAACAAAAATTTTGTAATCTTTTTGTAGTAAGCTTGTCATGTAAGCTAGTAATTCTTAAACTTAACGAGATGGAAATTCAAAAAACAGGAAATAAGTCATGAATAAAATTTTAACTTTGCTGGTTAGTCTTGTGTTTATCGGAATCATCGCATTTAGTGCTTACTGCCATAGAAACAGTGGAGTTAGTGAAGTATCGAAAACGTTGAATGAAAGCCACAAAGCTTATGAAGGGAAAGATTGGACATTAAATAACTTGGATGGAAAACCTGTCACTTTATCTGACTTTCAAGGAAAACCAACAATGCTAGTCTTTTGGGCAACTTGGTGTCCGTATTGTAAAAAATTGCTACCCGGTATTCAGGAACTACATGAAAAATATCAGTCGCAGGGCTTAAGAATCTTGGGTGTTAATATTAAAGAAGATTGGAAACCTGAAGTTTATTGGCGCAATTTTGGTTATCAATTTGATACAGTGATTGATGGTGATGATGTGGCCAAGATATATGGAGTAAGTGGTACGCCTGGGATCGTTTTTATTGCACCTTCTGGAAAAGTTTTGGGAGTTAATTCCTTTTCAGATCCGCATCATCCGTTATTAGAACGATTTGCTAAAGAAGGTTTAAAGTTGATGAAACAAGCTGATAAATAGTAATATGAAGATACTTGTTAGCCTGTTCTAACTCGGTTATCTTCTTGAAAGCGCCATATACGAATTATTTCTAGAATATCCGTATCTTTTTTCATTTCTTCGCTTAGCGGATTAAAAGGCGCTGCTAATCTCACAATTCTAATTGCAGCATCATCTAAAAGCTTACTTCCAGAGCTGTTCATAACGATGACTTGGTGGATAGTTCCATTTTTATTAATTGCCACTTTTAGCGTTAAATTACCATAAATTTTTTCTAGTTTAGCTCTTTCTGGATAGTTTTGGTTGCCAATTAATTCTATTTTTCTACGCCAAGAATCTAAATACAATGCATCAGAGGAACGATGTATGGCTGCTGAAATTTGTCGTTTCTTGGCTTTTTTTGCTTGGTTGATTTGTTCATTATCAAGGTTGGCAATTAAACCGGAAAGTTGGTAACTTTTTTCAATTAGCGAAGCGGTATCTAACACTTCCTGTTGTAGATCTTTTGATTTGTCTTTCGGACTGGAGTTATTATCACCGGATTTATTGACTGAAATAAACTGAGGTGAATTGTTTTTTGCTGTTTGTGCTTGAGCCCTTATTTGTAACTCACTAGAGGTTTTATTAGGATCGTTAAATTGCGCTTTTTCTATGGCACTTGGTGCAAGTAACTCTTTACTTTCGCCTCCCGCTTCTTGATCGGCTTGACCAATAAAATCTGCCTTTTCAACTTTATCTTTTGCCTCGAACTGAGCAAGTACCACATTAAATGATTTATTTAGTTTATTGGCTGATAAATCAGGTATTTTAAAACTCACCCCAAACAAAAGCAAAGAATGAAAAATCACTGCTAAAAACAGACAAAAGAATAATTTGTCTGACTGACTGATTTTTGGTTGTTGCTCTAGAGCAATGGTGCCATCGTGGTTTTGCATAAAATGAAATCGTTACCTATTGAGCTATGGTAGATGTAATCAATGGCTTAACTTAGATTAATTTAATTTTGATCAGCTTAATTTAGATTCTATAGCATTCATCAAATCACCAGCGATATTTGTGCCATAAGCTGCATCAATTTCTTTAATACATGTGGGGCTTGTCACATTTATTTCGGTTAAGTAGTCCCCAATCACGTCCAGCCCTACAAATAATAGTCCTTTCTCTTTAAGAACCGGAGCTACTTGCTTAGCAATCCAGTAATCACGCTCTGTTAATGGACGTGCTTCACCGCGTCCACCCACGGCTAAATTTCCGCGAGTCTCACCTTTTTGAGGGATTCTAGCTAAACAATATGGGATTGGCTCGCCATCGACCATCAAAATTCGCTTATCGCCATCTTTAATCTCACTGATAAATTTTTGCGCCATTGCTGTTTGTTGTCCTAATAACGTTAAGGTTTCGATTATAACGCCCACATTGGGATCCGATTCTTTCACTCTAAAAATCGAACTTCCCCCCATACCATCAAGTGGTTTTAAAATAATATCCTTATGTTCCGCTAAAAACGCTCTAAAATCAGTTTCATTTCGGCTGACTAAAGCGGGTGTGCAACATTGAGGGAACCAAGAGGTAAACAGCTTTTCATTATGATCACGTAGACTGGCAGGCTTGTTAACGATTAAAACGCCTTCTCTTTCTGCCATCTCAAGCAAATAGGTTGAATAGATAAACTCCATGTCAAACGGTGGATCTTTACGCATTAATACTACATCCATTTCCGCTAATGGTGTTTTTACCGATGGTTGCAGTGAATACCAGTCTGTATCATCTTGTTTTACGGTTAATTTTGATAGGTTGGCAACAACTTTACTGTCCTCCAAAGTTAAATCTTTTTGTTCCATATAATATAACTCGTAATTTCGAGCCTGTGCTTCTATGAGCATGGCAAAACTAGAGTCTTTTTTAATGTTTATTTGGCTGATGGGATCCATCAATATTACTAATTTGTGTGTCATTTTTGAAATCTACTATAGTTATGATTAAGAAAAATGGTTTGAATTATACAAAAGTTGTTTAATTTTGCTATAAAGACGGTTAAATACTGAACAATCTTACTAATGTATTATAGGGATAAGAAACAATTTATCAAGGCTAAACTGATATAAATCAAGGTGTTAAAAGGTATATTTAAAGTTAGATCACTAATTAATCTTTAAAAGATTGATTCTTATCGGTTTATTTCTTAAAATTCATCAAGAGAATAACATCTTTGCTATGTTAATAGTTAGAATAGCTTTACACTTAATTTCTGTGTAGTTTTGATTGAATGTGTGATTAAACCGTGATTTTCAGGAAGTTTTGACTACGATAGTTAGTAAATTCTTGTGCAATCTATTTAATTAGATAGAATTCCTAAACAAATCTTATTTGTTAGTAGGAGAGGGAAATAGAATGGAAAACAATTTTCAAGGTTTAAAAGCTATGGTCATTGACGATAGTAAAACAATTCGCCGTACCGCGGAAACCTTGTTAAAAAAAGTCGGGTGTGAGGTTGTTACAGCTGTTGATGGCTTTGATGCGTTAGCGAAAATTACTGACAATAACCCAGATATCATCTTTGTGGATATCATGATGCCGCGTTTGGATGGATATCAAACCTGCGCTCTTATTAAGAACAATAAAAAATTCAAGTCGACTCCTGTCATTATGCTGTCTAGTAAAGATGGATTATTTGATCGAGCTAAAGGTCGAATTGTTGGTTCAGATGAGTATTTAACTAAGCCATTTAGTCGAGATGAGCTCCTCGGAGCTATTTCTAAACATGTGGCTAACGCTTAATTTTGCTTTATAGATTGAAACTAAAGAAAAGTTAAAGAGTAAGCGATAAACAATTTAAAAAGAAAATAAACCTTTTAATTTTATTTAACTCGTTTTTGGGCGGTAAAACAAGAAAGGAGAGGAATGTATTAAATGTCTAAAATTTTAATTGTTGATGATTCACCTACAGAGACTCATATTCTGACGCAAATGTTAGATAAAAATGGTTATCAAGTGGTGACCGCTGAAAGTGGCGAAGCGGGTGTGGAAGTGGCTAAAAAGGAACTTCCTGATTTAGTCTTAATGGACGTGGTTATGCCTGGCCTCAATGGTTTTCAAGCAACCAGACAGCTTAAAAAAGAAGCTACAACGGCACATATTCCGGTGGTTATTGTCACAACGAAAGATCAAGAAACGGATAAAATATGGGGTATGAGACAAGGTGCAAAAGACTATTTAACAAAACCTGTGCAAGAAGAAAGCCTCATCAATACGATTCAAGCCATTTTAGGAAGTTAAATACCCGATGCAAGAATTTACCGATCTAGAAGCTTTTCAATTTTTACAGACGATAGAATCTCGAAGTGTAGAGCACTCTGGGACCTCAACTCGTGAAGAGGAATTGAGTCGGTTTTGGACGGGCGTAGGTTTCAGACTTGCTGGAAGAGAATATTTAGTCAATTTAAAAGAAGTGGCAGAAATTCTATCGATCCCACCGCATACCAAGGTGCCTGGTGCTAAATCATGGGTGAAAGGCTTGGCTAATATTCGCGGTACTTTGATGCCTATCATGGATTTACATGGTTTTTTAGGGCGAAAAGCGCCGTCCTCTCTTAAAAGACAAAGATTATTAGTGGTTAACAAAGGCGGAATCCATTGCGGTGTGATTGTTGATGAAGTTTTAGGTCTAAACCACTTTGAAGATGAACAATGGGTTGAAGAGGTGGAGATAGCTGATGAAGCGATGACTCCTTATTTAAAGGGCGGCTTTTTCATTGAAGAAAAATTGTGGAATGTTTTTAGTTTATTTGAATTGGCGTCAACGCAATCATTTAAACAGGTGGCTCTGTAATTAGCGGTTATTTAAGTTATCAGATTTAGTCCTTTTTGCAAAAAAAAGAATTTTAGTTAAAGCAAAACTGGATACGTCGATATAGAAAGGATTGCCAGTCAAGTTTATATAAATTGTGTTTTTAAGAAATTGAGTTGTGGAACACTAACATTTTGAGAAAATAGGTTTTTAAGAAAATAAGATTTTAGGAAAATAAGATATGAGTGCAACAGATAGAAAAAAGAAGTCAGTAGCGAAAAAAGGCGCTAATGAGAAATCAGGTGGTGGCGGAACCATAACTTTACTGCTGATATTTTTAGTTGCAGCGATTGTAAACCTCGGATATGGAGTGTTTCAAAGTCAATCGAATCAAGTCAGGCTTACTAAAGCTGGTGATTTACGAGTTCTTTCTCAACAAGTTGCAAAAAATGCGACGGAAGCGTCATCAGGAACTCCAGAAGCATTTAATGGGTTAGAAGCTTCTATTAAAGAATTTGATGCTCAATTTAATCATTTATCAAAAGGTGATGAGTCCCAAGGTTTGTCGCCAGCTCCCTTCGCAGTTTTAAATCAGGAAGTAAAACAGGTTGGTGACTTATGG
>JQIA01000751.1_pt1 | contig 17048 bp, 9 predicted proteins | sample 811431 | NCBI WGS metagenome assembly JQIA01 (sample SAMN02998118, study PRJNA258478) | marine sediment metagenome | biome: marine; feature: seafloor; material: sediment; isolation source: oil-polluted sediment collected from 3 locations (0.5 km, 0.7 km and 0.9 km)... | place: USA: Gulf of Mexico ...
ATTCGCAGACAGAATGTTAAATCCGTTAATGGGAAAAAGCCTTGTCCTATACTTCAAAAAATAATATAATGTTCTAACATTAATATTACTTGCATTATCAATAATTTTGTACCGGCAGTCATCACTGCCGGTACACTATAAATTTCTAACCACGCACCTGCTTCCGCAGCCACTGATAATTATATCTCTTCATTCTGCAGCGTGCATTCTATCGCAAGTCAGCTTTATTTCTTTACAATAACGTAATATACCATTACTTCGGTGCTTTAATGAATCAAAACCAGAAAAAAAAGCTTCTGAGCGGTCTCACAATTATCTGTTTCGCAGTTGTTATTTCTATCATAGCTGATTTATCAGGTTTTTCGACAATATATGAAAGAAAAACCATTGACATAAGAACGCAGCTTTGCAGGGAAAATATACCGCTGACAGAAGACATCGCCATTATCCTGATTGACGAATCGTCCCTGCAGGCGATGAATGAAATCGCTGGCAGGTGGCCCTGGCCAAGATATATCCATGCGGAGTTGATTGATTATCTTGCTTTATGTGGTGCCGAATCCATTGTTATGGATATTCTGTTTACTGAAAACCAGCTCCAGGATGCCAATGAAATTACAGATATAAATTCAAATGATTTAAAACTTGCCATTTCAACACAGAATGCCGGCAACGTTTTTCATGCTGCAGAATTAGCAACAGATTTCGAAGATGAAATCAATACTGAACAGTTAAACCAGCCTTTACCTGATGGTTTTGCTGAAAAATTCAGCATAAAAACAGTTTCTGAAGAAGAATTACCATCCCAGAATGTGTACATAATACCATTCAAAGAACTCAATGATGCCGCTGACAGTATCGGTATTGTGTCATTTGCCAGTGATAAGGATCGGGTTAACAGAAGAGAAAAACTTCTATTTAATTATCATGGTAATTATTTTCCGTCACATGGCCTTGCTCCTGCATTTAAGAAACTGTCCGGTAAGCAGGCGTATTTGACAGATAACGCCCTATCCATTGAGACAAACGATGATAAAAGCATCAGGATCCCCCTTTCAGAAAACAGTAAATATTATGTAAATATGTATGGTCAGTACAATAAGTTCTCATACAGTGGTGTCATAGAAAGTATGATCAAAGTCCAGAATGGCGTAACTGAAGATCTCATGGTACCACCCGAAGAATTTACAGGTAAAATTGTCTATGTGGGTGCAAGCGCTGCAGCAACCTTTGACATTAAGAATACAGCCATTGGCAAAGAGGTTCCCGGCGTCTTTCTTCATGCATCAATTTGTGGCAATATTTTAACAGGTGATTTCCTGAAATTTTGTGGGCCATTAATAAATTTCATTCCTTTTTCAATATTACTGTCACTGACCGTTTTTTCAATTCTGTACATGAAAAAAGCGATCATGCAGATCTATTTCCCAATAATTATGCTTGCTTTATATCTGGTTATTGCTGTTATTTTATTTAATGGAAATATCGTTTTAAAAATTGCGACCCCATCCTTTACAATATTCTTAAGTTACCTTGCATCATTTACATATATCAGTTTTACAGAAGGAAAAGAGAAGCGAAAAGTAAAAAATATTCTCGGGCAGTATGTCTCTCCTGCAATGCTCTCAGAAGTCCTCGGAAACAGCTCAGAAGAATACTTGAAAGCAGAAGTCGGTACAAAGGAAAACCTGACAATCTTTTTTTCCGATATCAGGGGCTTCACAACCATATCCGAAAGATATCCGGTCGAAAAAGTTGTGGAAACCCTGAATTCATATCTCTCCCGTATGGTAGATATCATATTTGAGCACAGCGGAACCCTTGATAAATTTATAGGAGATGCCGTTGTTGCTTTCTGGGGGGCACCGGTAAAATTTGATGATCATCATTACAAAGCTGTTATATCAGCCGTGAGAATGATTCAGGCCCTTGAAGACCTGAATATTGAAAATAGAGATAAGGATCTTCCTGAACTTAAAATCGGAATCGGAATCCATACCGACGATGTAATACTGGGGAATATAGGTTCAACGAAAAAGCTGGACTACACGGTAATCGGTGATGGTGTAAATCTGACATCCAGGCTGGAAGGACTCACAAAAGCTTACTTCTCTACAATACTGATATCGCAAACGACTTATGAAAAAGTTCATGAGCAGATATGCTGCAGGATTGCTGATTACGTAAAAGTCAAAGGTAAGGACGAACCGATAATCATATACGATGTTCTGGGAGAAAAAAACGGGGTCAGCTCTGATACCCTTAAAATTGCAGAGCTGACTGATACAGGCTTTGAATACTATAGAAATATGAATTTTGACAAAGCCACGACAGTTTATAGTGAAATCCTTCAATTAAATCCTGAAGACAGGCTGATTCAGATGTTTCAGGAACGATGCCGTGCATATACAGAAAGCAGTCCTCCTAAAAACTGGGACGGTTGCTATACGCATACTTCAAAATAGGAGTAAAAAATGAAATATTTTCTCAGCCTGCTGTTGTTATCAATACTGATACCCGCAACAGCAAATGCATACACCGCTTATGTTCATAGTATCAAAGCGACGGTGTATAAATCACCGTCAATGCGCTCTGCTAAATTAACAACGCTCTCAAAAGGAGCAAAACTCGATGTAAAAAAAACAAAAGGCGCATGGTTCAAAGTCAAAACCAATAATAACAGGACAGGCTGGGTATATAAGTTTATGGTTAAAAAAAACCCGATCTCCGATACAGGCAGACTATATTCCAGGCTCAAATCTTTCTTTTATAAAATTGACTCTATCTCTAAAAAATCACGGCGAAGACCATCTTCATACACATCAACAGCGGCTGCACGTGGCCTCAGGGAAAAAAGGCGTCATTTTGCTGAAAAATACAATTCCGATTATGATGCACTTGAATTTATTGAAGCCATTGTAATCAGCGATGAAGAGGCTATGGAATTCCTATGGAAGGGGGTGCAGAATGAAAAGGGTATTTAATACGATTCTGGTTTCTTTACTGGTTTTCTCTCTCTCAGCATTGCCTGCGGTAGCAGGCCGAAAAAGAGTTCCCCACGTTCAGGATAACACCTACTCAAAACCGGATGATCTGGAAGCAGAAATCCGTTTTGGGAGAGATCTGGCAGCCCGCATTCTGGGTAATTACAAATTGCTGAAAAACAAAAAAATAATTCAATATGTAAATAAAGTCGGCAAATGTATCTCGCTCTATTCCGGCAGACCGGAATTACAATTTTATTTTGCCGTACTTGATACAGATGAAATTAATGCCTTTGCAACCCCGGGTGGGTACATATTCATAACCAGGGGCGCCTTAATGAAAATGGATAACGAAGCCCAGCTTGCAGCGGTATTAGGTCATGAAATTGCTCACGTCACCCGACGTCATGTCGTCAGAAGACTTGATATCAGAGGCAATGATACCTCAGCTGTATCGGCACTATCCGGTATGATCGGCGGAGCCACGGCAGCATTCAGGAACCTTCTTGAGACCTCAATTAACCAGGCGTCCGAAATCCTTTTCGAAAAAGGCTATAAGTTAAAAGAAGAAATGGAAGCAGACAACCTGGGGACTTTAATGGCAAGTTCTGCCGGGTATCATCCCTCTTCATTAAAAAATTTCCTTATTAAATCCGGTGGATTTGAGAAAAAAGATGCCACTTATAAAAGCAAGGAACACCCTCAGCTCGATGTAAGAATGAAAGCACTGAATCAAACACTTATCAAAAACGGATTGCTGAAAATAAAACAGGCAAAAGTCAGGAGGAGATTTCATGAGAACGTTAAAAGTTAGAGTATTGCTTTTATCCATTGTACTGTTGGTTCTGTCGGCAGGAAGAACATTTTCCGACGATGCCCACTATATAAACAACAATATTGGAAACAGGGCCTCTGGTATGGGTGGTGCTTACACAGCCGTATCTGATGATTCTTCGGGATGTTTTTACAACCCGGCAGGGATAGCATTTGCACCGGGTAATAAACTCTCAGCAAGTGTTAATGCCATTCAGACATCTACAAAAAAATATAAAAATGTGCTTCGTGGTACAAACGGAAGTTATTCAGACTGGTCTCAAAAATCATTCAGTCTTATGCCGAATTTTTTTGGTATCATTCAGAAATTCGGGCCAGGCATGGTCGGCATGTCCTATGCCGTCCCTGATTCCATACAACGGAGGCAAAAACAGACATTCAGCAGTATTCAGGGGACATCAACCATCGACACATTTTCGATCAATATGAACGATTTTGATAAGTCCTATTTTCTGGGCCCATCATACGCCCTCAAACTAACTGACTCTCTATCCGTCGGCGGGACCGTTTACTATCATTACCGTGACAGCCAGTTTATAACCAACTACTTCATCCAGTTTCAATCGGGTGAAGAACGCATATATAACACATACAGTACCAAAAGCTCATCAGGCTGGCAGCCGAATATCGGTGCCATGTGGGAACCTCTTGATAATCTTGCCTTTGGCATTTCTATTTCCAGATTATACATAACATCAACAGATTTCGATATTCAGACAATTATCAATGATGATGTCGACCCGTCTGACCTGGTATATAACTTATACAGCAGCAGTGACAATACAGATCACCCCTTCGTTACCAAACTGGGCGCTGCCTGGTTTTATTCCCCATCATTTTTACTGTCACTCGATTTAAAATATTTTGAAGAAATTGATGATAAACAATTCGTTCTGAATGCTGCTTTGGGTGCAGAATATTATATCAATGATTATATTGCACTCAGAGGGGGGCTCTATTCGGACCTTGCCAATACACCTGAACTGACTAAAGGTGTTATCAACAAATATAATGAGCACCTTGATATTTATGGGGCCAGCTTCAGCACGACTCTGTTTTCGAATCGAACAAGCATAACGCTCGGTATAAATTACAGCTTTGGCAGCGGCGATTCTCAAATTATCAGTGGTGATACAACAATCCGTGATGTCGAGTACAGCAACCTGGCATTCCAGATTGCAACATCATTTTCTTATTAAAAAAACATAAGCCTGAAGATTAAATCGCGTCGCTCTTCCTTTTAACAAAAAAACGGCAGAGCGTCAGCGAATACTATTCTCAGTACTGACTTCTGAATTCTGATTTCAGGTGCTGTTTCCACCTCAATGTTATCACAGGTAATCAATGTTAATTCCTGTTAAACTTGTAACAATGCCGCAGCCTCTGCTGTTCCACATCTTGATCAAATAAAAATTAAAAAACCCACCCAAAACCCTAAATTTCAAAGCATTTTATGCCGATATATTAAAGCATAACGACAACGAACAGGTTTTAAATGATGATTGAGCCTATTCTCTGGAATTCGGCATCAATACCATAAACCTGAAGTTTAAAATTGTCTTAAAAGGAAGGCATACATTATCTCCACTGCCATATTTTTACCATTATCAGGAGGAAACACATGAGTAATTTATCGAGAAAGGGAAATTCCCTTATCGCGGCTAAAGCTATTGAAAGAGATGGCCTTTGGTACTATTTTAATTTATTTATCACTGTTTTGCTAAGCCTGTTTATCCTCGCTATTCTTAATGGTTGTAGTGGAGGTGGTAGTAGCACCAGCAGCAGTTCAACAACAGCTGACCAGGTTTCGAGCTATAAAATGCCTACAGAAATTTCAGCAGTCCCAACCAAAACAACCGCATCAGTATCAAACCAGTCTTTCAGCAAAACATTACGTAAATTTACAACGGCAGCAAGAGCTACTGACGCCGGTACAGATTATACCCTTGCAATAACAAAAAAATATGTTGAAGAAAATACCTTAAAACAGTTTGATATGATTGAAACAATTCTAAACGCAGTTAATCAGACAAACTATAATGATCACATCGGTGATGGTGCATATAAATCGATGGTGGCGTTCAATGAAGAAGAAAACGGCGTTGAAGTGAAAAGCCTTGAGCCCTGGATTGTTCAGGCAGATGCTATTATAGAAAGTGGTGTCAGTGTCCTGAGACTACAGGCATGGATCGAGGAACACGGTGGTTATGTAAAAGCTGAATTTAAAATTTATGCCCCGCCAACCCAAAACAGTGACGGTTCCTATGCTGATTATGGAGAGTGGGTCTTAAATGTAAAATTTGATGAATACGGCATTAATAATTTCTATGCACTCTCATGTGAAGCAACAGATAACGGCGCGTTATTAAAGGTTCATGAAAAAAACACCGGTCATGGCGACAATGAACCTTCCGGTGAATCAAAGGCAGTTATGCATAGAGGAACAGCAACAGGTTACGGAAAAGTATCATATCCTGACTATGAAGCATATTGGGGCCCTGATGGCGATCGTACCCTTACAACATACCCCACAAATACAGCAGCATATGCATACAACGAAACCTACCTCTCAGTCAAAGAGGGAAGCAGCAGCCCGATATACAAAAGTCGTAACGCAGTCATGGAAATGACCCATCGGTATGGTGTATTTAACAACGACACCGGTGATGATATCATGCGTACAAAATCATTTGGTTTCCCAATACGATATACAAATGGTGATGGTCAGAGTATGCATTCATATTACGGCGCATGGCAGGGCAGACACCAGATCTGGACAGACGGAGATCCTATTCCGATAGACACAGTAGTCACCCGCGATGACACACCGCCGGATCAGGTAATCACCTATACTATGGGGCCAACATTTAACGGTGTTCTTGTAAGGCGAGACTTAGTTGATGCAACACTTAGTGACATTCAAAACATCCCGGTGGAAATATGGGTTAATAATGATTATAAACTAATGTTTGATGGCGGAGTATGGAAACATTGTAAGCAAATTACCTGGGGAAATCCCCCTTCATGTTTTGATACACCAGTTGTATTTGATACAGACATTGGTCTTGAAACCTTGATCGTTGATCCAAACAACCACAGAAAAAATGTTCATATCAATGGTTATGATAGCGCAACAGGAGATAAACAATTTGTATATTTGAAAGATGGTACTTATGATTATGATGGTACTCAGATTGAAGTAATTACACCAAACTTTTATGAAGCAACACCAAACAATAATGGTGGAATGACTCCAAACTATCCACTTGTTGCCATTGTGCCTGCTAATATTGATATGCTCTGGGTCTGGATGGGCGGCAGTATCTATGTTGAATACACGGGTACCGAATGGGTTGAAAAGGAACTTCTCAACTTTGATCAGCGAACCTGGACACCTGAATTTGGTAACAATAACAAAATTTTTAATCTCCCTGAAGGCAAAGAACTCTATATCAATATGCAGGGTGCAAATTACATCGTCAACAGATCAGGCGCTACCACCACCGTTAAATTAGAACTTCAAACAGCTGTCAATCCAGGCAATCAGGAGGAAATCGTTCCTTCCGGCACGATATTCAAGGATTCCTGGAACCCTGATACTAACTCTACTTTTGAGCTTGATACTGACCCTACAAGCAGCAACTACATGATGCTTGTGTTCGAAACCGTCGGGGACAATCATTTAAATCAGGATCCTGTTCCTTCCGTTGGAGATATAGCCACCAACGTCTGGGGGATAAATGCAACCGGCGCAGCAAGCGGTGCTTTCAACTGGGAATACAGTACTGACGGCGGTTGGGGAAGTGTCTCATACCTGCTTGACGCGAATGATGCCATCCTTTATCTGGATGAAGCCCTCCAATTCGACCCGATCACAGGGGTTAACGGTGCAGGTGAAACCAAAACGTTATCACTCCGTTTTGATGGCTGGATGGGTGGACTCCCTGATATGTATCATGAACTACAAAAAACCGGCTGGGCGATTACGGATGACATCAGCAACAAAGTTCTTAATCTTCCTGCAGGTACAGAACTTACAGACTCAGTAACCGACGTTGTCTATGTCCTTAAACCACTTGAAATCAGTCAGTTTCTGGTTTCGGCAGCAGAGCCTGATGCAGCAGACAGACCTGAGATATCAGCGGCTGACGCCCTGAACATTGATGATGTACCAAACTATGTAGAACACTACATGGGTTCAGTGCCAACGAATATTGAAACACTCTATTCTGAAGGACTACCTATTGAATAGTCAATAATAGTAAACCATAACTAAAAAGCGGAGGCCATTGCCTCCGCTTTTTTTATTTTAGAAATATCCTCAAATATAGAAGGCTTCAAAGTTCCAATATCCAACACGGAACGCCCAATGATCAGGGAAAACGACATCGACAATACTTGAAATTTCGATATTCCGTGTTGGATATTCAGTTTTCCTTTAATTAAAAAGCTCTTTAATATGTTTTTTAGGTGCTGACATTATTCTAATATTGTTTTTTCTATACTTTGCGATTGCCTCTTTATTCTCTTTTGTATAAACGTTGGTGTTCCAGAGAGAGACTGAAAGGTTTTTATTATTATCAAGGCCTTCGATTTTTGAAATTTCTGTGCCGTCAAGATTCAGTTTTTTAAGATTTTTTAACTTATCGATACCTTCGATTTTTGATATTGGGGTATTGATTAAATATAATTCTTTAAGATTTTTTAATTTATCGAGGCCTTCGAGTTTTGTGATTTTTGTATCTGAAGCCCCAAAATATTCCAGGCTTTTTAGTTTTTCAAGGCCTTCGATCTTCTTAACATTTGTATTAGAAACAGCCAGACTTTTAAGTGATTTTAAATTATCAAGATTTTCGAGTTTTTCAAGTTTTCCATAGGTGAAATAAATTTTTTCAAGATTTACCAGGTTATCAAGGCCTTCTAATTTTTTTATTGGCTGATAAAAAAACCAAATTTCTTTTAAATTTACAAGATTATCAAGACCTTCTAATTTTGTTAAAGTTTTCCCCATAAAATCCAATTTTTCGAGTTTTACTAAATTTTCAAGTCCTTCAATCCTTTTTATTGGATTTTCTCCTAAAATTATTTCTTTTAAATTTATTAAATCATCAAACCCTTCAAGTTTTTCAATTTTATTACCACATATATTAAGTTTTTCAAGCGCTGTCAGCCCCTCTAAGCTTTCTATTTTTTTTATTTCATTTGACCATATATCCAACGTTTTTAACTTTTTTAACCCATTAAGCCCGGTTATTTTTTCGAGAGTTGTTCCGACAACTTCAATTCTTCGTAGATTTGGACATCGATTCAGATGACCAAGATTTGGAAGAATTTTATGCTTGGCATAAAATTCTTCCAAATCCGGAAGATGGGGGATATTGGATAAATCAATGGATACCATATTTTCGCGAATACCACTTATATCGATAACCTTTAATTTTTCTAAAGGTGCAAGAAGGCTGATATTATTAAAATTTGTTCTTCGAAGACTAAGTGAAATAACACGACCATTTTTGTCTATAACAACTGATTTACGCCCAAATAAATGCAATTTTTTTTTTTTGTAAAGAGGATTTTTAGGGTTAAACTTCCTTATAGATATTTTACCTTTTATAGGCTCGCAATATTCAAAATCTTTACCTAATTCAAAAAATTTTATTTCATCAATCGAGACACCGGCATTCTTATAAATTTTCCTGATCGCCGCCATATCGTTTTTAGTTATCTCTTTTGCTGACAAATCAAGGGTGCAAAACAATCCTGACACTATTACACAAATTATAATGTACATTCTTTTTTTCATTGTAATTTCATTCCTTTACTATTTTAAGACTTTTAGTTTTTCCTGGTCATTTTTTATCATTTCATAATACAAACGCCATTTTTCTTCTGATGCTTCTCTGTTAACAACGCTTTCTTTTCCGTCATAGAGAAGATCTACTGTGTTTCTTTTCAAATACGCCTTTGTTGCGATATAACAAATCCCGATTGTCTTGTTTAAAAGCCCCTCTTTTTGGGTAACCATCTTTTGCCAGTCAACCGCAAGTTTGGCGGATTCCAGATTTGCAACCTCAGCGCCAAGATCCATCACACCTTCTTTGTTTGCTTTTTCACCAAAATGGTCGATATTCCATTTTTCGGACTGATAGAATTTGTATCCATCTTTAATAAAGGCATAAGGTAAAAATTTACCCTCTTCAAGCTGCCTGGTAATATCATGGGCAAGAAGTGTTTTACCTGCACCTTCCGATATTTCAAATTCATTATTTACAATTTCAGAACTTTTCATGCAGAAATCATAATATTCAATAATTTCTTCAACAGAATCGATAAATTTCTCCGTGACGTAAAGCCTATTCCCTTCATCATCAACAAGAAAATAGACCTTTTGAACAACAACAAGTCTTTTTATCTGTTCAACTGAATAACCCTGAACATAAAGGGGGATAACAGCATGCCATCCAAAAAGAGACCAGTTAATACCGGAATCCACCAGTAAATCTGCCATACTCTGAATAAATCCTGCACCCTCTTTCTCTCCTCCGTATTGTTTGAGGACAGTAAGGTGAAGAGACTCTATTTTCTTTATGGCGGTTGTCATGTTCCAGTGTTTTTTGTAGATTCTATAAGCATCAATTTCCTGCAGATCGCAGTAATCCTTTGCTTTGCAATGCTCCGGAAGTTGATCGTATGATGAAAATTTTTCCCAGAGAGCGCTTATCTCCCAGCCGACAGGGCCGTAGATTGCGGTACCTATCGGCTGGTTAAAATAGTCGTAGGCAATTTTCACAATTTCCTTTGCAAACAAATAAACATTTACTATCGTACCGCCTACAACCATTGCCTGTCCTGCAAAAGGGACTAATCCCAGTCTTGATAAAGCCAGTTCTCTTCCTGCAAAACGTAATGATGTTGATACAATAAGACTTCCAATTGCAAGCGCCCCGTCACCTGCTCCGGTGGCTAATTTATCATAGAACTTATCAATATTTGAATCGGTAAGACCCTTTTCGTAAATATTATACGCCTCGTGCCAGCAAATTATCGCATTAAGGCCTGTACTTGCAATGCCTAAAGCCCCGCCTGCTTTTGTAATTTTCAATCCTTCGGTCGGTCTGCTCCGAAGAACTCTAATCAAAAGATAGCCGCTTATTCCGGCATAAAATGTATCTCCCCAGGTTTTTATCGACCTCATCATTTGTAAATCTTCAGGTTCGTCCATTTTTTTTCTGTTATGCCTGAGATCTACAATCACAGAACCGACACTTAAAAATGTAAAACATGTTCTGTAAAATTTTGAAACATTCGTATGTGTCGTCTCATAAACCTCATCAGGTATTTCCAAAGGATAAAAAAGACTTTTAAAACCGGCCCCGCCCATCTGGCCAATTTTTCTTTCATTCGGAGTATAGAGGTTTTTATAAAGAATACCTTTGCATTTTTTAAAATCAACGGTATTTTTCTGACCGAACAGCCCCATGCTTTTAACCATAATGGCTAAATAAGCCGTTGAAGCCGATTTATTTGCCTCCATTTTCTTCATGATATGACTGCTGTAAACAGAATAGACAACGTCCATAAAACAGGGAGGCCCGGGAGTTGACGTTAATAATCCAAGGAATTTTTTATAGGTTTCAGTTTCAGAATCTATAAACTCAATGGTATCCATAAAATCGGAAAAACCTTTTCTGATAATTGAAAAAAGAGTTTTTGATTCGTTTATGGTTGCAGGTTGATATTTATCTTCATCCTCCATTTGTAGTCTGTAAGCGGCTTCATCATTAATACACTCTTTACCAGGTCTAAACCGCACCTCTTGATGAGAAAAACCCGGCTTATCATCTTCAGAAATAAAAACATATTCTTTTATACTTTCATCCGCTTCTGCTTTTTCAATATCGTCAGCAATGGTTTTCCCTATCCGTTCTTCCTGTTTTGTCCCTGCTAATGCAGAAAAAGCCCGGCCAAGGGTTACAAAGACTGAGCCCCATTTTTCTTCTGTCATATACGGGCCGGGTGGGAGGAGCTGTCCTATACTGATTCTCTCTTTTACCTCTTCTTTATCGAGATGAATTATATGGATAAAGTAATTTCTGACTTCTGCTAAAAATGCCTCACAGGAAAGCATTTCAGCAACTGATTCTGCTAATGTCTCAATATCATCGATATGTTTAAAAAAACCTGTACCACCGTCAGACTCTGAAGGTTCTGTGATTTTTCGAACAATTTCATTTTCAAGACTGGTTAATTCATCAATTATTATGCCTCTGTTTTCTATAGTAACATCGGCCTGTTTAAAATACGGATAATCCCTGTTTTTTCCTACAAGATCTTTCATATGAGAAAGGGTTAAGAGTTTTTTAAGGTGGGGTTCTTTTGCGTAATTGTATTTTATTTTTGCCTGTTCAAGTTCTCTTGTCAGCTCAAGAATTCTTCTTTCCCATTCAGGCAAGGGGCAGAAAAGTTTTATTGTGTTTGGATTTTTTGTGTTTGATTCTTTAGCTAATTCTCCGATTTTACCTTTTACTGCTATTGTTTTTTCTTTAAACGCTTTTATTGCTGTAAGATCGAGCAATGATTTTGTTACAAACGAATCCTTATAGGACGGATAAACAAAAAACCCATAAGTGATATTCGGATTAAAATAACCCATTGATGCTTTTCTAAACACACCTTTTTTCACCATGTTTTTTGTGGTTTCTTCAAGATTTTCTCCTATTGATCCTTCTGCAAAAGTAAGAGAAAGCATATTGCCAGCATCCGTATTCACATCGGAAAAGCATGATATAGCTGCTTGAAGCATATAGTCTGTGGTAAATTTTTCATCTTTAATTGAATTTACAAATGAGTCTCTCATATGAGAGAGTGAATAGGTCTTTATCAGTCTGCCAGCCCTGCTTGTCATGCCTATTCCTACCGGATACATTATTGGTACGGAAGGTGAGACACTCGTTTTATCAAGCTCTGTACCGCCATTGTCATAGGCCCAGTAAATTATCGTTGAATTTCTAATTATTCCGCCCTGTTTATCATCGTATTCAAAATAGACTTTCAGGGGTGGTTCGTTAAGGATAATATCCGGTATTTCACGTCGGCGCATTCTATTTGTGGGTCTGTCCGCATTATTAACAAATATGGATTTTGACACATAGGGGTTTGGTTTTATCAGATCATTTTCGGGATTATACCAAATATCAAGGCTTTTAATCTCTTCATCAGGCGGCTCATTGTTTTTTGTATATTCGATCTGCGTTTCCAGCAGTTTTATTCTTAGTGCTGTTTTTCCCCTTAAGTCAATGTAATGTTTTCTTAGATTTGCATCAGATATTTCTTCTTCACTATTAAGTTTTTCGTCGAATTCAGAGAGCTGATTATTATCTTTATCAAGTTGACTTTCAAAGGTATTAATTCCGCCAAAAAGCCTTAAGTGCTTGTTGTCTATCGGAATAATTCTGCTCAGAATATCTGTTGTTTTTTCAGTTACTGAGATTTCATCTGTCAGTGCTGATGTAAAAAGAGCATTTATTTTGTTGTTTATCCGGCTATCATACTCATGCGAAGAATATACCCGTATTTTGTTATTGGCAAAAAAATCATACAGCTTTGAAGCGTTCTCTTCCAACACTCCTGCCTGCTCTTCGACTTTTTTCAGATCGGCAAGTTTTTTTATTTTTTCGTTGCAGAGTGTAAAATATTCTTTCTCCTCATTATTAGTGCCTTTGATCTGTTTTTTTATATCTTCTATTTCCCGGATCAGTTCCGACCGTTTTGCGGTGATCTCTGCAAGGCCGGAACTGCATCCTGCCTGAAAATTTTCCGGCGTTACTATTCTGTCAGGGTTTTCCATCAGGGTTTTAATACTATCGGAAAGCGCCTCATCTTTGTTACGGGTGAGAGTATAAACACCGCTATTAATATATCTTGAACGTTGTCCTTTATTAATTTCGACCGGATCAAGACTTTGAAATTTTACTTTATAAACAGCGGGTTTGTCATAGGGGGCGCTATAAGGAAATATAATGAGCTGACCTGAGACTGAATCACAGGGTATTTCCACCTCTATCCGGCCAACGCCATCTGAATTGCCTTCATATACCTGACCATTTTCGTAAATCAGCAGGATAAATTTGATTCCGGCAAGATTCTTTTTCAAAGGATCTTTAAGGTCTATGGAAAACCAGAGTCGTTTCACAGGTATAATAATTTCAACATTCCCTTTGTTGCTTATGAATTGTGCCGGTTCTTTTTCAGGAATCGCAATTTTTGTTCCTTCGGGGGTATTTGTAATGTCATAATCTTCTCCCAAAAATTTCTCATTTTCAGGATGGTCAAATTCAATAAGGGACTCATAATTTATAAACCCGAACTTTCTTGCAACACTTATCAGACACTCACCATGAGTGGTTGTGTAAATTTCTTTTAACGTTTGTTTTTCCGGGTTTTCCGCGTCTGTTTTGTCTTCGTGAAATACATATTGGCGATTTTCTTTGATTTTCAAAAGCTCAGGAAGGTGGATGCCGTTAAGAATTATTACTGATTTCTGTGCATTAATGCCGGTTATGCTTAAATTGCCATTTTCGGTTGTTTCCCTCGTCGTTGTCGTACCATCCGGATTTAAAACATCGAATTTGTAAAATGGCAACGTTGACCCATTATCATCTTTAATATTTATGGTTATTGTTTTTAAATATTGAAAATAATTGACTTCACTTACCCTTATTGTTTCAACCTGATAACCGGTTTTAATATCCGTAATATTAAGTGCAGACGGAATAAAAATTACTCCGGGTGAATCATCCTCAGTGAATACATGCTCGCCATTATCATTTTGAGTAGAACACCCGATATCACGCCGTACGGCTTTGTTGATTGTTTTTTTGTCAAGTGTGTTCCAGTTAAACTTCACCAGTTCCTGAACACTCATTTTATGTGATTCAGCGATATTTTTAAGCGTGTCTCCGTCCTGTACATTGTATTCTTTAATATTTACAACATATCTAAAATTCCTTTTGCAACCAGCTTCTTCCAAATCTTTGTCGGAAGGAAGATCAAAGTCGAATTTATCGCATGTGTTTGTTCCTATCCCTGAGAATGCAAGGGTATTTGTAAGGTTGGGACCGATGCTTTTATCATTCACCTTGTTATTTAGAAAATAGGGCCCCTTTTTAATATTTTTCAAATGAACAGTGCCTGAATAATCAGAGACAGGATAGTATATTTTACCTTCAGGATGGTTGATGCTTAATCTTATCTTTTGAACCGGCGATGAATTTTTGTTATTTACAATTTTAAGTTGCAGTGAGCTATCTTCTTTTTTCCTATAGTCACCCGCAAAAACGGGAAAACCCTCAGACGTTGTTATCAACTGCCAGTCATGTTCGGATTCAACGCCTGAGGGCTCATGTTTCCAGTTGATTTTTTCGTAGGTGAAAGAAACGAATTCGGTCAGATTATCCATGTGATAACCTGTGATGATCGCATTTGAAATGGTGTCAGTAAAAAAGTTATAGTCCTGACCACCCTGGTCTGTTTTGAACCATTTAAGTTCAATGCTTTCAATCAGCTCTCGATTAACCATCGCATCCATAAGCTTTCCTGAAGACACATCGAGTTTTTTGGCTATTACCAGCGGTTTATGCTGAATATCTTTGCCGGATACGTTCCCGCTGTTTCTTCTTTTGGATGGCGATTCCAGGCCTTTTGCAAGATAATAAACAGGAATGGCTTCATTATCACAGCTGCCCTTGATAAGCCCCTGCCAGCTGCCCTTAATAGTCATTTGAATGGGTATCATCTTTTCGTCTCCTGCGCTTCCGTGATGTTAGCATTTCCAATACCAGAGACTCGATGAATTATCGCCGTCCATACGGTCTTTATGTAACGCCGGTTTTAATAATTCAGCTAATGCATCATCACTCTTTGTAAAGGCAAACCTGTTGATATTCCAGAGATCGATAATATCCTTATTTCTATTTCGGATAACCTGCCCGTCTATTTCAATACAGGCCTTAATAAAAACAATCCCGCACTGCCCCTGAAGAAGGGTCGGAAATGTTTCCGGTCCCAGGGTCCTTTTTCTTTGAATGCCGGTTACAGGATATTCTGAAAGCCCTTTTGCAAGACCCTCTGCACTTAACACATGGCCTTGTGACACATCATGGTGGGTACAGTGAACCGCATGGGGAAAAGCGCTGGTATCTATACCGCACCGGGCCATGGCGGTCCCTAATTCAACAGCACATTTATTAATGACAAAGGCATCGTAAGAATAATCATGGCAGGGAAAGCCCTCGTTTCTTACGGATGGGTGGCTGTCCCATAAATCTTTAAAGGAATCCATCACACCCACTCATCACTCGATTCAATGGCTGCTACGGTATGAATCCAGCTGATTTTACTATAGCTGAAATAGACTTTTTCAACTTCCATATCTGTTTCAATATCGGTTACAAGCGCATCTTCCAGTTTGTGTGTATAATAATGTTCTTCATGCCCGGTTTCGTCAATTCTGTACCAGAATACTTCAACGGTCTGAAGAATCTCCTTTTTTACAAGGGCCTGATGCAGTTTTGGTGAAGCAATATCTAATCGTTTGGTTATGCATAGAGGGTGGTGAACCCGGCCTTCATATGATTCACCTTTTTGCAGAGCAATTTTATGAGAAACATGATCCACAAAAATTGTTCCTTCACGCCCCGTCATATCACAAGAGCCCTTTACTTCGCCCTGTTCTTTTCCTATAACTTTTACATGTGCAGGTAAGCTCATAGTCCTCCGGTTATTTCAGATAGATTTCAGGTAATTATAAATAACAATTCAGTTTGGCAGATCATCTACAACTTAAGAGAAGGTATTTCGCTTTCAATGGATGACGGTCTCTTCACATCATCCTGTAATTAAGTATTCGCATATAATACATATTTACCGTTCAGGCAATATATTTATTATTATAAATACATATTTCGCTCAGACCGTTAAATAATATTTGCCCGTATACTGATTTAATATCAATAGGATTAATAAAAGAATAAGGTAGTTAGGATTTGGCCTTCAAAAACAACCATTAATCCGTGGCCAAAGGGCATGTTTTCAGAATAGTAACATTTCAATAAAAAAACTATTGACAAACAGAAGGGATGGATTTGTCGTAATTCGCAAGTAATAACTGGTTATTATCTGTATTATGAACGACCCGGAAGGATGGTGAGACATCCAACCAGGCCTGACCAC